>ERZ869991.772-NODE-772-length-10964-cov-8.510517_pt1 | contig 10964 bp, 8 predicted proteins | sample MGYA00520862_ERZ869991 | MGnify/ENA primary metagenome ERZ869991 (study PRJEB32232, sample SAMN07284978) | human gut metagenome | biome: human-associated habitat; material: feces | host: Homo sapiens | place: Tanzania | collected 2014-08-11 ...
GACCTGTGGCGCGAGTGTACAATCTGAGCTGTGTTTTTAAGCAAGTCATTAATGGTTTCGATTATGTATCTTTTGCGCAGCATCATCCTGTCATAGAATGGCATCAACTTGTTTTTCATATTTACCCTTAGTCCTGTTACTAGTTGAATTCCGTCCTCAAAAAGGAAGTCAAAAAGTTTTTGAGAGATATATCCTTTGTCAGCAAACAGCTTGCCATACAGACGTTTAGCCAATACTTTGAACACGTTGGGATCTTTGTCACTGACATTCGCTCCGGTGAGCACAAATGCTATAATCTCACCTCTGTCATTGCATGCCAGATGAAGTTTGAAGCCATGACACCAGCCCATGGTCCCCTTTCCGTCAGTTGCGATACCTTTAAATACTTTGTTTGCATAACGTCTAAGATTATGGCATACAGGTATCATGGTAGAGTCCACAAATGTAATGCCGGTACATCTGCCGAAGGCCTGAAGATTAAGGAAAAACATAAGAGGAAAGAACACCCGGCTCTCAAGCTCAACGAACCGGTTATAAGAAACCGCATTTGGGAAATATGACTTTAGGGTTCCCTTTATATAGAACAGATAGTAATGTTTGAAATTGCGGAAAGATCCAAAATGGAAAAGCAGCAAAATTGTCATAATTTCACTGTCGGACAAAGACGCTTTACGCCTTCTACGTTTCGTCCCTTCATTGCCTATAAACAACTTTCCTGCATTTTCTGCCTCAAAATGTTTGCAAAACTCATCTATAATACAGAATAATTCCGTAACTTTGTAATCGGTAGTCATAATAAATATCTTTGTAACTGTTTGATTTTCACCTATAAAGGTACAAAATATTTATTAGACTACCAACTTTTTTACACTCTTTTTTTATAATTTCTTATCCCGAACTGGGGTAGTTAATGGCTGTTGTCAGACTGTACATAGCGAGCTTGGACCTTTCCTTAATGAGTATATGTATCAAGATGCTTTAGAAATATTATTTAAAGAACATAATATTCCTCATGAAAGGGAATATTATTTCTCTATTGATTTTCACGGCAAAAGAATTAGACACAAACATTTCATTGACTTTCTTGTGAAAGATAAAATGATTATAGAGTGTAAAGCTGTTGAAACTTTAAACTCTGACCATAGGCAACAACTATGGAACTATATGCGGCTAACAAAAACTAGAATAGGGATACTATGGAACTTTGCACCAACTAAAGACCAAAATGAGCATTATTATTTGGATGTAGAAAAGAATATAATGTATATGTTTTAACAGTGAAAAAACAATTTCTGTAACTTATGTTGTAAAACTGTTTTTTATGTTTATCGCCCGAAACAAGTAAAAATGCCGAAGGCATTGACTGTGAACTGTCGGATTTCCGTTGAGAACTTGTTCTCATAAGGAAATATGACAGTTCACAGTCATAACCCGAGGAACGAGGGTTTTACTTATTGAGGGTGTTTTAATTGTTTTTGTCTAAAAGGACTTGTGATAATTGGCATTATGTCAATAGGCTACGCATAAAGATTTAAAGAAATTTATGGGTACAGGGAGTAAAAATGTTTACATTTAGGGGCGAATTTAGCAGAATTTGGCTTTTTAACTATAGATTTTGCTATTTCTACATTAAAAATTATTATCTTTGCAAAATCTTTTTAATATTATTTTTTTAATTAATAACTATGTTTGGTAATTTGAAATCTTTTAGACTGGGGCTTATTGCGCTCCTGCTCTTCGTAGTGGGCAGCCTGTCGGCACAGTCGTTGAAAGGAAATGTGAAGGACAGCAACGGTGAACCTATCATCGGTGCTACCATTCAGGAGAAGGGTGCCAAGAACATGGCTGTTACCGACCTTGACGGTAACTTCTCCATCAATCTTTCCGGCGGAAAGCAGATTACTGTTTCATACATCGGTATGAAGACAGCCACTGTAAACGTCAGCGGAAAGAGCAGTGTTAATGTCGTAATGGAAGACGAGGCTACGACCCTTAACGATGTCGTGGTAATCGGTTACGGTACGGTAAAGAAAAAGGACTTGACCGGTGCCGTTACTTCTGTTAGTGCAAAGGATTTGGCTAACATCCCTGTATCTACAGCTTCTGAGGCTATTCAGGGTAAGATGGCAGGTGTGACTGTTACTACAACAGAGGGTTCACCAGATGCTGATGTCAAGATTCGTGTGCGTGGTGGTGGTTCTCTTTCTCAGGATAACTCTCCGCTCTATATCGTAGACGGATTCCCTGTAAGCTCTATCAGCGACATCGCTCCTAACGATATCGAGAGCATCGATGTATTGAAGGATGCTTCTTCTACTGCTATTTATGGTGCTCGTGGTGCAAACGGTGTTGTAATCGTTACAACAAAGAGCGGAAAAGAGGGTAAAGTTCAGGTTAACTTCGGTGCTTCTCTCGGTATTCGTAAGGTGATGAAAGAGCTTGATGTCCTTTCTCCATACGATTATGCAAAGTATCAGTATGAAACTCAGTATGGTAAGGATCAGGAATATGGCGACTGGAGAGATATGGATATTTGGAAGTCTGTTGCTGGTAGCAACTGGCAGGACAAACTGTTCGGTCGTACCGGTCTGCAGCAGATATACAACCTATCTGTAAGCGGTGGTTCTAAAGATACAAAATTCAATATCAGCTACTCTCGTACAGACGACAAGAGTATCATGATGGGGTCTGACTTTACAAAGGACAATATCAATGCTAAGTTGAACACAAATCTCAACAAGTGGCTCTCTCTTGACTTCAACGCTCGTTTGGCTTATTCTGTAGTAAACGGCTTGAATTCAGGTGGTGATACAAACGACTCAAGTGCTTCAAACTCTATTATCAACAAGGCTATCACATATCGCCCTGTTGAACCATTGAACGCTACTGATGATGACGGCGACGAAACATCTTCTACAGATATTGACCCGTACGACCGTATGAATGGTACTTACAAGCAGCAGCGCCGTTTCCGTCAGGATTATAACGCTGGCTTGAACTGGAAACCTTTCAAACACTTCACTTTCCGTTCAGAGTTCGGATATACATGGCGTTATGAGAATATAGACCAAGCTTGGGACAAGTTGGCAACACGTAATGATAATACTGGTGCAGGTGCTCCTAAGTCAAGAATTACTCGTACAGACGTTCGCAACTGGCGTAATGCTAACACCTTGACATACGATACAAAGAATGCTTTCGCAAAGGGTGACCGCTTGAATGTATTAGTAGGCCAGGAGTGGTCAAGCTCTCTGCAGAAAGATTATTACTCTTCTACAATAGACTTCCCGACAGACTTTACACTCAGTGAGGTTCTTGCTCACCAGGGAGCCGGAACACCACAGAATAATGCAAACAGCATCGGTGCAAAAGACAATATGGCATCATTCTTCGGCCGTATCAACTATACATATGCAGATAAATATCTTTTGACTGCAACATTCCGTGCTGATGGTTCAAGTAAGTTCGCTTCAGGTAACCGTTGGGGCTTCTTCCCTGCTGTTGCTCTCGGATGGCGTATCAGTGAAGAAAAATTCATGAAGGATGTAAAATGGCTTTCTAACTTGAAGCTCCGCTTGAGCTATGGTGAAGCAGGTAACAACCGTATTCCTTCTGGAAGTATCTATCAGCCGTTCTCATTCCCTAATGACTATAGCAAACTGAAAGAGCCTTACTTCGGAGGACTTCTCAGTACTGTAATGGAACTTGGTAATACTAAGTCAAATACAGATTTGAAGTGGGAGACGACTATTACACGTAACGTTGGTTTCGACTTCGGATTCCTTAACAGCCGCATCAACGGAACATTGGATTTCTATTGGAATACAACAAAAGACTTGCTTATGAAGAGCAAGATATCTTCAAGTTCTGGTTACAGCTTCATGTACAAGAACTTCGGTCAGACCTCTAACAAGGGTGTCGAGCTCGCTCTCAATGCTTCAATCATCGAGAAGAAGAACTTTACATTCAGCATGAGTGCTAATATCTCTTACAACAAGAATAAGATTGACAAGCTGAATACTGGTGCAGAGTGGGATACGAACTATAGTATTCCTGACTGTGCAACAACACAGAACTTCCGTGTTGTAGAGGGTGGCTCACTTGGTGAAGTATGGGGCTATAGACTCCGTGGCTTCTATACTGCTTATGATGCAGAGAAGAATCCTAATGGTGAACTCGTATGGAACGGTAAGAATTGGGCACTCCGTGAAGGTATCGTAGACAACAGTTCAAAGATTATGGGTACTCTTGCTCCTGGTTCTCCTAAACTGAAGGTTGATAACGAAGGCAATGTAGTAAAAGAAAAACTTGGTAATACTATCGCTCCTTGGGCTGGTGGCTTTGGCTTCAACGCTACATTCTATGGCTTTGACGCTTCTGTATTCTTCAATTATCAGTTTGGAAACAAGATCGTAAACGGTACGAAACTCGGTTCTTCATTCTACCATGATACCCGAAAAGGATATAACCTCAATGGAGATTTCTTGAACAGATATACAAATATCGACCCTGCAAATGGTTTGTCATTAGCTAATCCTACGAACGTAGCACAGTATTACGGTGGTGATGAAGCTGCTGTTATTTCACGTTTGAATGAGATAAATGCAAATGCAAGCATTTACAACCCAGTATCTGTTACAAAGATGTATCTTACAGACTATTTCGTAGAGAGTGCTTCATTCCTTCGTTTGCAGAATTTGACTATCGGTTATACTCTGCCTAAGAAGTTGCTGAAGAAAATCTTCTTGAACAATGTGCGCTTCTACTTCACAGGTTACAACTTGCTGACTATAACAGGTTACTCAGGCAATGACCCTGAGGTTGACTCAAGTAGCAAGAAGTCTCCTATGTCTCCGGGTGTTGACTACGCTTCTTATCCAAAGAGCCGTCTGTATGTATTCGGAGTAAATGTTTCATTCTAATATATAATAAGGAGTAAAACAAAATGAACAATATATTAAAGACAATAGTATTCGGTGGAGTAGCTCTTGCAACGTTGTCTTCTTGCAGCGATTTCCTTGATCAGAAATCTCCGTCGGATACCGACGCCAGCAATGTTTGGCAGTCTACATACTATACTCAGAATGTGCTTAACAAAGCATACGGACTGCTTTGCGAGGATTACACTTACTCTCAGGTGTTCTGTTATACTTTTATGACAAACACGGATATTGAGTTTGCAAATGCATATGGTGAAGGCAATGCAAAGGCTGAGGGAAAAGGACGTGACCTTAACAACTATTATGCAGACAACGATGCTTCTTTCCAAAAGTCTCGCGATGCTTGGGATCATATTTATGAGAGTATTGAGTATTGCAATAACATAATCGAAGGATTGAAGAACATCTCTCCGGAGACTACAGACAAGACTGAGAAGCAACTTCTTCAGTATAAGGGTGAGGCTCTTACCCTGAGAGCAATGCTTTATCATGAACTGGTTCGCAACTGGGGTGATGTGCCTTTCAAGACAGAGCCAACAAAGAACGATCTCTCTAATATCAATACTGGTAAGACAGACCGTGATGTAATCATGGATGCTCTTATTGCAGACCTTGAGGAGGCTATCAACTATCTGCCTTGGGCTGGTCAGAGTAGCTATACAACAGAAAAGGTGACAAAGGGTTATGCTCATGCACTCCTTGCACAGATTGCTCTCCAGCGTTCAGGATGGGCTATTCGTGAGGCTGCAAAGGAAGGATATGTTACTGCTACCGAGAATAGTGACCCTACATATCCTACACAGCGTTGTAGTGACGAGGATCGCACAAAGTATTATCAGCTTGCTCTTACTCATCTGAATGCTGTTATCAGCTCAGGCAAACATAAGCTTAATCCAAGCTTTGATGATGAGTGGACACTTATCAACAAGCAGATTCTCGATACTCAGTATCAAGAGAATATCTTCGAAGTAGCTATGGGACTTGGTAACTCAAGCGAGCTTGGGTACGGAATTGGTGTTCGTTTCGCAGATCAGTGTGCTTATGCTTTGAAGGGTAACTCTTCGGCTAATGTTCAGCTTCCTTCTACACTCTTCTGGATGTACGACCATAGCGGTAAGGACACACGCCGCGATGTTACATGTTCAGACATGGAGATTAAGGTTGATAATGGTGTAACGACAGAGACGATGCTTGGTAACAAACCATTCAATATGTATTGTGGAAAATGGGATGTACGCAAATTTAGCGACGATTGGTCGGCTATGGCTAAGGTTAAGGGCGTAAAGTTCGGTACAGGTATCAACTACGTAAAGCTTCGTTATTCTCAGGTGCTCCTTTGGTATGCTGAGGTTATGAATGAGTTGAACGGTAATCCAGATGTTGCTACTGGTGGTTGTGGCATGACAGCCCGCCAGGCTCTTGCTGAAGTACACAAGCGTGCTTATGCAGATGCCGACAAGTCTGTTGCACAGAGCTATATCGATGCAATTCCTGCAGACAAGAATGCTTTCTTCAATGCTATTGTTGACGAGAATGCTTTGGAGTTTGCCGGTGAGGGCGTTCGTAAATATGAGCTCGAGCGTTGGAACTTGTTGAGTGCTAAGATTGACCAGATGAAGGAAGACTACAAAACTCAGATTTACGAGTATCCTGAGAAACTCTATTACAAGACATATACAGAGAACGGACTCGTAAAGATTGATATGAAGTCTATCCGCTGGTATGATAGAGAGGCTCCAGAGAATGCTGCAGACTACAAGTATGTTACATTCTGGGGAGATGAGGGTAAGGAGTCTAACGTTAAGAAGACAAACGTTGCGAACCTTGAGTTCTTGAGCGGTGGTCTTAATCTTACGGTAAAGAACCGTTACCTCTTGCCTATCTACAGTTCTACAATTAATGAGTCTGAGGGCTCTTTGCAGAACTCTTACGGATTCATCCATAAATAATATTTAATTTCGAATATAAAATGAAACTGAATAAATCAATTATAAGCAAGGCACTCTTTGGAGCTTTGATGCTCCTTGGAGGTGCGTCGTTCACGGCATGTACCGAGACGAACGACTGGGATGTTGACCCTGCTTACGACCGTCTGTTTCACTCTTCAAAGGTGAGCATAAGCGCAGGCGAGGACAATGCAGAGGTTACGTTCAAGAAAATGCCTAATGCTGAGTACTATGTTATAGAGATCAGTACTGATACTCTTTATGATGACGTAGAAACTACTGAGCATAGTATTTTCTATGGGGACAAGGAAGATGCGAGAATCACGACTTCTCCGTTTACTATGACTGGACTTGAGGGTTCTACAAAGTATTATTTCCGTATTAAGAGCTGTGCTACAACAGGCAAGGGTTCTACTTGGAAATACCTTGATGACTCAGAGTATAACTACAGCTTTACAACAAAGGCTGAGCAGATAATTACAGATGTAGTTCCTGGTTCTAATAAAGTTCAGGTAAACTTTACTCCTAACAAGCAGATTACAAAGGCACAGATTGTAAAGGATGATGAAGTTGTCGTAGAGAAAGATGTTACGGCAGAAGAAATTGCTGCCGGTGCATTGACTATCGGCGGTGAAGCTGTTCAGGCTAAGACTTCTTATACCGTACAGTTGTTGAATGGTGAGAATGTTCGTGGCAAGATGAAGTTCATAACAACAGAGGCTTATCCTGATGGATATGAGGTTATTACCCTTGCCGATGGTGATGATATCCGTGCTCTTCTTCAGAATGCTGCAACAGACAAGGTAGTCGTTGTGTTCCCACAGGGAATGGAATTTACTGCTTCTTCTTCAGAAGCTGCAGTTGCTAACATCAAGATTCCAGAAAATATTAAGTCGGTTTATTTCTGGGGTGCTGCAGGCGACACCAAACCTTCATTGAAGTTCAAGGGCGTTTCGTTTGAGTCTTCAAGCATGGATGTACTTCGTTTCTATAACTTGGATATCCAGTATGGTGCTGATAATGACGGTTATGTTTTGAATCAATCAGGCACTTTCTCTCTCAATTCTCTTGAGATGGAGAAGTGTAACGTACATGATATCCGTGGTATTTTCCGTTTCCAGAGCATTTCAAATGCTAGTGTAAATACTGTTAAGATTAATGATTGTGTCCTGACCAGTATCGGCTCATACGGTGTGTTCAATACAAAGGATCAGATGACTCTTACTGTTGGTAGCGTAAGCGTTTCTAACACAACGCTCAATACAATCAACTCTGTTCTGACAAACACAAGCCAGGCAAACTTCTCTATTGCCTTCGATCACTGTACAATCTGGAATTGTGTTCCTGCTACTAAGCCATACTTCGACATTCAGAAACAGGAAGGTGTTTCTGTTGCTTGTACAAACTCTCTTATCGGAGCATATTACAAAATGAAGGATGAACAGACAGTAAAGGGTAATAGTTTGAAGGATATCGATGCATCAGGAACTGTTTATACCAGCGATTTCCTGTGGAATGCTGGTTATGAGATAGGTTCTCAGATCACCGAGACATCTGCTGAGCTTTGGGTTAACCCAGCTACAAAGGATGGTGATTTCACTGTAAAGAACACATCTTACAAGAATCTTGGTGACCCACGCTGGATTCCGGCAGAGTAAATTAAAACATAGTTATTATACATTCCAATCGGGAAGAGGCTTTGGCTGTTTCTTCCCGATTTTCTTTTTCAAAAAAAACTCACGTTCGGCAATTTGAAAACAAGTTTTCATTGCACTCACTTAATCGTTTTACTATAAAAAAAAGAGAAAAGTAATTACCTTTCTCTTTTATAATCTTATTTCTAATATATCTTTTATGGGTTATATTTTCTAACTTCTTCAAGTATTTTTTGTTGCATATCAGACCAAGCCGTTTGGTCGAGCATCCTTGGCATAGGCTGTTGTTCAGCGTCTTCAAAATAAGTAAGACTCATGAGAGCACGGAAATCACTATAGTTAGGGTATTTCTCTTTGTAGAAACTTATGATTTCAGATAGAGTGAAATGCTTTAAAATATAATATATATCCACAAAATCTTTTCTTGTGCCACGTCCTTCTATTGCATTGATTTTCATTGCTGCGATATCTTTTGCAGATGCCAGCCTAATTCCGTCTTCAACTATTGCTTCTTCAATCCAAGGATAACAATTATAATGGACAAAATCAACTTTGATGTTATTGACAATATATATACGTATTGTTTCAGTCTCTTTTAAAATTGTTACTTGTCCATGTTTAGATAAAACAGCTTTAGTCTCTTCAATGCCACAACTCAGTTCGCCGAAGAAATCCAAGTCAATTGACTGTCTGTGCCCATATTGCAAAGCCAACGCCGTACCTCCGACAAGTCTCATGTCGAAAAATGCGTTTTCTTCCATCAGTGATTTTAGTAGTGCCAATGTGTTGGGCTCGACTGTGCTATACGATAACATCTATAGTCCTCCTTCTTAGTATTGGTTATAGTACATATATATGACAGACATTTATTGTCTAGCGAGCGAAGCGATTTGCAGATGTCTGCAATTTTCTTTTTTCCGTAATAGTTTAATAGAATACTCCAGTCATTAAGATTTCCATATTCCAAAACTCTTTGAATGAAGAAAGAAGGATATTTATCCAAATTTGCTTGTTCTTTATCAATATCCCAAAATAATACAGGGGATAATTTTTCGAGACATTCTTTTGTTGTCATAATAAGATGGGTTTTTATGATTACATCAATATGCAAAGATATGAAGTTTATTTTATTATGGCAAATTTATTAAGAAATTATTATACATTCCAATCGGGAAGAGTCTTTGGCAGTTTCTTCCCGATTTTCTTTTTGCTCTTTGTGTAAGCACTTTATGTCTTGTATGTTATTGCATGTATAACGTTTGAAATATTTTCTCAAATTGTTGTGTAATAGGAAAATATGTATTAAGTTTGCAGAAAATACATTATATAAATAAGAATATGACAAAAAGACAGGAAGCGCTTCGTCGTTGGGAAAATGCCAAAAAACAAAAGGCAGAGATGGTAGAAAAGATGCGTAAGGCTCTTTATGAAGACTATAAAATGAGGACAGGAGAGGAACCTCAGACTTTTAATGTTCTGTAATGGTTGTCCTTTCTTTATCTCAAATAAATTCATGTTCTCCTTATGACGTAGAATATGATGCTCAGACAAATTTGTATAGATTTGTTAGTGAATATGGTGTCTCGTTTAGTGTCGCCTTTGAAGAGAATGATTTATTACAAAGTGGAGAGTCTTATCAGTTTGCTTTGACAAATTATGAAGGGAAAAAGTCTCCAAGAGATATAAAAGTTAGAGATACCGTTCTCGCTATAATAAAAGAATTTTTTTCAAAGAATGAAGCTGCACTTCTTTATATATGTGAAACAGGGGATGGAATGCAAAAGATGCGAAGCAGATTATTCCATTTTTGGCTTGGAGTATATGCAGAGCATGATGAATTCCTTTTTCTTCCTCAAGTCGTTTATGATGAAGAAGACAACGAAAATTATGCCGCTTTGATACTTAGAAGAGACAACCCTAAATTTAATGACTTGGTTACAGAATTTACTAATACAATAACTATGCTTAATTCCAAGCCAGAATAAAGCACATAGTTATTATACATTCCAATCGGGAAGAGGCTTTTGGCAGTTTCTTCCCGATTTTCTTTTGGTTCATCCGATATTTGGAGTGATAGTATTTATTATCGGAAGAAATCTCCTTGCCATTTTTTTAGACGAAAACCTACAAAACCCCCGGTGCCGTTTTGCAAGCCTTCGGCTTATTGTATAAAGTAAGGTATGTACTTTAGAGAGCAAGCTCTCTTCCGTCCATATCTTGCTTTACACAAAGAGCCACTTCGTGTCTCTCTGCAAAATGACATCGGGCGATAAACATAAAAAACAAAGGTGTTGGTTTTCGTCTGAAAAATATATTTGTCACTTCCGATAATAAATATTATTCAGGTTTATAATCTTCCCCTCCCCCGCCTCCCCATTAGATAAAATCCTCACGCTCGGAAGAATAAGCAAGCTTCTTCTTCT
>ERZ869991.778-NODE-778-length-10934-cov-5.323570_pt1 | contig 10934 bp, 6 predicted proteins | sample MGYA00520862_ERZ869991 | MGnify/ENA primary metagenome ERZ869991 (study PRJEB32232, sample SAMN07284978) | human gut metagenome | biome: human-associated habitat; material: feces | host: Homo sapiens | place: Tanzania | collected 2014-08-11 ...
GCTGAATTTATGATACTTTGATACTTTATTTTTAAAAAATCGTAAAAAGGGGAGAAATAAAATCTTGCCTTATTCCGCTTTCTTCCGGTCGAGTAACAATTTCGTTTTCTGTTTGCATGTTCAAGGCAGGAAAAAACGTTTTTCTATGTTTAATCTATGCCCTATCTTCTGATTTTATTCATCCACTCCCAAGCCGAAAAGGGCGAAATCCCCTTTCAGTGGATCTTCGGGGAAAATCTCGAGCATAACGTCAGTCAGTCGACGGGCAGTAGACATACTTGCCGTTCGGCTATTGAGCAATCCCATTCGTTGAGCTTCCTGCACAACGTGGGTGTCGAGCGGCATGATGAGTGAGCGGCGGTCAATTAAGTCTGCCCATAGTCCGAGGTCAACGGGAGAGTCGTTGCGAACCATCCAGCGTAGGAACATGCAGACACGTTTGCAGGCCGACGAAGTGTTCTTGGGTATAATCTTGCTTGCGTCATGGCTGGCAAAAAAACGACAGAGGGCAGCAACAGCTTCGATGGCTGTTGTGACATTGTTCTTGCAGATAAATTCCTTCATGCTACCGTATTCTATAAGCATAGTCTGGTAAGCTGTGAGTAGCTGATACATGTCGTGGCAGGTGTAGAGACGGTAGTAGCAGTCGGTGGAGTCGGGGATGCTTTCAGTCCATTCACCTGAGCGCACCCAGTGGTCCACCTCTCCTTTAGCAGCGTCGAGCATGAACTGAATCTTTGGAAAAAACTGTTTCCTTGAGCCGTAACTCAGACAGGAGGCGAGGAACGCCATAGCCTCCTGGTTTGCTTTGCCCTTCACTTTGTGCATAAAGGAGCTTGGGTCGGCAGGAAGGAAATCCTTTGTCTCGTATTTCTGTGCGAGATAAATTATTCGTTGTTTTATATTGTTGTCCATAATCATATATTAAATTTCCGGAATAGAGAAAGTCCCGTTGCAATAGTCATTAAAAGAGGCATCTATATATCCGCCTTTCTCCTTTATGAAATTCATCAGTTTCTTAAATGTTACATTCTTCTTCAGCAGCCACGGGTTACCGATAAGAACAAGATTAAGCCGAGCACGAGTCATGGCTACGTTCAGTTTGCGGTCGATAATCATGCCGTCCTCCTCAAACACGTTGTCGGTAAGAAAATTGAGCTGATATGGCTGTTGTATTGTAAAACCATAGATTATATAGTCGCGCTGACTGCCTTGATACCTTTCCACGGTGTCGATAGTGATGTCGTGAAGAACGGGAATGTTGAATCTGTCGATGGCGTTGCGTACTGTAGAAATCTGGTTTCTGTAGGGCACGATAACACCAACCGTCTGTTCTGTGCTGAACCTGTCTTTTGAGAGCATATATATATGGTATACGGTGTTGGCAATCATCTCCGCTTCAATAGAGTTCGTCTTTCCAGACAGAGAACGCTTAGGTCGTTCCGAACATACGAAGGCAATTCTTCTTGTGGCAAGCATATTGATGATGCCATTGTCAGACTTGACGTTCATGTTCGGCAGTAACTGATGTTCCAAAGGAACCACATGGAGTTTGCCCCCGTAAAAAGTTTGGTTAGGAAAAGCGGCAATGTCCTGATGCATTCGTCCCTGTTTTGTAAGCATATAAACGAAGCGACTGTCATATCCGTTGTCTGTTTTAAAATAATCCAACAGTCTTTCAAATAGAGAGTTGCGACAGTCTGTTAAATGAATACTATTTAGTACTTCGTCATTCACCATCGATTCCTCCTGTGTCTGTTGCACTACAGCCGGTAGCTGCTTGTGGTCGCCGATAAGCACAAATTTTTCTATAGCCTCTTTGCCATCTTCATGGGCAGACAATAGTCCGATAAGATGAGGCTCCAGAATCTGCGATGACTCGTCGATTATTGCAAGCGAGAACCTTTTCAGTTTAAACAATGCCATGTTGGCGCTAAGAGCGGCAGTCGTACCACAGAACACCCTCGTCTTTTTTATTTGCTGTGCCAGTTCGTTGCCGCCTCTCTCCGAGTTTGCAGTTCTCTCCCGAAGCAGGAAGCGTCTATATTCCTTAGAACAAGAAAGGTCGGAGCCGATGCGGATAAAGTCAAACTCCGGGTTTTCCTTTTCCTTGATCTCAACCAGCTTACTGCAAATTTCGTCCACCGCCCTGTTTGTGTAAGAAAGCAACAGAACGTTAGAGTCCGGCTCCAGCAGTTCCTCCTTCAATAGATTTACAAGTCCGAAAGAAGTCTTCCCCGTTCCAGGAGGTCCGATAATAAGGAATAAGTCGCGAGCCTGTTTTGCCCTTGTTACCAAAGTGTCGAAACTGCCGTAACTGCCCTTAATTGTTTTTGTCTGATCAATTTCCGGTTTCCTCTGCAAGAGGATAAGGTCGCGGCGATTTTTAGTGGCAGACAGGAAACTATGCATTCCGCAGTAAAGCGAGTTGGTAGACGACTCGAACATGTCATGTTCTATAGCCCAGAGTTTGTCTTTATGCTTTTCGAATATCTGTTTGTCAGTTTGGCTGTTACGTAGCCTTAATACAATATTGTTCTCCCGTATTTCCTCGATGTTTCCGCGAAACACCATTTGTGCGCAAGCATCAGGAATCTCCCCTTTTCTGTAATAATAAAGAATAACAATATCCCCCGTTCTGAAGTTTGTGGTGTCAGTAGAAACGGAATCTCCGAAATTGAGAGTAACAGAAAAGACGCCGCCTCCGTCCTCGCCATATTCAGCGATAGACAAATTGTCGTATATATTTCCAGCCGCCTTTTTCTCCTCAATGGTGTCGTGCCATACAGATGCAAAGCCTGAGCTTTCCTTAGTCTTATTGCCCACTTTAGATAGCAGGGCTTCCTCCTCGATAAATTGCATAAAGCGGAGATAGTATGCACGTTCCAGTGGTGAAGCCTCATGTATCGGGTCGAGAACATCAGCCAGTTGCGGTCGGGTGTAGTTTTCCCAAAGTTTCCCAGCTGTATGCTTCATGTTCAGCATGTCGGGCGAAAGCGTCTGCAATATATTCAGTCCCTCCTTTGCATATAGAATCTCGCTCCATGCAATAAGGTTGCGAATCTTTATTGCCCTTAGTAGAAGTTGCGGGTTCTGTGGAACGGCGAGCAGTCCCTTGCTGTATTTTGAGTAGAGCAGGAAGTTTGATATCTGGTTGGCATATTTGTTATATCCATAAAGGAAGAGGGCGCGGTAGAGCAGAAGCTGCACGTGATGTTGCTCCTTCATCTCCGGTATGTTTGGGTCAAATCCCGGAGCAGAAAACGGAACGAAAGCCGCTTTCCCTGATTTCTGTTCTATTATGAAGTATTTGTTGTCGGGAGCATTCACGTTGTCGCTGTTCTCTTGACTGTAGAAAAAGTCCATACGTCCCTGAATGCCGAGCACATCGCTAAAGAACGACGGTTCGAGAGTTACGTCTTTTGCATTGTAGTTGCCAATGTCGTGTTTCAGATCCTCGCCTACAAGTTTTTCGATATTGCGCTTTTGAATCTTAGCATCATTCTTGAATTTTACGAAATCATGTATAAACTCCTGACAGGATATCAGGTTAAGGGCATTCGTCTTGATAAACTCCTTCAGACAGTCGTCAAACGGTACAGACCTTCCATGCACGGTATCGTCGAGCATCTGTCCGGCGAAGTTACCAAGATGTATAGGCAGGGTATTCTGTCGCGGTTTCAGTTTGTTTATGAGATTTACGAAAGGCGATTCGGCATACGTCTCGAAGCATCCGGCTATTGTGGTTATATTCACGAGATAGTCTGGCTCGAGAATTATAAGCTCCGGCAGATAATACAGTCCTCTCTCGTCTTGACGCAGTCGCACGAGGTTTAGTTGTGCCCCCTGCCATAGTGTATCTTTAAGATACTGCCAACTGAATTTTCCGTTGAGGGTCAGGATGTTGTTCTCCTTTCCATAGCAGATTTGTATCGTCGTACCGTTTTCCTCTTCCGTAGCCCATATAAAGTCATCATCCCATTTTTCTACAACAACCCTCAAGAACTTCTCGCTGAACTTTCCCCACGAGCTCTTCCTGTCGGCTTTTGGGAAAAAACGCTTTACGCTTTCGGGAATCTCCTCTTTTCCGCAGAGGTGATAAACGAGTATGGCAGTTGCCTTTAGGTTATGTGGAAAGTTGTGTTCCATTGTGTTATCGGAATTCTCTTCTTTCCTGTTAAACTCCGGGAACATCTCTTTCCTTGCCATCTGCAGGAGCGAGGCAATAGAGTAGGGCACTTGAAATTCCTTTATACAATAGTCGAGTTTTGCAAAGAGTCCAACGAAGGATATATTACAGTTTGCTGTGGCTTGTTCCACAACTCTTCTGAACACGCTTTTCAGTATGTCATACTTAACTGTAATGTCCTGTTCTTCGCTACAAGCTTCAGTCAGCTGATTATAGAAATCCTCGGCAGAGTCGATGACTATGGATTTCCCTATGCTGTTGCGTATTGCCTCGATGCTGTTGTCTGTTCTGTGGGTATAGACCTTATATTTCATCAAATGTTGTTCTGAAAGTAAAATAACTTATGCAAAGTTAGATATTTTACTTTAATATCATTGATTTACGTAGTCAAATATTGTGCAAAAAAATAAGTTTACGTTCAAAGACTTTGTTCTTTGCGGAAAACTTCGTAATTTAGCAACGGAAATAGAAAACTCGGATTAATATAAGAAAAAAGAAATGCTTGCATTTCTGATGCACTTGATATAAAAATGTGTGGACGAAATGGAAGTTCTTTAAGAAGGGCTTTCAATGAAGTTGTTAATGATTATATAGAAACTTATAAAAACAATATAATTTTGGAGGAAAATTATGTATCAGAATCCAAATAAAGCTATAGAGCTTAATGCTCTATATGAAGAAATGACAAGCAATATTATGCAAATAAAAAATGTAGAGTTGCTAAAGAAGATGAATGAAATGATAAAGAAGTTCATAGCTAAGGCCTCATCTAAGCAAGAGGAAAATGTTATTACTCCTGCCTTGCAAGCAAAGATTGATTTGGCGAGAGAAGAGCATAAAAATGGTGAAACTTTGTGCTTTAATAATGCACAGGATGCTATAGCTTGGATGGAAACCTTATGATATATCGAATAGAATTTTCTAAGGCTGCCCAAAAGGTCATTAAGAAATGGAAGAAATCAAATCTCCAGCTCTTCAAGAAACTTGAGAAACTGATTCCAGAACTTTCAGAACATCCAAGAACAGGCAAAGGACACCCGGAACCTCTAATCGGAGGTAACGACATCACCTATTCTAGACATATCACTGCTCACGACAGAATCATCTATGATATTCGTGATGAAGAGATTCTTGTGTCTGTCATTGAGTTAGAGGGGCATTACGATGACAAGTAGCCTCTTCTACAAGCAATAAATGTATTACAATTTAAAAACAAGAAGATTATAAAAAATAGGAAATAGATAGAAACATCATAGTAAGATAATAAACTTGCGTTTACTAATTTGTTCGGAATACACTTGAAATTTGGCGATTGAAAAGTATGTACAAACGGATGAATAAGTTCTGTGAACGCCTGCGCTATAGCGTAGGCGGAACTTATCGTTTGTACGGGCAACGCCAAAGCCTCAAGTGTTGATAAGGGAAGCCTGCGCTTCTTCTTTGTCTTCACTTCCAAGAATGGCTTTTTTGAGATTTTGGCTTATGCCAAATCCATCCGGTCGATGCCCGTTTTACTCCGATAACGATTTAGTTCCAGCGCAATCAAAGCTATAGCACATGGAAAAATTACGAATGCAGAGTAGTAATGGTGTCGAGGACAACATTATGAAGATTGCGCAGCTGTTTCCCGACTGCGTAACGGAGGCCGTGGACGAACGTACCGGTCTGCCAAAGCACATGATAGACTTCGATAAGTTGAAGCAAAACCTTTCCGACAGTATAGTGTCGGAGCGTGCCGAGCGTTATCAGTTCACTTGGCCCGACAAGAGCAAGGCGATTCTCCTTGCCAACTCCCCCGTAAATGCCACCCTTCGTCCTTGTCGTGAAGAGAGCGCTGATTTCGACAATACGCAAAACCTTTATATCGAAGGCGACAACCTCGATGTGTTGAAGTGTCTCAAGGAGACTTACCTCCACAAGATGAAAATGATTTACATCGATCCGCCTTACAATACAGGCAACGACTTTGTTTATGAGGACGACTTCGCCCAGTCGTCAAAAGAATACCTCGCCAACTCTGGGCAGTATGACGAGCAGGGCAACCGTATGTTTACCAATGCTGAAAGCAATGGTAGATTCCATACCGACTGGCTCAATATGATTTATCCGAGATTGAAAGTGGCAAGGGACTTGCTGACCTATGATGGAGTGATATTTATTTCGATTGATGATAATGAGGTGGAGAACCTTAGAAAGGTTTGCGATGAGGTGTTTGGGGAACACAATTTTGTTAGTCAATTCGTTTGGGAAAAGAAGAAAAAACCTTCATTTTTAAACATAAACATTGGAACTAAAACCGAGTACATCTTATGTTACGCTAAAAAGCGTAATTTTCTAGGTGCCTTATCTATTGATACAACAGAAGAAGGCAAGAAATATCCAATTAACAATGCTGGAAATTCATTAGCCATACTAAAATTTCCAAAAGGTTCTGTTTCATTCAATATGGAAGATGGCTTGGTCGAAAAACAAGATATGTCTGGAGGAAACATAAAAACAGAGTTACTTACAGACTTTCATATAGAGAACGGAACTAACAAGGACGATTTTCAGCTAAAGGGAGAATGGAGATACTCACAAAGTACTATAGATGAAATTATAGCAAATGGAGATAAAATTGTTATAAGTAAAATTCCTTTTAGACCTAACCATATCAAAGCAGGAGGTGAGATTAAGAAAATGCATAATTTACTTACCAATGCTCTTTATCCTTCTGTTGGCTCAAATGAAGATGCTACTGCTGAAATCATAAATATTTTAGGGGCTAATTATTTTGATTATTCCAAACCTTCCTCTTTGATAAAAACTTTCATTAAAGCATGCACTTATAACAACAAGGAAGCTCTCGTTCTCGACTTCTTCTCCGGCTCTGCCACCACCGCCCACGCCGTCATGCAGCTCAACGCCGAAGATGGTGGCAACCGCAGATTCATTATGGTCCAACTACCAGAAAAGACAGACGAGAATAGCGAAGCATTCAAAGCCGGCTATAAGAACATCTGCGAAATTGGCAAAGAAAGAATAAGAAGAGTCGGCAAGAAAATCAAGGAAGACTCCCCTTTAACTACGACAAACCTCGACACAGGTTTTCGTGTTTTGAAATTGTCTTCTTCGAATATGGAGGGTGTCTATTATACGCCAAAGGACACCGACCAACGTAACTTATTTAATATGGTAGACAATGTGAAGCCCGACCGCACAGGTGAAGATCTGCTTTTCCAAGTGATGCTCGAACTCGGAGCCACTCTCGACTCAAAGATAGAAACGACAACGGTAGGTGGCAAGACCATCTATAATGTTGGCGAAGGCTATCTCGTGGCATGTTTCGACAAGGATGTTACCGACGAGGTGGTTACTGCCATCGCCAAGATGCAACCACTCTATGCTGTGCTCCGTGACACCAGCATGAAGAACGATGCCACGGCAACAAACTTTGAACAAATATTCAAAACCTATTCGCCAAATACGACAACAAGAATCTTGTAAAAGTAAAAAAGGTTAAAGAATTTTTTTTGTTATGAAACTAAAGTTTAAAATACAACAATATCAGACCGATGCCGTAGAGAGTGTGGTAGATGTCTTCAAAGGACAACCCAACCAGGCAAGTTTGGAATATAAGATGGACAAAGGAAAACTGTATGTCGTGGACAGCAAAACACACAACATAAAGCTGGTGCAGACAAATCTGTTGCAACAAGACGATTATGGAATAGGGTATAAGAACAACCGTATAGCCATCGACTCCCTTGCCCTCCTCGACAATACCCACCAAGTTCAGACCGAGAACAATATCCATCTGGACAACGAACTCTGTCAACGGCTCGGAGCCTGCCAACTCGATGTGGAGATGGAAACAGGAACCGGAAAGACATACGTATATATCAAAACCATGTTTGAACTGAACAAACACTATGGTTGGACAAAGTATATCGTAGTCGTACCGAGTGTAGCTATTCGTGAAGGAGTAAAGAAAAGCTTCGACATCACCGTAGACCACTTCATGGAGCAGTATGGCAAGAAAGCACGCTATTTCATCTATGACAGCAGCTGCCTCAACGACATCGACACTTTCTCGCAGTCGAACGACATCAGTGTGATGATCATCAACACCCAGGCATTCAACACCATAAAAGAAGGAGGAAGGAACAAGGCATCCCGCATCATTAACAGCGAGAGAGATGAGTTCGGCTCCCGCAAACCAATTGAAGTGCTCGCTGCCAACAATCCCATAGTAATCCTCGACGAACCGCAGAAAATGGGAGGCTCCGCCACGCAGGCAGCCCTTAAAGCCTTCAACCCACTATTTACGCTAAACTATTCTGCCACCCATAAAGAACACCACAACACGGTTTACGTGCTTGATTCCCTCGATGCCTATAACCATAAGCTGGTAAAGAAAATAGAAGTAGTGGGCTTCGAACTGAAAAACCTAAAGGGAACAGACAACTATATATACTTCTCAGAACTCATCCTCTCTAAAGACAAGGCACCACTCGTAAACCTTGAGTTTGAACAGCAGAGCAAAACGGGAAATATCCGTCGTGTATACAAAAAAATGAGCGAAGGTGACGACCTTTACAGTGAATCTGGAAACATGCAGCAATACCACGGCTATATGATAACCGATATAGAAGTTGACAGCCTTCGTCCGGCAAACAGCAGAGTGAAATTCTCCAACGGAGTAACCTTGCAACTAAAAGATGTGGTGGGCAATGTGGATGCCGACCATAAGGCACAGATACAGATAAGGGAAACAATAAAGGCGCATTTCCGCAAGGAATGTCAGCTTTTCCACCGCGGTATAAAATGCCTTTCGCTCTTCTTTATCGACGAAGTGGCAAAATATCGCCAGTATGACGTCGACGGCAACCAACTTTTGGGGCGCTACGGAGAACTCTTCGAAAAGGAATACCGCGCCGAGCTAAACGAAAACCGCCAGTTGTTCGATCCAGAATACGTGGCATATCTTGACAGCATCCCTGTGAACAAGACCCATGAGGGATATTTTTCCATCGATCCAAGAACAAAGCGGGCAAAGGACAGCGAAGTGAAACGAGGTGCAACAGATAGCGACGACGTTTCAGCATACGATCTCATCATGAAAGATAAAGAGCGCCTGCTGAGCCTCGACCCTGAGTATTCGCCAGTGCGTTTCATTTTCTCACATTCTGCCTTGAGAGAGGGATGGGATAATCCGAATATATTCCAGATTTGTTCGCTTCGTCAAGCCAACAGTATTTCGCAGAAACGACAGGAAGTGGGACGCGGACTGAGGCTCTGCGTTGACAGCAACGGAGTGCGACAAGATGCAGGTACGCTTGGTGAAAAAGTACATCAGATAAATCGTCTTACAGTCGTGGCATCAGAAGGCTATGCGGACTTCGTGAGAGATCTTCAACGAAATATTTCAGAAGATTTGTACGAGCGTCCGAAAGTGGCAGATATAGATTATTTCGAAGGAAAGACATTTACAATAGAAGACGGCAGCCGACACAGTATCACCAATGTTGAGGCTAAGCAAATATACAAGTATCTAGTGAAAAACGACTATATAGATGATGACGATCACGTTACTGAATCTTACCGTACGGCATCGGCAAACGGAACACTTACTCCGTTTCCAGAAGACCTACAGCCTTACGACAAATGGATACACAAATTCTTGGAGGGAATATGGAATCCGAAGGCACTCGATGGTATGATAGACAACGGCAGCACGCCGCAGACTCCGGAGAACAAGCTGAACGAAAATTTCATGAAAAGGGAGTTCCAGAAACTATGGAACCGTATTAACCACAAGTATGCCTATACCGTGGATTTCGACAGCAGTGAACTGGTTGAAAAAGCCGTAGCAGCAATAAACAAGGAACTAAACGTTTCGAAGCTCTGCTATGTCGTGACCCGTGGAGTGCAGAAGACAGAACTGAAGCATGAGGACATGAAGGGCGGCAGTATGATGTTACAAGAGGAGTTGCAGCATGATGATCTGCAGACCGATGTGGTGAGTACTGTGGCTTACGACCTCCTTGGTAATATTGCAGGCAAGACAAGACTGACACGTCGTACGGTTGCAGAGATTCTCACAAAGATAAAGCCAGGGAAGTTCGACATGTATAAGGTAAATCCAGAGGAATTTCTACAGCGTGTGTCGAGGTTGATAATGGAACAGAAGTCAACAGTTATCGTAGACCATATCAGCTATAACGAGATAGAGGGCAGTTACGATTCTGCAATATTCACTGAAGAAAAGCATACTTCGCTTGATAAGGCTTACGAGGGTAAGAAGAGCATTGTAGATTGGGTGTTTACCGACGGTACGGCTAAGATGAGCGTAGAGAGGAAGTTTGTGACCGATCTCGACACCTCTGCCGATGTTGCCGTATATGCAAAGTTGCCCAAAGGTTTCCATATACCGACTCCTGTAGGTAACTATTCTCCCGACTGGGCTATAGCCTTTAAGGAGGGAACGGTGAAACATATTTATTTCGTAGCCGAGACAAAGGGTAGCATGTCAACACTCGACCTCAGAAAAATAGAAGAAAGTAAAATAGCCTGTGCTGACAAGCTTTTTGAGCAAATGTCGGGCTCGGGGGTATATTATCATAAGGTGACGAGCTACGACGACTTGATGGAGTGGGTTGAGTGAATATATAATGTAGAGTTAAAAAAATCAGAATTGTGGGATAAGTGTATCTGCATGTAGGTACAGAGATCGGAAGAGCACACGTCTGAACTCCAGTCACGA
>ERZ869991.779-NODE-779-length-10922-cov-6.845551_pt1 | contig 10922 bp, 9 predicted proteins | sample MGYA00520862_ERZ869991 | MGnify/ENA primary metagenome ERZ869991 (study PRJEB32232, sample SAMN07284978) | human gut metagenome | biome: human-associated habitat; material: feces | host: Homo sapiens | place: Tanzania | collected 2014-08-11 ...
GAAGACGTGCTCATGATCATCATGTTCAACGTGGTGGGCGTGGCGATGCCATTCCCCTTCCTCTTCAAGATGAAGTTTCACTTTACCAACCGCCAGCTCCTGCTGAATGCGGCACTGATAGTGGCAACTTGTAATTTTCTCATCATGTGGACCGACTCAGTGCCCTTGATGTGCATCCTCGCTTACATCGCAGGCTTCTTCAAGCTCTGCGGAACCTTCGAATGTATGAGCACCATCCAGTTGTGGATGACCTCCAAGCGCGATTTCACCATCTTCTTCCCCCTGCTCTATTGCATCGTTTTGGGAAATATGTTCCTATCGCCTTGGATTACCGAACATCTGATTTACATCTATCAGGATTGGCGCATCATCAACTGGGCGATGACGGGAGCCCTGCTTCTGGTGGCACTTACCGTCTATGTCACCACCCACAACTTCCATTTCATGAAACCCATGCCGTTCATCAGTCTCGACTATCTGGGCTGTCTCCTGTGGTCGGCATGGATGCTGGAGTTCATCTTTTTCTTCACCTACGACGAGCACTACAATTGGCTCGACTCGAAGATTATGCAGATGGATGTATTGCTCTTCATCCTGACCGGATATTTCTGCATACAGCGAATGTTCCATATCCGCCATCCTTACATCTCCCCAGAAGCGTGGAAGTACAAGCGACTCATCCCGTTGCTCATTCTCTTCGCCTTCGTTGAGTTTATGGGCAGCACACCAAAGGTGCTGCAAACCGCCTTTACGGGTGGCGTATTGCATTTCGGCACCTTTACCACCAACGTACTCAACTTCGTGGAATGGACAGGCGCCATTGCCGGTTGCCTTTTCTGCCTCTTCTGGTGCAAGGTGCTTCATCAGAAATACACCCGTCTGCTCACGATAGGCGTGGCAACGATGGTATGTTATCCCGTGATGATGTATTTCCTCATCGACCCGGGTCTCAACATCGAGGCACTCTATCTGCCCTGCTTCCTGCGGAGCTTCGGCAACGCCATCTTCTTCTGCATGCTCACCGTGTATCTGGAAGAACTGATGCCGTTCCAGCACTTCTTCATGGGATTGACGATGGCAGGCATCATCCGTAACGGTCCGATGTCGGCGATGTGCTCAGGCCTATACAGTTTCGGACTCCGTTATCAGATGGCAGACAACATGTCGCGCGGATTGCCTTACGATGCTACCAATCTGCTGATGATCAGCATCCGCAATCTTTATGGCATCACCTGCCTCATCGGCATTGCCGTACTGATTATCTTCCTGCTATGGGATGTTCAGCCGGTAAGAAGTACCCTAAAGAAAATGCCTGCATGGAATTTTGTAGGAAGAAAGATGAAAAAAACAAGCAGATAATGCGCACATTCGAGGAAAAACGCTAACTTTGCATCCAGATAAAATAAAATGTACGATATGGCAAAGAAAGCAATTGTGATGGGGGCAACCTCAGGAATAGGAATGGAAGTAGCCAGCCTCTTAGCGCAGAGAGGTTGGCAGGTGGGAATAGCGGGAAGAAGAATAGAAAGACTTGAAGAAGTGAAAAGGAATACAAACCTTTTGATTTCAGAAAGTTCAAAGGCTTCCAAGGGAGAAATCGCATGCTATCAGCAGATAGATGTGACTTCGCCAGAAGCCCCTTCCCTACTTCTAAAGCTCATCGAAAAACTCGGTGGGATGGATTTGTATTTCCATAGTTCAGGAATCGGATGGCAAAACAATTCCCTAGATATTGAGAAAGAAATGAAGACCGTAGAGACCAACGGACTGGGATTTGTCAGAATGGTAGATACGGCTTTCAACTGGTTTGCCCAACAGAATCAAGGGCAAGAACCGAGCCAAGGACAAAGGCAAGGTAAAGATAGAAGCTGCGATACTTACCGCATTGCCTGCATCACCTCTATTGCCGGAACGAAAGGGCTCGGTGCTGCTCCTGCCTATTCTGCAACCAAGCGTTTTCAGAATCATTATCTGGAGTGCCTTACCCAGCAGGCTCACATGCGCCATCTTCCTATCGCCATCACAGATATCCGCCCGGGGTTCGTAAAAACCGACCTGATAGCAGGCAGCAATTATCCCCTGCAATTAACTCCTCAAGAAGTGGCCCAGCAGATTGTAAGAGCCATAGAACGGGGGAAATCTATCAAAACCATCGACTGGAAATACAGCATCCTCGTTTCGCTCTGGCGATTGATTCCCAGATGGATTTGGACAAGACTTACCATTAAATAAAATAAAAACTGTACTTACACTTGATTTTATACCTGGATAAAATCTTCGTTCAGCGACGTTGAACCGCCGTTCAGCGACGTTGAACGGACATTCAACGTCTATGAACGGAGATTTCAAGAGGGTTAAAGAACATTTTTTTCAGTAACAGCCAAGACTTTTACTGGGATTAATACTAAAAGGAGACTACAAATATGAAGAAAAGAAAAGCGTGCTAGCAACATCTCTGTCGCCAGCACGCTTTTTCTTTTTATAATCGTTTTTATAACCACGCGCCAAATCTTGCGCTTGGCAATGGGGCGGTGAAGTAATAGTTCTGGTCGTTATTCTTATCCAGGAAATTCACCTGCTTCATGCCGAAGAATGGCAAGCCATTCGGGAAGAGGCGGGCGAAATCGGTTACACCGCCTGAGAGGGCAGGACTGTTATCCTGATACTCGAAATTCCAGGTCTTGTCGAATGCCAACGGAGCACCCTGGGCTACATCATCAATCTCGCAATTGATGTTCATCTTGTCGCTCTGAGTGAAACTCTTGAAGAGTGGGTTGAGCTGACCAGCCACGCTGCTCTTGATATCGGTATCAAACCAGATGCCCAAAGCTGCATCCTTCGCCATCTGCTCTACTCCTGTTGAGGTAGATGCAAAATAGTAGTTTGGAGTAAGACGGCTGTGCTCCATATCAGCACCATCCTGCTTTGGCTGCTTCAGACCGAAACGGGAATCGTAGATGAGGTTGTTTACGAAGATTGGCTTCGCTGCCTTCTCTACCCAAACAGAACCACCCTTCTTGTTCTTGGCACGGCGCCATCCGCAATCTACTACGGTATTGTTGTAAACGGTCATCTCGGTAAGCGGAAAAATCCCTTTTTACTTTTTTACCTTTGAAATGGTATGGATGATTTTTCCATCCTTATCGATCATCGACATTCTCAACTGCTTCTTATCTACAGTAAAGACAGAGAAACCATCGGCAGAACTGCAGAATACGGTGCCATCGATAGGCTTCACTGGGCGAGCTAAAGAAGAAGAAGAATTAACTACATAGTCGATATTATCGCCCTTCTTCTGGATATGCTGGAAGTTGTGGATGTGACCACAGGCATAAATCGCCACATTATTATATTTATGGAGGATAGGAAGCAAGCGTTTCTGCATGTCGAGGCGCTCACTCTCCTTCTTGCCAGTCTCGGCGTAGATAGGATGATGACCTACCACGATTACCCAGTCTTCCTTGGCATTCTTCAGAGTTTCGTCGAGCCAGGAGAGCTGAGCCTCTACATCCTGCTTGCAAGCATCAGGATATTTTACTGTCGCCTTACGATAAGAATCGATGAGAGGTGTGGTATCGAGGAAGACTACACGCATGGTAGTTCCCTTGTGGTCGAACACCTTGGTGTAATATTTAGCAGGCATCATCCAACGGCGGCTCACCTTGCCGTAGTCCATAAAAGCCTGAGTATTGCCACGATACTCATGGTTACCACAAACTGGGAACCAGTCGAGCATCAGGTCTGGATGAGAATAAACATATTCGTAATTGGTAAGCCACAAAGGGTCCTGGGTAGAAGCCACGCCATTGAAATGGTGGATGTCGCCCACGGCAAGTACGCATTCAGGATCTACCGTGCCAGCCATTTCGCCCATCAGTTCTGCGATAGGCTTCTGGTCGTAGTAACCGTTGCGACCCATATCATTGGTCATGTAGAGGGTGATTTCACCCTGCAGTTTCTGCCATTCAGCAGCATTTGCCTTCCAGTTAGGATTCTGCGGAATTGCGGTTGCTGCACTCTGAGAGCAAGTAGTTACAGCTGTGTTTTGAGCCTGTGCGGTCAAGCCGCCACCCAACAATAAAGCTGAAGCCAAAACTACAGTTGCTACTCTACCTTTCATCATAGCAAAGCCATTCATGTTGCTCTGCTTTCTTGAAACTTTCTTTTTCATTTTTTATCTGACTATAATACTATTGTTTAAATTTCGGGTGCAAAGATAAGAGTATGATTACAGGTTAACCTTGATTCCGGCATTAACCTTCACACCATAATACTCCACCTGCATCGTACGCTTTTGCTCACCCTGATAATAACGCAAAGGCTGGTTAAGCAGATTATTGGCATTGGCATATACTGTAAACTTCTGCTTCTTGCCCCACGTATAGCTGGCATTTACATCAAGATAGTTCACATGATCATAATAACGGTCGAGTGCTCTACTTGTGCTCATCTGATCAACGAATGATGAAGCAAAATTGTATGACAAGCGAAGGCTCAAACCGCTCTTTTCATAGAAGAGTGAAGCATTGGCTGTATGCTCAGGAGAACCAGCCACCTTTACATCATCTCCATTCTCAATACCCAGACGCTCATTGAAATTGCGTGTAGTGCTATGAGTATAAGTATAGTTGCCATAGAAGCCCAGACACTTAAGCGCAGGAGCTATAAAGCCGAAGTCGCGCTGGTAAGCAGCCTCTACACCATAGACACGAGCATCATAAGCATTAATGTTCTGTGTAACCGCAAAGTTCTTATCTGCATTCTCACCAGCAAGTCCGAGGTCGCTGCCGAGATATTTGTTAGAAGCCCACTCTACATTCACATTCTTGATGTCCTTATAGAAGAGACCCAGACTCATCAGACCTACACTCTTGAAGTAATGATCGGCAGAGAGGTCGATATTGATAGCCTCAGCTGGCTTGGTGTTTGGATCGCCAATAGTAGCCTCTTCGTCTGCGATATTGAAGGTCTTGTTGGCGATGAGCGCAGAATATTTAGGACGAGAGATGGTCTTGGTGACAGAGGCACGAAGACTGCCATCGTCTGAATATTTGTACTTGAGGAGGAAACTTGGAAGCAAATCGGTATAATGATTCTTGAAATCACCCGTAGGAACCATTGTAGCATCACCATCCTCTGGAATATCTACATTATAACCGCTGGTCTTCAGATCTGTACGCTCTACGCGCAAGCCGAGAGTGGCTGAAAGTTTTTTGCCCAACTTCTGGTCGAAACGGAGATAACCAGCTGTAATCTGCTCGCGGATCTTATAGTTGCCAGCCTCTTCTTCAAAATTCTCTTCTCCTTCAAACTTGCTGAAATCAATATTTCCCAAAGTCTTTATTGAGATGAAAGGAGACTGGGCTGGATATTGGCTGCCTGGCATGAAGCCGTTGCGTACCTGAAGCGATGTCTGCTTGCGCCAGTCTTCGCCCAAAACTTCCTCTGCATCATAATCGAAGAATGAAGTGGTACGGGTTTTATCCTTGCTTGTATATTTGGCACCAAACTTCAAGGTGTTACCATAGAGTCCATGAGTCAGAGGCAAAGTAAAGTTGAGTCTTCCCTTCCACTCATTCTCAGCAATATCCTGATTAGAATTGTTCAATTCATCGAGTACCCAATGGCTGTCATCAAGCGAAGGAAGTGAAGTTGCATAATAAGGCTGCTTGTCGCCTACATCCTTAAAGCCATCGCCGAAGTCGATAAAATCAGTTTCCTTCTTTCCATACTTATATTTATAAGATGCATAGCGTTCGTTTGGTCGTTCCTCTGTAGCACGTGAATAACTGACAGCCCAATCCATCTTCAGACCTCCAAACATGTGCTCACCATCAAGCGTATAATCCATCGTCTGCTGCAATTCCAGACGGGCATTCTTGTTATCTGATGAACCAGCTTTAGTCTGGAATACAACGCTTTGCTTTGACGCCTTGCTGTTCAGTTTCTTGTAGCTGATGCGATAACGGTTTTCCCAGTCGCTACGGCGATTATAGATTCCCTTGAACGAGATATGGTGAAGCGGACTGAATTTATAATCCATGGCTAAAGAATAGCTCTGGCGTTCGCGGGTAACGTAGTATTGGCGGACCTGAGCTTCCTTCAGTTCCAATTCCTTATCATCATTCTCCTCATATTCGAATTCAGTATTATCAGAACCACCTGGAGCATACTGATAAGAAGCAGAAGCCATGATACCCAACTTGTTGTTGAAGAAACGGTCGCCCCAGGTAGCAGCCAAATCCCATTGTGGCTTACCGCTAACCCAGGAATAACCCGAGCCCACATTGAAGTTCAGCACACGATGGCTAGGCGTATTCTTGGTTACAAGATTGATTTCACCACCTATTGCATCGCCATCCATATCTGATGTTACAACCTTGTTCACCTCGATGGTCTGAATCATGTCGGCAGGTATCAAGTCGAGCTGTACATTACGTGTATCACCCTCGGCAGAAGGCATTCTGTTACCATTCACCGTAACAGAAGTAAGATCGGCAGAAGTACCTCGAACCTGTCCGAAGCGTGCCTCACCCTGATCATACTGCACATTTATACCATTGATACGCTTCAACGCATCGCCAATATTAGAATCTGGGAACTTACCCACCTGGTCGGCACTTACCACATTGGTAACACCCATATTTTCCTTTTGCATCTGCAGAGCCTTGCGCTGACCGTAGAAAGCGCCTTCTACCACCACTTCACGAAGTTCATTTCCCTCGGAAAGCGTGATGTTTCGTTCTACATTTTTGCCAACAAGTTTGATGGTGTAAGTCTTAGGCGAATAACCTACATAAGAAACCTTTACCTTATAGGTACCCGGTTTCAGATTAGGCAAAGCATAAAAACCATTCACATCGCTTGTTACTCCCGTATGCAAATCTTCTACCAGAATGGTTGCACCTGGCAGAGCCTGATGGTCGCCGTCAACAATACGTCCACTAATAACTCCACCCAACATGGCGTTGTTTTCGGGTTCGGTCGCTGCAAAAGTTGCACCCGTAGCAGAAACCATCAACAAAGCCGAAAATAATACTTTACTCGGATTCATAAAATTATTTCTCTAAATTTTTATGTAATTTTCCCCCTTAGGGATATACCTGTTAATTTTCGGGTGCAAAGGTAGAGGGATTATGTGTCAAACAGGTTGCATTTTTTTTAATAAATGCATAAAAGATGATACAATACTGTTACTGCGCGTGAAAGATAATACTATCTTATTACTGTTTTCCCAGGAACTTCTGGTTCACGTAATCAGACAGTTTATCGCGATAGCTGTCGCCTATCGGGATTTCCTTCTCATTATCAAGCACTACGCGACTCTTGTTGATTTCTGCGATGTGGTGAAGACTGATGATAAACGATTTGTGGATGCGCATGAAATCGTGGGAAGCCAGGCGCTCTTCCATCTTCTTCATACTGAGGAGCACCACCAGGGGTTTCTCCTGATGGGCAAGATGAATGCGGAGATATTCCGCCATTCCTTCTACGTAGACGATGTCACGGATGAGGATGCGAACCACCTTGTATTCGGTTTTCAGAAACATGGCGTCGTCTTCGTCTATCGGCGAAAGAGTTGCCGTATGGAGCAGGTCATACTGGCGCTTCACCTTGTCGGCTGCACGCAGGATGTCGCCCATACCGAAAGGTTTGAGAAGATAATCGATGGCATCCACCTTGTAGCCTTCGATGGCGTATTCCTGATAGGCGGTGGTGAAGACAATCATCGGCGGCTGACTCAACGACTTGACAAAATCCAAGCCGTTGAGGTCGGGCATGTTGATGTCGATAAAGAGGGCATCAATCTCCTGCTGGTTCAGGATGTTCATCGCATCGAGTGCACTCTGGCAGCTATCCACCAGTTCGAAGAAAGGCACTTTCTTCAAGTAAGCCGCCAGTTGGCGAAGAGCCAGAGGCTCGTCATCTATTGCTAATACTCTAATCATTTTTTCTTGTTATATCAGATTATTTATTTTATCGGGAGCCTCAGCAGTAGGCGGAACTCCTCGGGGGTGGAATCAATCTTCAAGTTGTAATCATCGCCGTAAATCAGCTGGAGCCGCTTTTTGGCATTCTGCAATCCCACGCCTCCCTGCTTCTTCTCATCTGTTTCCGGCTTCACGCTGTTGTTGCAGCTGAAGGCAATCTCGCGGTTAGCCTCATCCACCCGAACGCACACCTCGATGAAGGAACTCTTCTGATAGCTGACTCCATGCTTGAAAGCATTCTCTATAAAGGTGATGAAGAGGAGCGAAGGCACCTGGACATCGGGAACGCTGGAAGGAAGCGAAACCGAAATGCGGACCTTGTCGGTGTATCGGATGCGCATCAGATCTACGTAATGACTGATAAACGCCAGCTCCTTCTGCAAAGGTGCCATCGACTTATTGCCCTCGTAGAGCACGTAGCGCATCAGTTTGGAGAGCACCTCAATGGTGTATTTCGCCTGTTCGGGGTCGATGTCAACCAGCGCATGAATATTGTTGAGCGTATTCATGAAGAAATGAGGATTGATCTGATACTTCAGATACTCTAGCTGGCTGTTCAGATTCTCGCGTTCCAATTCCTTGATTCGTTTCTTGTCATCAAGCGACTTGAAGAAGCTTTTGGCTCCGATATTCAATCCCAGAAGCAAGGCCATGATGATGAATGCCACAGAATCCTGGCCGCCGAAAGCACGGGGAGGTTCAGGTTTCTTCTCGTAGAATCGCTCGCCCCTACCATCTTCCGGCTGGAGAGGAGGATTGAAGGGTGCACTCGGAGAAACCGAATTTCCTTCAATTGATTTTCCATCGTAATCGGCTGGACGACTTTCAGGATGTTCCCGACGGTTATCAGGAAGTTCGTGCGCAAGGGCAGGCTTTCTTTCTCCTATTCTTTCTTTTCTCGGTTCCGGTCTATCTTTAGGTTCCAGTCCCGGAAGATGCGGACGGAAAAGAACCTGATAGCCCATGAAGCAGATAATCAGCACCACTACGGAAACTCCATACGCCCACTTTCGGTTGGCGTAAACCAGCAGAGGAGCGATGAAGAAATTGTGAAGAAAGAAGGCGACGCAAAACATCGCAAGCAAGCTCCAGGCATTGAATACGCCCTGCCAGTCGATGCCGGTTTCTGATGTTGAAACGGCATCAGAAACCATCGCAGCATCTGATGAGGAAGAGAAGAAGAAATCGCCCACGAGCATACTGACAGGTGGTGCCGCAAACAGGATTGTCCACAGCACCACGTATAGTATAATCTCCGATTTCTTCTGTCCTCTAACCATAAGACGCTTATATTTAAATTGCTGGGAGCCCCGCTGATTATCAGAGGAAAGTTCCCGATAAGTTAAACCGTTCAATATGGTTGATAACGTTAAAATGGTCAGATTATTGTTAGAATTGATAAGAATATCCGATGCCCAGCACGTGGGTATCGAGATCGTCATCGTCGTTCTGGCGCAGGTCCTGATAGCGATAATAGAGCTTCAGACTATGGTGCTTGGCTATGGAATAGCTGGTACCCAGCGTGTAGCGGGTCTTCTGAAGACCACCCTCACCATGATACAGTTCTACGCTACCAAAGGGCGTGAAAGGCGTATGCTTCAGACGGTAGTTCATCTGGAAGCGCGAGCGCAAGAGGTGTTGGCTCTTGCTCTTCACGTCTTCCCACTCCTACGTATCGGTATCATACTTCTTGTCTTTTGCCTTGGAGCGATACGTATACTGATACATCTCTCTCAATGACACTCCCAGGTTGCCGAAGCTGTAACTACCTGTTACTCCGAAGAGAAACCGGTGGCGGGGCCACCAATAAGAAGGAGTTATCTTGTTGACTGTTCCGTCCTTATGATAGGTCTGCGTGTTGCCGCGATGATCGTAAAGCAGGTTGTAGCCTGCTGATAATTTCAGGTATTTATTGAGTTTGTAGTCTGTTGCGATGCCCAGATGGTAGCGGTCCATCTCTTTGGAATCGTTTCGGGTTCTGGCTCCTATCTCGCCCTCCAGACTCCATTGCTTGTTGAACTTCTTCTCTACGCCGGCATCCATCCAGATGCCGAAGTCTGCATTTTGAGCTTTTAGCTGCTGCGCATTTCCCATCAGAAATGCCATCAGAAGCATGGATGCCAGTTTTATCATCTGTCTTTCCATAATCATTTTCTCCTATTATTCTTATGATGAAAGATTCTTTTCTTATCTTATGAAAGATACTCTTCCTGATGTATTTTCAGCTGCGAATCGATGGTGCTTACTTCATCTGAATCATAATAGATTTTGATGACGCTCATGTCGCGCAGAAAATCGATGCCTCCTATTTCTATCTTCACGATGTCGAGTCCGGTCCGCTCCTTCAGGTCAGCAAGCAGTTCGGCACGGCGTTCGGGTTTGATGAGTTCGATGCGGTCGTACTGCACCAGTTTTACCGCCATGCTTCCCTTCACCTTGATGTTTTCGAAGAGGAAGGTCATCAGGATGAAGAGCAGATTGACAGCCAACAGCTCCACCCAACCAAGGTTTGCCGACAAGCCGTTGATTACCGACATGGCGATAATCATGAAGAGATAAGTCATCTCCCTGACGGGCATCGATTCCGTGCGATAGCGGATGATGCCGAAGATGGCAAAGAGTCCGAGGGCGAATTCTATCTTGATCTTTGCCCCACCAAGCAGGTTGATGAGGAAGAACACGCTGATGCCGATGAGCATGAAGGTGAAATAGTATTCACGACGGCGGCTCTTCGGGAAATAAAGCCAATGGGTGATGAGCCAAACGGCTGCAGTATTGAAGACAAATCTCCAAAGCATGGGCAGAAAATCTGCAAAATTGAATATCTGGTTCATGTTTATTCTTGGATTTTTCTAAAAAAGACTGATAAAAAAAGCAAAAAATAGCAGACTTGAGCTTTTATTTTGAGTTTCAAGAGGTTGTGGCAGTCGT
>ERZ869991.782-NODE-782-length-10916-cov-5.030815_pt1 | contig 10916 bp, 13 predicted proteins | sample MGYA00520862_ERZ869991 | MGnify/ENA primary metagenome ERZ869991 (study PRJEB32232, sample SAMN07284978) | human gut metagenome | biome: human-associated habitat; material: feces | host: Homo sapiens | place: Tanzania | collected 2014-08-11 ...
ACTCCTAACTATGACGACAACACCGTTACCTTGACTTGGACTAACCCAACTAAGGACACTGACGGCAGAGACATCAAGGATAAGGTTAGTGCTAAGATTTACAAGGGCGAGGAGACGGAGCCTATCAAGACTATCGACGAACTGACAGGCGAGACTACTACAAAGACTCTCTCTCCAGAACCATTCAGCGGTGAGGCTACATTCGCTGTCGTTACATTCATCGGCGAAAACAGTTCTACAGAAGAATCGGTTAAACTCAACCTCGACGACAAGACAGGCAAAGAGGTTCTCGTGAAGAACTTCAGCCAGAACTTCGACAAGGAAGCTTGGACTATCATCAACGGTGGAAACGGCGGTGCTTGGAAGTATGACTACTCAGATGTATTCGACTTCAACTATCAGCATGGCGGTGCTATCGAAGACGACTGGCTTATCTCTCCAACTGTACCTATGAGTGCTAAAGACCGCTTCGTGGTTAAGTATAAACTGAAGACAGCTCGCGACTACTCTGCAAGCATTGAGGTAACTATCGGCGAGGGCACAACAGTTGCTGCACAGAGCCAGGTTATCGCTTCTCATCCAAACTTGGCACAGAACGGATTCGGTGACTTCCAGACTGCACAGTTTAATGTGCCAGAGGACGGAAACTACAACATCGGATTCCATGTAACAGACGCTAACTACTATGTAGACGTTCGCGGCGTTGAGGTTTACTCTATCGGCGACCCGACCCCTGTTACAAGCATCTCTGAAGTTAACGCACAGAACGGTGTTATCGCCTTCAACAAGGCTAACGGAACTCTCTTCGTTCCGGCAGGAAGCAAGGTTGCAGTGTTCTCTGCTAACGGAGCAATGGCCATCGATACAGTAGCAGGCAACGAAGCTGTAAGTCTTAACTCTCTCGCCAAAGGCATGTATCTGATTAAGGTTACTACTGCCGACGGCAAGACCGTAAGTCAGAAATTCGTGAAGTAATCAATCTCTAAATAAACAGATATGGACACTATTCTGCCGAACGACAGCAAAGCCCATATCTGTTTTTTCATTTTTATGAAAAGCGTATTGACGAAGCTGTTTTATGAAAAGCGTATTGACGAAGCTGTTTTATGAAAATGTATTTATGTAACATAAAATTAATACAACAATGAAATTATTGAGAAAAACTGTATTTTCCCTCCTCGCCGCACTCGCCACTCAGGCATCAAGTGCAGCCGACAATCTATTCGGAAGAATTGCTATGGAGGGTGTAGACATCGTGGGAAGCGTAACCGCCCTCCGTATCTCAGCCTATGATTCAGGAGAGCCAGGCTACTACCACTTCGACTACGACAACAAGTTTCAGGCACAGACGACAAGTCCGATACTCTCAGCTATGGTATCTGGCGGCTCCACATACCACGACGGCAAGATTTATGCCTATGAGTATGACGGCAACTACCGCCTTGACTTGCAGCATCCGCATTGGGTAATCTATGATGCAAAGACCTTTGAGCGTCTCACCGATATAGAGAAGCCTGCCGACTACAAGTACACGATGTTCAACATCACATACGACCCTACTACAGATAAGATTTACGGTATCTTGCAGAAGTCGGCAATGGACTATTGCTTTGTTGAGATAGACCCGGCTACCGGCGAATACAAGCAGATTGGCAACAACCTCGACAATCAATACCGCTACAAGACTATCGCCTGCGACAAGAAGGGTACGATATTTATCACCTGCATGGAGAGTCTTAACGACGATGAGAGCACAGACGTGTGGTATCTCTATAAGATTCGCAAGACCGACGGACGCATGGTGCTCGTGAACAAGATAAGTATGACGAATCTCTTCGACGGCGACACTTACATTAACGATACCCGTCGCCAGTCGATGTTCTGCAACTTCCAGACGGGAAAGATGTACTGGCTCTATCCAAGTACGAGCAGCATGCTTTATCAGGAGGTTACCAACCTCGTGGAACTGGACACTACAACGGGTGTGGGAACACTGAAAGCTTATCTGAATAATATTGTACTTACATCAGGAGCTTACTTTATTGAACCTGGCGACAAGACGCCTGCCATTATCTCTGATTTCAGTTTCAATCCAAACGAGCCTTCTGGACTTACAGGAAAGCTGAAGTTCAAGATGCCATCCGAGGCTTACGACGGTACGCCACTTGAGGGAGAGCAGACAGTTACGGTAAAGAAGGGCGACAAGGTTGTTGTTGAGACAAAGGCTCAGCCAGGAGCAGATTTCACCAGCGACGACATTACATTTACCAACGAGAAGCATGAGTTGACAATCACCGTGTCTAATGCTGCCGGCGACGGACCAACCGTAAAGCGTAGCTTCTTCGTGGGCTATGACATCCCGTCTGCCTGCAAGAACGTGAAGTTAACTCAAGACGGACTGAAGACTATCCTTACATGGGATGCTCCTACAGTGGGAGTGAACGGTTCGCCTGTGGATGCAAGCAAACTGACATACAAGGTGGTTCGCTATCCTGGAGAAATAACTGTTGCCGAAGCAACAAAAGAGTGTCGTTTCGAGGAGACTCATCCAGCAGAGATGACACGCTATGTGTATAAGGTAACACCAAGCGTAGGACAGGCAGAAGGCAAAGGCGTATATTCAAACAACCTCGTTGTAGGAAGTCCGCTCAACGTGCCATACGGCGGTCCGTTTGCAAGTGCATACGATATGCTCAACTACTACACAATCATCGACAGCAACAACGATGCAGGAACTGAATATAGCGGTAGCGGAACATGGAACTACATGGGCGGCAACGCACTCTATGCATACAGTGCCATTAACAATGCCGACGACTGGCTCATCTCGCCTCCTATCAACTACGAGGCAGGCAAGACCTACGAGCTGACATTCAGCTGCCACTCTGCCGATGAATCATATCCTGAGGCTATGGAGGTAATGTTCGGCAACGACAAGACTCCGGAGGCTCTCACCAAGAGTCTGTGGCAGAATCTCGACATCCCGATGCAACCTACTCCATCTACAGATAACGTGTACACAGTAGAGTTCACAGTTCCAACCAGCGGTGTTTATTACTATGGTTTCCATGCCATCTCAGAGTCTTACCACAATAGCCTGTATCTACACGACATCAGCGTGAAAGAGAAGGGAACCGACGGCATCAATGCCAACTTCAGCAATGCCGAAAAGATTGACTTCATTACAAACCTTGGAGGTCAGCGCACGAAGAGCTTGCAGAAGGGTGTGAATATCGTAAGAATGGCAGACGGCAAGACTATGAAGGTTATTGTAAAATAAGAGTATAAAGACAAACTACTCATAATAGTATAAATGAATAAAATCCCCGGAGCAGTTCACTTAAACTTTGCTCCGGGGATTTTATTTTTCTATCCTCTTTTCAGCTCAATTACCGTGATTTCGCCAGGACACCAGAAACGGAATGGGACAAAACCGCCAATTCCATCGCTTACATTGATAGCACGCTTGCCATTATAGTACACCCCACTCCACTGATGATACATCAGTGCAACAGGCGACCACCCGAAGAACTTCATCTGTCCGGCATGAGTGTGACCGCTGAGAGTGAGCTGTGCCGAAGAATGTGGCAATATATCTGTCTCCCACGATGTAGGGTCGTGCTGGAGCATAAGAACAAAACAACCTTTCTTAATTCCACGAAGCGTCTTGCTGATATCTCCAAAGCTTGGCACTTTCTTACTGTTGCCCTCATACTCCATTCCTGCAACGACGATAGAGTCGGAACCACGACGCAAGATGCGATTTTCATTGCAGAGGAGTGTCCAACCCATCTGGCGCTGAACACTCTTCATTTCCAGAAGATTACGTTGGCGGGTTGCAGCATCAGCATCAAGGTAATATGCATAGTCGTGATTACCGAGAATGGAAAAGACACCATCGGCAGCATGCAGCTTAGAAAGGATTTGCTCCTTTGCCATTACCTCAGACGGTTGCATGTTCTGCAGGTCGCCGGTAAAGACAATCATATCGGCATGCTCCTTCATGATGCTGTCTACAGCTGCCTTCAGCAGATATTGGCGAGAACCGGAATATGTACCGACATGGGCATCACTGAAATGCACGATACGGTATCCGTCGAACTCCTTAGGCAGATCTTTGGAAACGAAGGTGACACGACGTACTTTCAGTTGACCGAATCCCCAAACATAACCATATACCGTAATGGCAGCAAGCACGATACCTACAAAGATGCCGACAGGCGTTCCCCAGTTCGTCTTTGTCTTATGATAAGCACAATGTCCCCAACCGAGTATATGGCATACAGTAAAGGCAACCTTCGGCAACATCCATACACCAATAAGAATAAGGAAGACATTAAGCGACGTAACGTCAGCTGGTGCGAAATTCTTTTCAAAAGCAAGCGACAACGCATAGGCGATAAGTGCAAGACTCTGCATAAGCCATAGTGTGCGGCATATGCCACGCTTCCTTCCCTTCTTTAAACGCTTTATTATAAAACAGTAGATATACGCATCGGTCAGTAATACGATGACCAGAAGCGGAATTATTATTCTTGATATCATTCCTCAGTTTTGTGATTTATCGTCTGAATTCTATTCTCTCACCATGGTATTCATCATCAAACACACCTTTATTATATATATGTCTGCCGTTGCAGAAAGTATGTTCAACACACCAGTTGAAAGTTCTTCCCTCCATCGGGCTCCAACCGCATTTGCTCTGTATGATGTCTTTACTCACCGTCCATGGGCAATTCGGACGAACGATAGCAATATCCGCCTTGTATCCTTTTCTCAGGAATCCGCGTTCGGCAACGGAGAAAAGGCGTGCCGGATTATGGCACATCAGCTGTACGAGGCGCTCAATGGTTATTATGCCTTCATCAACAAGACTGAGCATGGAGACGAGCGAAAACTGTATCATCGGCATTCCAGACATTGCCTTTACACAGCCCCCCTGTTTTTCCGACAATTGGTGGGGCGCATGGTCAGTACCGACAACCGAAATTCGCCCGTCGGCCAAACCACGGCGCAAGGCATCACGGTCGGCAACGGTCTTCACCGCCGGATTACATTTTATCAGAGAGCCAAGCGACTTATAGTCGGCATCAGTAAACATAAGATGTGCCACTACAGCCTCAGCGGTTATATTAGGAAATTTGTCAGCAGCAGCTGGTTCGAAAAGCTGAAGTTCTCTTGCTGTTGTGAGATGAGCCACATGCAAGCGGGCGCCATATTCACGAGCAAGATTTACAGCAAGCAGCGTTGAGCGCCAGCAAGCTTCCTCACTGCGTATTTCGGGATGATGACAAACATCCGGGTCTTCGCCATACTTTATTTTAGCTTTCGTCATATTTGCGTTTATTACCTCCGTATCCTCACAATGGGTCATTATCGGCAGTCTTACCTTACTGAATATCTGGCGCAGCGCTTCTTCGTGGTCAACGAGCATATTACCGGTAGAAGAGCCCATAAAGAGTTTTACGCCCGGCACCAAGTGGGAATCAACACGAAGCAGTTCGTCGATATTGTCGTTTGTAGCTCCAAGAAAGAAAGAATAGTTTACGTGGCTCTTTTCACGGGCAAGAGCAAACTTAGCGTCAAGGTTTTCGAGAGTAGTTGTCTGTGGCTTGGTATTAGGCATGTCGAAATACGATGTAACGCCACCGAAAGCAGCGGCACGGCTTTCGCTTTCGATATCAGCCTTAGCTGTAAGTCCTGGGTCGCGAAAATGCACATGATCGTCGATAATGCCAGGAATAACGAAACACCCCGTGGCGTCAACGATATTATCGTATGTTCCACGGGGCATTGTATCACTCTCAATAATGTCGGCTATCCTGTCGTCTTTGATTATCAAGGAAGAACTAAAAGATTTTCCTTCGTTGACAAGAGTAGCATTTTTTATTAATGTTGTCATTTTTTTTATATATATTAGGCATAGTAGGCATATTAGGCATATTAGGCATAGTGGGCATAATAGGCATAGTATGCATAGTGGGCATGGTTATGCATAACAGGCCATGTATATGCATAATTAGCTTTTATTCTGCCGGTTGAGCCAAATCATTAGGGGTCGGCACATCTTCCTGCGGTGCGGCATCAGGCATTGGCGGTGCCGGTTGGTCTGGAGTAGCCATACCGTTCATTATATTTTGGTTATCTTGAGCCTTTCGGTAATAGTCTCTAACGTAAGGATCATTCTTAAACTTATCTGTAGCCTTGCTCATTATCTCCTCAATCCACGGCGACAGTTCAGGATACTTGTTTCCGGCAGTCATCATAAAGAACACACCGGGACCGAGAACATTGTCGAAATTCTCTGTGATAAACGAAGTAATGAGCTTATCTTCACGTTCAGCAATATTCTGTGCCTCCTGCGACAAACGGGCATTGGTAACGTTTTCATCCTCTCCATTCATTATAGCCTGACTCTGCTTATGACCGAGTTCCTCCATCTGCATGTCGAGCTGATTGTATTTTTCGAGAAAACCGGAAAGCTTGTCGTTAAGCGGTGTGCCGCTGACTTTCTGCTGTCCGTTGTCGATTTTTATCGAAATATCGCCATGCTCAAGAACTACAGGCATAAGACTCTCGTCGTCGAGGAAGAGAGTAACCATCTTTGTAGAGTCAAGCTGTCCGTTGAAGCTAAACTGTCCATGAACGACATCACAGGAATCGATATTCTTAAGGTCGCTGTTCTTGTATGCCTTCAGATAAAGCATTTTTCCATCGAGCATAGAAACGTCGGATGTTCCTTTAATGTCATAAGTTCCGGAGCATGATGTTGCCGTCACTGCAGCGGTAGCGATAAGAGAGTAGAAAATTTTATTCATATATTGTTTTCGTAAAGCAATACAAAATTACTCTGTATTACCGATGTATGGAAATAAGTTCATGTTATTTAAAACATGTAACTGAATTTTTAGCTTTTTTTTTGCTCTTTCTTCTGATTTTCGCTGTTGCTTTATCCTTTTTTCTGCAATTCTGACGAAATTCTGTGTGTGGAATAAAGTTGAAGAATTGCTGCGACGAGGAGTGTAACAACCCAATTGTTGTGAATATATTTCAGGTATGCATTGTATCCGTCAATACCACTTTTGAGGAACAGCGGATATACAATATGATATGAATTCTCCAGCATCAGTACGGCAGAGACGATAAAGAAAGCCGTACCGGTAAGCATTATCCGGCGCAGTCTGCGCAGGGTGATATCCGTTCCTTCATACCGCTGTGCTATCTGCATGGCGGCAAAGAGCAGTGTTCCCGGCAAGAAAGCGCAAGGAGCAACGGTATGTTCGCCAAATACATACAGTCCGGCACCGACAACCATCAGTACGGCGCCAATGAGCATTATAATACTCTGTGTTTTACTCAGTTGTTTCATCTTCCGTTTCGTTGTTTTTTTCGTCGTCGCTCAATACGAATATATCTTCGTCGTCAGCCTTCATCATATAGTTCTCCCGTGCAATCTTTGTTATAGCCTTAGGGTTCCGGTGAAGTTCATTGAGCTTCTGTTTGTCGCGTTCATACTGTCCGTTATACTTTTCGATTTCTTCTTTCAAATCTCTTATCTGTATGGCATATTGCGCACGAGTAAGAAAGCTGTTGTCGTCGATAACGCCAACGAGTAATCCACCGATAATGATTACAAACCAATACCGGTTATGGGATATGAAGCTTAAAACAGGATTAATGCGACTCATTATTGTTTTTGATATTTTCTTTCAGCGTGCAAATTTAGATAAAAATCTGGAATTACAAGCTTGTTGTTATAAAAAACATTACTCAAAACAACGGTTGTATTACCATTAAATCCCTCCAACAAGTTAGAATCCCCTTTGTTTTCGTCTTTCATTAAACAGTTGTTCTTTAATGCCCCCATTTTCCTTGAAATGTTTTTTCTGCCACTCGATGAGTCCTTTTATCATGACATCCGTCTGTTTTATTAGAGTTATGGCAATATTACAGATGGTTTCAGCAGACCGTTCAGCGATTTTCTCTCTGTAGTCTTCCGGTTCATTATGATTGCAGCAATATTTCCTTGTCTGAATTGCTTTAATGGAGTTCATGTCCCATTGTGTAAGATTATGAACACGCAGGTAATCCTTGTAATCCTCGAGGAGTTCGTGCAGACTGGCACGGTTCACGTTTGTGAGTTTTATTTCCATTTCGGTAGAAGTAATGCCGTCGATGTTTCCTTCTACGATATTTTGTTTTCCTGAGCGAGCTGCCTGAATCATTTGGTCTATTGTGCGGTCGCCGCGCTCAAGGTATTTATGAGCAAAATAGTAGGTTATGTCGTAAATGATTACGGCTTTCTTGTAGCAGATGAGGGTGCTGTAGTCTTTTCCTTGACGAAGGAAAGAGTTGTCTTGGGGGTGTTTCATAGGATATATTTTTATTATTTATTAATAGGTATTGGGAATAATAGGCATAATAGGCATAATAGGCATAATAGGCATTGTAGGCATTGTAGGCTCATTAGGCATTGTAGGCTTGATGAGATGGAAATTTTATTCTGGTGATTCTTGACGATTTAAGAAGTACACTGGAGAATTGACAACTCCCTCTTTTCGTAACACACCTTTCTCTGTCAGTAGCTTTAACCATTTTAAAGCCGTACCACGCCTAAGTTTGAAAAGCTGTTCCATACTGCGTCTTGTTATGGTTCTGTTAACCGACAAGTATTCCTTTAGTCCAGCCGTAATTTCCTCTTCTGTTATCTCCTGCGACTTAGTGGTAAAATCTGCACGTTCGAATGTCACATTGTCTTTTACATTGCGCAGTAGCGACATCTCTGGACGGAATTTTATGTTGCGCACACTGATATAATCGGCACGCACTTTGTCTGCTGTTTTTCCTTCAGGCATGTCAAGATTGGCGGAAAGAGAGAAATAGCCTATATTCGGGAGATAAAACCGTCTACCACTTGACAAATCATGCGCCATGTGTTCACTTAATGCCGAAAGAACAGCTTCCACTGTGCCACGCGGAAGTCCACAGGTAGCCTGGATATGGTCTTCGAGTTGGCGTTTTGTTCTTGCCTCGTTTTCATAGATTCTTGCATACAGACGGTCTTTGCCATCCCCCTGCGAGTTTTTAATCGACTGTATTTCGTATTTTATGCTCATAGATTTTATTTTTTGTTAACTTCAAGATAATGCAAATCTAAAGAAGAATGAAATGAAATTCATTTCTAATTCCAAGATGCAGCTTATTTTTTACAAAGATATGTATAAATCTTGTGCCTGGCAAGAGAAAAGCGCAAAAGGAGTAAATAAAAGTTGTTTCGGAAAGGAGAATAATTTATATCGAAAAGCCGTTCCGGCATATGCTTCAAGATTTAATCGTTAGCGTACAGCGTACGGTATACACACGTACATCGACCGATATACGTGTGTACACCAAGCGAAATACACGTGTACACCGACCAATGTACGACGACTTTAAATACATAATACCTCGACAATATACATTGAAAGAGCAAAATGAAATGAGGGTTCAAATAAGTTTTTTTATCCTATAAGCTGATAATTCTGGATTTTTATCTAAATTTGCATCATATTTATCAAATGACACTCGAAACATAATATAATTATGGGAGAATATATAGTATAATTATGGGAGAATATATAGTATCGGCAAGAAAATACCGTCCGATGACGTTTGATTCGGTAGTGGGACAGTCTGCCCTCACCACGACATTAAAGAATGCCGTGAAGAGCGGGAAGCTCGCCCACGCCTATCTGTTCTGCGGACCACGCGGAGTTGGAAAGACGACATGCGCACGTATTTTCGCAAAGGCAATAAACTGTCAGCACCCTACCCCAGACGGAGAGGCATGTAATGAATGTGAAAGCTGCAAAGCATTTAACGAGCAGCGTTCATATAACATTTTCGAGCTTGATGCGGCGAGCAACAACTCTGTGGAGAATATCAAGCAGCTGATGGACCAGACACGTATTCCGCCGCAAGTGGGCAAATACAAGGTATTTATCATCGACGAGGTACACATGCTCTCGACACAAGCTTTCAACGCCTTTTTGAAAACGCTGGAGGAACCGCCAGCACACGTTATATTTATCCTCGCCACGACAGAGAAGCACAAGATTCTCCCTACCATCCTTTCACGTTGTCAGATATACGACTTCGAAAGGATGACAATACCCGGAATTATCAACCACCTGAAGATGGTTGCCGAAAAAGAAGGGATAACATACGAGGAGGAGGCACTGAATGTCATTGCCGAAAAGGCTGACGGAGGTATGCGTGATGCCCTCTCTGTATTCGACCAGGCAGCAAGTTTCTGCCAGGGGAACATTACATACAAGAAGGTTATCGAAGACCTCAACGTGTTGGATGCCGACAACTACTTCAACATCATAAACCTATGTCTGGAAAACAAGGCAGCCGAAGTGATGGTATTGCTAAACAATGTAATAGCAAAGGGCTTCGACGGAGGAAACCTGATTGGAGGATTGGCAACACATGTGAGGAATGTTCTTATGGCAAAAGACAGTCAGACGCTCCCACTGTTGGAGGCAAGTCAGACACAGGTGGAGAAATACAAGGCACAGGCAGCGAAATGCCCTACAAAATTCTTGTATAAGGCACTGAAGATAATGAACGAATGTGATGTGAACTACCGACAGAGCAGTAACAAGCGACTGCTTGTGGAGCTCACCCTCATACGGATAGCACAGATAACGCAACCCGACGACGAAGGCGATGCGGCGGGGCGTAGCCCCAAGAGATTAAAAAGCCTGTTTAAGAAACTTACAGCATCTTTGCAGCATTCAACAGTCCAGCAGGTGGCTGTTGCTGCAACTGCCACACAACATGGTGAGCATCAAGTTGTGCAAGCTGGAGCTGTACACTCACCAAAAGAACTGGAGAAAGAAAATACAAATCAAGATAAGCAGCAAAGTCTG
>ERZ869991.783-NODE-783-length-10905-cov-4.753509_pt1 | contig 10905 bp, 9 predicted proteins | sample MGYA00520862_ERZ869991 | MGnify/ENA primary metagenome ERZ869991 (study PRJEB32232, sample SAMN07284978) | human gut metagenome | biome: human-associated habitat; material: feces | host: Homo sapiens | place: Tanzania | collected 2014-08-11 ...
CTGCGTATATGTTTCTTTACCGATCATCAGATATTCGACCGTTTCCATAAGTATAGCCTAAAGAGCGATTCGGCACGTGCAGGCAAGATGGCGCTGACTATGAAGGAACTGCAAGAGATGGAACCTGGCGACTTCATTGTGCATGTAGACCTTGGCGTGGGTAAGTTTGGTGGATTGGTAAGGGTACCATCGGGCGATGGATACCAAGAGGTGATACGTATCATATATCAGAATAATGATAAGGTGGATGTCTCTATCCACTCTCTTTATAAGATATCGAAATATCGACGTAGCGATACTGGCGAACCTCCTCGTCTTAGTACTCTCGGCACAGGTGCTTGGGAGCGCTTAAAGCAGAAGGCTAAGAAGCGTATCAAGGATATCGCACTCGACTTGATAAAGCTATATGCTAAGCGCCGACACGAAAAGGGCTTCGCTTATAGTGCTGATAGCTTTATGCAACATGAGCTTGAGGCAAGCTTCCTCTATGAGGATACTCCCGACCAGCTTAAGGCTACACAGGATGTGAAGGCTGACATGGAGAAGGCGGCACCTATGGATAGACTTGTGTGTGGTGATGTAGGCTTTGGCAAGACTGAGGTGGCGATACGTGCTGCCTTTAAGGCTGCTTGCGATTCTAAGCAGGTGGCGGTATTGGTGCCTACAACGGTGTTGGCATTACAACACTATCAGAACTTCCGCGACCGTCTGCGTGATTTCCCTGTGCGTGTAGACTATCTGTCGCGAGCTCGCACAGCTAAGCAGACAAAGCAAGTGCTTGAAGACCTGGAGCAGGGACGCATAGATATCCTCGTGGGTACGCATAAGCTGATAGGAAAGAATGTGAAATGGCACGACCTCGGACTTCTCATCATCGATGAGGAGCAGAAGTTTGGTGTTTCTACAAAGGAGAAACTGCGCAAACTGAAGACTAACGTAGATACACTCACCATGTCGGCAACACCAATTCCTCGTACTCTGCAGTTCTCGTTGATGGGTGCTCGAGATATGAGTATCATGCGCACTCCACCTCCAAACCGTCATCCTATCTCTACTCAGCTGGCTTCTTACAACCATGAGGTGATAGCGGACGCTATTAACTTCGAGATGAGTCGCAATGGTCAGGTATTCTTTGTCAACGACCGCATAGCGCAGCTCACAGAGATAGAGAAGCTGATAATGAAGTATGTTCCCGATTGCCGTGTTGCTATCGGTCATGGCCAGATGTCGCCAGAGGAACTGGAGAAGATAATCCTTGGCTTCGTAAATCATGATTTCGATGTGTTGCTATCTACTACCATCGTAGAGAATGGTATCGACATACCAAATGCTAACACCATAATTATCAATGATGCTCATCGCTTCGGATTGTCTGACCTTCATCAGATGCGTGGACGTGTGGGACGTGGCAACCGCAAGGCTTTCTGCTATCTGCTTGCTCCGCCTAAGAGTGTGCTCTCGCCTGAGGCACGCAGACGATTGGAGGCTTTGGAGACATTCTCCGACCTTGGTAGTGGTTTCAACCTTGCCATGCAAGATCTCGATATTCGCGGTGCAGGCAACCTGTTAGGTGCTGAGCAGAGTGGCTTTATGGAAGACCTTGGATATGAAACATACCAAAAGATACTTAACCAAGCCGTTACAGAGCTCAAGAATGATGAGTTCCAAGATCTATATGCTGAGGAAATGGCGCAAGGTAAGGTGTTCACAGGCGAAGATTTCGTAGAAGATTGCGCTATAGAGAGCGACTTGGAGATGTATTTCCCTGATACCTATGTTCCTGGTAGCTCGGAGCGTATGCTTCTATATCGTGAGCTTGATAACATAGTAGAAGACCGCGACCTTGATGTATACCGTCAGCGATTGATAGACCGCTTTGGTCCTGTGCCTGCTGAGGGTGAGGAGCTTATGCAAGTTGTACTGCTACGTAGGCTTGGCAAGCGCCTCGGCGTTGAGAAGATAATCCTCAAGCAAGGTATGATGAACATGCAGTTCGTTTCCAATAACGACAGTCCGTTCTTCCAAAGCCAGCTCTTTGATAAGTTCATAAACTATGCCACAGCAAACCTTCGCCGCTGCGAACTCAAGGAGGTTCGCGGTCGCCGCCTGCTGCATGTAAAGAATGTTGCTAAGGTTGCCGAGGCGGTGAATATATTGCGAGCTATAGATAAAGGGTAGGGGAAAGAAGGAAAAGAGAAGGCTTGGGTGGCTCAAGCTTAAACTAAGGTTAAGCGGTGCAGCCGAGTTGCACCGAACCCAACCCCAAGGCGCAAGCTTTCCCTGTTTCTTTCCCTTTCCTTTCCCTTTCCTTTTCCTTCTCTTTCTTTCCCTCTTTTCTTCCTTCTTCTCTCTTTTTGTTTTCTCCTTGGGGTTGGGTTCGGCGCTGCTTGGCAGCGTCGCTTTCTTTGCTTTCTTTTGCTTTCTGTTTCCTGCTTTTGCTTTCTTTGCTTTCAGCTTCCGCTTTCTTTGCTTCTAGCTTTTGCTTTCTCTTTGGCCTTGGTTTTCTGTTTCAGCCTCTGGTTCCTCTATATCCTCTCCTCTTTTCATCCTTTCCTCCATATCCTCTGTCCAAGGCTCGGTGCTTACATTGGCAGCCATGGCGTTTAGCTGTAGGCATTGGGTGCGGGTTATGGTGCGCCTCTCCATGTGGTAGGGCCAAGGAGCGAGCATAAGGAGCAGACCCTCAGCGCAAGCGGTGAAGTATTTACCTGGTGGCTTATATAAAGGAGCGAAGCCATTTTCGAGTATCACTATCAGCGGCTGGTGGGCATCAAGAGCAGCGCGTGCTATCTCCCTTTCTCCCGCCGAAATGCAAGGACTCACCACAACTCCTCCCTTTGTGCCTCGCATCAAGAAGTATTCCTTTTGCTTCGATATTAGCAGTTGGTTTTCGGGGGATGTGTTGTTATGGCATTTCACCTGCATCCTAATAGGCTTATTTAGCAACCATCTGTTGCCTATGGCTGCGAATGTTGTACCGTTTACGGTTAGCGAATGCACCACCTTAAACATCTCCGGATTCTCTCTCTTTGTAAGAGCACGCAGAGGGTTATCGCTGACATAGCGTATCATAGCTTCCAGCTGTCCTTTACCATATAATACAGTATCTTGAAAGTTCTTAGAGAATAATGGTGGTGGGGTATCCTCGCCTTTAGGCCCTAATAGTCCTTGCTGAGTTAGCTCTTGCCAATAGTGCTTGTTGCATCTATTCTTGATTTTACCGATAATATTTCCAAGATGGCAAGGAATCTCCGCCCTGATATAGAGGATAGCATGCAGATGTTCCTCCATGAGCTGTACGCGTATAATCTCTATCTGTGGATAGTCGTTGGTGATAAGTCGCCATTCGCGTTCTACGAGCTTCCCTAATTCTGAAGGAATTATTATTGCTTGCTGCCCTCCATCTGGATTATGGCTCCATTGTAGTTTGCCTAATAGTGGGAGCGAGCGATTATGGAGTGTGAGAGTTATCATATATATGCCTGAGGAATGGTAGTTGTGTTCCTCCATTCTTCTTAGCATAGAATGCTTTGCTTCGTTTCTCCATCCTATTGTTGATATGTATTTTGCTTCGTTAGTTTCCATTAGATTTTGTTTTTACGTTGCTAATATAGACATTATTTTATATAATAGCAAGCCAAAAGGATAAAAAACGCTACCTTTGCACGGAAAAACAACCAACGTATGATATTACTGACAATACTTGCTTATTTCGCTTTGCTAATGCTGGTGAGTAGGCTCACATCGCGCAAAGCAGACAACGACACCTTCTATCGTGGCAACAGACATTCACCATGGTATATGGTGGCATTCGGAATGATAGGAGCTTCAATCTCAGGTATCACCTTTGTTTCTGTGCCGGGAATGGTAGCCAAAGCCGATATGACCTACATGCAGACCTGCTTAGGTTTTATATTAGGATATTTTGTGGTGGCTTTCGTGTTGCTGCCTGTTTACTATAAGCACAACCTCACCACCATATATTCCTTCCTTGATAAGCGACTTGGCGCTCGGTCGTATAAGGTTGGTGCAAGCTTCTTCTTGCTATCTAAGATGACAGGAGCAGCAGCGAGATTCTATGTGGTATGCTTTATTCTCCATCGCTTTGTCTTTGCCGATATGAATGTGCCTTTTGCTGTTACTGCGTCAGGAATGGTATTTTTGATATGGCTATATACAAGGCGTGGCGGAATAAAAACCTTGGTTTGGACAGATGCCTTTCAAACACTCTGTATGTTTGCAGCTTTGGGCTTAATAATATATAATGTGATGGGCAACCTTGGCTTAGATACTGCATCTATGATAAAAGCCATTGCCAACGACAGCCATTCGAGGATATTTGTTTTTGACGATTGGATGTCGAAGCAGAACTTTTGGAAACAATTCCTTAGTGGTATCTTTATCGTGATAGTGATGACAGGCTTAGACCAAGATATGATGCAGAAAAACCTAACCTGCAAATCGCTCTCTGATGCCAAGAAGGATATGTGTAGCTATGGCTTTGCCTTTGTTCCTGCCAACTTGCTGTTCTTAGCTCTCGGCGTGTTGCTGCTTATGTTGCTTGGTAAATACAATATGCAGATGCCAGCATCGGGCGACGACCTGCTACCAATGTTTGCTGCATCGGGAATGTTGGGCAATGGTGTAGTGGTGTTGTTCTCTTTAGGTATCGTGGCAGCATCATTCTCAAGTGCTGATAGCGCATTGACAGCCCTCACCACAAGCTATTGTGTAGATATCTGCCAACGTAAGGATGATGAGAAGATGCGCAAGCGAGTGCACGTGGTAATGGCTGTTGTCTTTGCTCTGTTTGTGGTACTATTCAAGATGGTGAACAACCAAGGTGTGCTCGATGCCATATATACCCTTTGCGGATATACCTATGGTCCATTGCTCGGTCTCTTTGCCTATGCTCTGCTCACTAAACGTAGTGTAGGCGACAAGGCTGTACCATATATTGCTGTAGCTTCGCCTGTGATATGCTTCATTATAGATTGGTATACCAAGAATTATACCGCCTATCGTTTCGGATATGAGCTACTGATGCTCAACGGCATGCTCACTTTCTTGGGCTTATGGATTAGCAGCTTGAAGGTAAAGAGCAATAAATGAAAATAGGAAATAGATAAAAATAAAAAGAAGGAATATTTCATCAACGTTGATGAAATATTCCTTCTTTTGTATGCTATATGCCTGCCTTTTAGCAAGCCACATAATGCCTATAATTACAATGCAGCAAGATATCTCTCTGCTTCAAGAGCAGCCTTGCATCCAGAGCCTGCAGCAACGATAGCCTGACGATATGTAGGGTCAGCGCAGTCGCCAGCAGCAAACACACCCTCGATATTGGTGCGTGGAGTGCCATTGATAGTCTTGATATAGCCAATCTCGTCGAGGTCGAGCCAAGGCTTGAATACATCAGTATTTGGCTTATGACCGATAGCGAGGAAGAAACCATCGATAGGTAAATCGTAGCGCTCTTCGTCAGCTTCGCCCTTGCGCTTTACGAGGTGAGCACCCTCAACACCATTCTCGCCATAAAGACCGAGAGTGTTGTGCTCATAGAGAATCTCTATCTTCTCGTTCTCTTCCACACGCTTCTTCATCACATCAGAAGCACGGAGATAAGGCTTGCGAACTATCATATAAACCTTCTTGCAAAGACCTGCGAGGTATGATGCTTCTTCGCATGCGGTGTCGCCACCACCAACCACAGCAACAGTCTTCTTGCGATAGAAGAAACCGTCGCAAGTAGCACATGCGCTAACGCCCTGTCCGTTGTATTTCTTCTCGTCGTCAAGACCGAGATATTTTGCTGATGCACCAGTAGCGATGATTACGGTGTCGGCAGCAATCTCTGTACCATCCTCAATGGTAACGATGAAAGGACGCTGTCCGAAATCCACCTTTGTAATGATACCGTCGCGGAGGTCGGCACCGAAGCGCTCTGCCTGTTCGCGGATATCCATCATCATCTGGTTTCCGTCTACACCCTGTGGATAGCCAGGGAAGTTTTCAACTTCAGTAGTTTGAGTGAGCTGTCCGCCAGTCTGTAGTCCGCAATAGAGCACAGGGCTGAGGTTAGCTCGTCCTGCATAAATAGCTGCGGTATATCCGGCAGGACCGCTACCGATGATAAGGCATTTAGTCTTTTCCATATATATCTATCTAATGAGTGATTAATCTTGCTCTCTTTGTCGCCCTTTATGCCTGTAGCAGTTCTTCAATCTTGGCTGCTATGTTGGCAATAGGCTCTGTAGGCTCGAAGCGAGCTACCACCTGTCCGCGCTTGTTGGTAAGGAACTTAGTGAAATTCCATTTTATATCAGCGCTCTCCTTGTAGTTAGGATCCTGCTCTGAGAGCATCTTGTCCAATACTGGATATAGAGGATGGCTCTCGTCCCAACCAGCGAAACCCTTGCATTCTTTCAAGAACTTGAACAATGGGTCAGCATCTTCGCCATTAACCTTGATCTTCTTGAAACGCGAAAACTCTGTACCATAGTTGAGCTTACAGAAGTTGTGTATAGACTCGTCAGTACCAGGAGCTTGGCTACCAAACTGGTTGCATGGGAAGTCGAGGATTTCAAAACCTTGCTGATGATATTTCTCGTAGAGCTTTTCTAAATCTTCATACTGAGGTGTGAATCCGCATTGTGTTGCTGTGTTGACTATAAGGAGTACTTCGTTTGAATACTCTTTGAGTGATACGTTTTTACCTTTTCTGTCCTTGACAGAGAATTCGTAAACTGTTCTCATCTTTGTTTGTATGTTATGTTTTATTTTATTTGCTATGCAAAAATACCAAAATTAATTGTAATCCAAGCAACACAACGCGATTATTATACTAATTTTAGGGATTTTTCCCTACACTATAGGGAAAACATACCGATGAATATGAGTTTTACTATTGGCAGAATGAAAATATAAACCTATCTTTGCAGTAGAAAATAAATCAACAACCAATTTAAACAGTAAGATTATGAAGAAGTTTACATCTATATTGGCAATGGCTTTCATGGCATTGGTAGCAATGACTTTCACATCGTGTGATGAGGATGCTGAAATAGCATATACATTGGAAGGTACATGGAGTGGAAACATGTATGTTAGCATGGAATACGATGGCAGAGTGTATGATGCCACCTATTCGGAACTCTGCTTCTCGCGCGATCCTTACCGCTATTCCTCAGGTACAGGATATTGGGTAGACCACTATAATAATGGTCCTTGGGGAAGCTATATTGCTAACCATATTGATTGGCAAGTTAATAATGGTGTTATAGATGTATATTTGATAGAAGAAGGAACGAGAGTTCAAATCTACGACTATCATCTTAGCGACAACTACTTCGTAGGTACTATCTATTATGGTGACCAAAGAGTAAACTTCCGCTTGCGCCACACCTCTTCGCCTAATTGGTATGACTATGACTACGGCTTTGGCTATGGCTACGCAAAGAAGGGAAGTGTAGACGAAGCTACTCGCAGCACAGAGAAAAATGAAGTAAAGCCTGTAAGAATAATCAAGAAATAGGCAGCTTTGAAAAAGCCTCTCAGTACCGTTTTTAGTACCGCTTAGGTGGTACTGGAGTTTATCCTAGGTGGTACTGGAGTTTCACATAGGTGGTACTGGAGTGTTACTTATGTGGTACTGGCAACGAAACTAATTGCAAAAATACACACAATAAAATAACCGTAATGCTTATGTCGTTTAAGCATTACGGCTAATATTTTATACTTATAATTTCTCTCTCTCTGGTGAGGTGTTTTGTGACTATTAGTTAAATCCCCAGAGTCTCATATCGACAATCGATTCAACTTTCTTCTCTATATCGTCTGGTAAGTTGCAGAAGAAATCGATGCCTGTCTTCTTTTCCAATTCGTCGATGGTGATGACGTATTTCTTCAATGCGTTGTTATTGTCGGTGCAGTCCTTATGTTCTATCCAGAAAGCCATGGCGTCATATTTCACATTGCCACTTGATTGCTTCTTGCTGATAAGAATAGCCATAAAGAAATATTTAGGGATGATATGACCGTTTATTGTTCCCGCAATCTGGCTCTTATTATCGATGGTTCCACCCTTGCATACATACATGGTATCGCAGAATTTGTAGCTGTTGCTCTGTGCCCAATCGCGCACCTTTTTCTCCATATTGGCCCATACTTTACGATTGAAAACACCTGTCTGTGGCTGCATGTTGGTGAGATAGAAAGTCTGATAGTTTTGCTCAAAGCTCATCAGTCTATCTGCCGAAGGACATATATGGCCATGATCATAGCCTGAGCGATAGTAGCCATCGCCATTGCTTACAGACCATGGATATTTTGTGCCCAAGATAGGATCCAAAGGATATTGGTATGGATATTTGTTTGGGTTAGGATTATTGTCTTTAACATCGAAGCGGCCAACATTTGAAGCCATGATGCTCTTGTACATCTTGTAGCACGACCAGCGTTGCGACTTCTTCTGCATGTCCCACTCTACGCAATAGTTGAGTATACCATTGCTCTTGTGAACAAGCACCACATTGTTCTTTGTATCACTATTCAAGCGAGGAAACTCCAATCCGCCATATTCTGCGCATTGCTTTGTAGAGTTGGCATTAGTATTGGTGGAAAAGCCTTCTTCATTATCATCGCTTGAGCATGCAACTAATGTCATAGCTGCAAAAATATATAATAGAGATTTCTTTAGCATGATTAAGGGGAATTAATAATTTGGTCAGGATGAATAAAGCGGGGTGAATAAATGGGGTGGGGTGAACGAATCGTCTAAAGGATTAAGAATATAAATAAAGAGAAAACAAAAAGTGCGACCGAAGCGTATATGCAACTACCTTCGACCGCACCCTTATAAAATCGTATGTATCTTGTGAAAAGATATCTGTCTTACTTGTTCAACTTACCGTAACGGCTCATGAAGCGATCAACACGACCGGCAGTATCAACAAGCTTGCTCTTACCTGTATAGAATGGGTGAGATGTGCTTGAGATTTCGACTTTAACTACTGGGTAAGTTTCGCCTTCAAATTCTACTGTCTCTGTAGTCTTGCATGTAGACTTTGTAAGGAACATATCGCCGTTGGACATATCCTTAAATACGACGGGGCGATAGTTTTCTGGATGAATACCTTTTTTCATTTCTGTTTAATATTGAATTGTTATTAATAATTTTCGCTATTATGCGCTTTGGGTTGCAAAGGTAGTAAGAATTTTCCTATCTACCAAACAATTATGACTTTTTTGTATCTTTATCAATAAAAAAGAGGGACTCTGGTGAGCCCCTCTTGATGGATGTATTGTCTATAAGATTACTTTGCGTATGTAATCTTGATAGTCTTTATTCTTACCTGTGATGCAGCTCCTGTTGTGGTGCTGGTGTTTGTGAACTTGATAGATTTGCCTGAGATACCAGAAATTATGATGTTAGTATCCTGTATCTCAACCTTACCAGGCTCTGCAGAAACATCGCCAGAAGCATTGTATGTAACACCATCGTATACGTCAACAACAAACTCAACCTTTTCGATGTTCTTTGTTGCTGTTATTGTCATACTATTCTTAGGATACATACGGATATTTTTTCCTGCGTTATAGTATTTAGGAGCATTTTGGTTGCCACCACCATCGAAAGCCAATTTTGTTCCGTCTGTTAAAGTGATAGTAGGCATAGCAGTTCCGTTCTCAATACCCATAGCAGAAGCTTCTACTGTCAAAGTGTTGCCTTCAACAGCGCCTCCACCTGGTTTCTCTTCACCACCAGTTTCGCCACCGCCTGGCTTTTCTTCGCCACCAGGAGTTGTGCCACCAGTTTCAGCCTTCTTGCCGTTGAGAGATATAAGCTTGTTGCCCTGAGCCATTTCTGACTTCTCGTAGAACTTGATGAGCTTACCGCAAACAACAACCTTGTCGCCAACCTTTAGCTGGTCAGTAGCTGTAAACTTAGCACCACCGAGGTAGTAACCACGGAAAATGATAAGCTCAGAATTTGTTGTACCATCAACAGAGATGTTGTAAGTAGCGTTACCGAAGTTACTTGTTTCAATTTCTGATACTGTTGAGATGATACCGCTAACGTAAACATCATTTTCAGATGCGCTACCTGAAGCGATGATAGCCAAAGCCTTTGTTACATCGTATGGAGAAGCCTCTGTGCCTTCACCTGTACCCTCACCTGGAGTTGGGGTAGGGGTAACTTCGCCACCACCATTCTCAACTTCACCTTCCTTAACGCTGAGAGTCTTGATCTCCCAAGTTGAAGACTGCTTATCTGTACATGTATGGCGGAAAGCGATTCTAACCTTCTGACCGATGAACTCTGCAGGAATGTTTGCTGCTGATGTTACGAAAACAAACTCCTTGGTAGAAGCATCGTTAAGACCTGTTGTAGGATAAGCGATAGATGTCCAAGTAGCCTTTGTAGGGTCGTCGGTATAGTCCTTGCTGATGAGCAGAGTGTTGTTGGCATTTACGTCTGCACGCTCATATTTCATAGCATGGTTCATTTCGATATAAGCCTTACTTGCCTTTGTAAGGTCAATCTCAGGGCTAACGAGATATGTTACACCAGCCTCGTTGCTCTTAGTGCCATCACCGTCAAAGTCCTTGTAGCCTGTGATGCATGCGCTCTTGTAGTCAATAGTCCAAGCAATGTTATCGTTTGTACCAAATGACTTGAATTCGCCAAGGTCTGTAGCGAAGCTCTGATCAAGGTATACGCCTTCGGTGGTATTGCCGCCACCATTGTCACCACCAGTTCCTGGATAGTCGTATGGAGCAGGAACATCTTCGCAACTTGTGAATGTCACTGCCGCCATGGCAAGTGCCATTATTGATAATGCTATCTTTTTCATATTATAGAATATTTTTTGTTTTGATTTTGTTTATGGTGTAGGGATT
>ERZ869991.784-NODE-784-length-10901-cov-11.129804_pt1 | contig 10901 bp, 5 predicted proteins | sample MGYA00520862_ERZ869991 | MGnify/ENA primary metagenome ERZ869991 (study PRJEB32232, sample SAMN07284978) | human gut metagenome | biome: human-associated habitat; material: feces | host: Homo sapiens | place: Tanzania | collected 2014-08-11 ...
TTCGTGATGCAGTGTGTTGATAATATCATCATTCGTAACTGTCGTTTCACCATGAAGGGAGTTCCTGTGCTCAGGACTGGTGAGAATAAGATTGTCGCTTGGCGTGATGGCGTACAAGTAGAAGTGGGCGACCCTGACTGTATCGGAATCCAGGCTGATAAGGTAAGTGCCAAGACCGATTGGGGCGGACATATCTGGATAGATCATTGTGAGTTCTTCAATGGCGATGCTGCCAATAAAGACCGTTATGACGGTTTGCTCGACTGCAAGAACAACGTGCAGTGGATGACATTCAGCTATAACTATTTCCACGACCATGACAAGAGCTGTTTGTGGGGTAAGGGTGATTCGGATGTTTATGAGAACTGCCGCACCATCTCTTTCCACCACAATTTCTTTGATCAAATCGAAGGCTCTCGTCTTCCTCTCCAGCGTGGTGGTCATGTCCATTATTATAATAACTATATGCGTGGCTGTGAGGATGGTTGGGATATTCGTACGGGAGCTGTGGCATACGAAGAAGGATGCTATTTCGAGAATACAAAGTCGCCTATCCGTTCAGACAGAGGCGGTAGCTTGAATATCTCTAAAGCTGAAGGTTATGACTGCATCTATAAGGGTTGTAACAACTTGATGGAGGGTTACACCAATATTGATGGCGCTAAGATAAGTAAAAGTTTTGGTGTGACCAAAACCGATTGGGTTCCTACTCAGACCGTAGCCTCTTACACCCAGCATTATCTCGACAAGACAGTGGATGTTCCTGCTATCTGTGAGAAGTATTCTGGTGCAGGTAAGGTGGAAATCTGGAAGGTTTATACCAATGAGATTCCTACAGCAGATGTAGATGAGTTTGACCATGCCATCAAGAACTACAATACGGCCAAGACCTATGATGCTAAAGGAAATGCCATGTCTGGTGCTACTACAGGCATTTTACTTGCAGAAAAAACATCAGAAGCAGGAATCTCTCGCATAGAATATTATGATTTGGCTGGCTCCCGTCTTACTGCACCTCAAAAGGGAATCAATGTCGTAAAGAAGATCAACTCTGATGGTATTGCAAGCGTGAAGAAAGTTATTTTCTAACGAGAAAGTTATTTCTAACAAGAGAATAATTTCTAATAAGAATATGGACAGAAACGGATAAAATATTCTTGCCAGTTTCATTATAAAACGGACAAAAGCTCGATAAATACAGGCTTTTGTCCGTTTTTTATTTATCTTTGTCTGATATCTGTCTTGTTGTTTTTGCTCTATTTGGTACTTTTGCAGTCGAAACAATTTTAATAAAACAACAAACCTAAAAGAGTAAACTAACAATGAATGTAATCTTGAGTAAATCTAAGAGAAGTATTCTTCTTGTGGCATTGTTCCTCATGGGATGTTTGCAGCTTTTGGCTCAATCACGTATGATCCAAGGTGAGGTGACAGATGCTCAAAATGGTGAACCACTCATCGGTGCAACGGTGATGGTAGAAGGTGAGAAAAGCGGTACGGTTACTGATTTTGATGGTAACTTTAAACTGCAAGTGACTTCTTCTGCAAAGAAAGTCAAAATCTCTTATATTGGATATGTCGATAAAATAGTAGAGATATCCGATAGAATGAAAGTGAAACTTGAATCCGATAGTCAGATTCTCACGGATGTAGTTGTCATCGGTTATGGTACAGCTCGTAAGAGTGACCTGACGGGTTCTGTAGCAACAGTAAGCTCCAAAGACTTCAATAAAGGATTAGTATCATCACCAGAACAGTTGATTAATGGTAAGGTTTCTGGTGTGCAAATCATGTCGAACAGCGGTTCGGCTTCTGCTGGTAGTACCATTCGTGTACGTGGAGGTGCTTCGCTCAATGCAAGTAATGACCCTCTTATCGTACTCGATGGTGTACCATTGGAACAAGGTGGCATTTCTGGTAATTCCAGCAACTTCCTCAGCATGATCAACCCAGCTGATATTGAGAGCATGACCGTGTTGAAAGATGCTTCTTCCCGCTTCTCAAAGAATACCCGTTGGGGTACCTTCCCATCTGTAGCTTTGGGATGGACCTTGACAGAGGAGCCTTGGTTGAATGACAACAAGGAAGGAGATGATAGCAATCGCCAAGGTTGGGACATCTGGTTTAATGATGATGCAAAAAGCATGGAATCGGCAACGATTACGGTTAATCTCAACACGATGACATGGAAATATGAATAACATATCAATTTTTTTATTATCTTTGCAGCAAAAAAGAAAAATGAAGAATATATTTGGAAAAGCCATGTTGCTGGCTACAGCGCTCTTGTTCTCTATCACAGGAACAAGTTGCAGCAGCGACGATTCTCCAGTTCCAGAAAAGGAGAAAACATACGATATGAGCGGCTTCGCTAAGGGAGCCGATGTCAGCTGGCTCACAGAGATGGAGCAGGATGGTGTGAAATTCTATAATCAGAATGGTAAGGCAGAGGAATGTATGTGGCTTCTTCGCGACCTTGGTACCAATGCAATCCGCCTTCGTGTGTGGGTTAATCCGGAAGGTGGTTGGTGCGGTAAGGATGATGTCATCGCCAAGGCAAGTCGTGCTCAGGCTCTCGGCTATCGCCTGATGATTGACTTTCACTATTCTGATACCTGGGCTGACCCGGGAAATCAGAAAGTTCCTGCAGCTTGGCAGAACTATACTTTCGAGCAGATGAAACAGGCTGTGGCTGATCATACCAAGGATGTATTGTCTGCCTTGAAAGAGAGAGGTGTCACCAACGTAGAATGGGTACAGGTGGGTAATGAAACCCGTGATGGAATGCTCTTCAGCAGCGATGAGGCTGTAACTGGTAAGGCATCAAAGAATGCTGCCAACTTTGCTGCTTATGTCAATGCTGGCTATGAAGCCGTGAAGGAAGTTTATCCACAAGCTAAAGTTGTTGTGCACGTGGATGAGGGTAATAACCTCGGTCGTTATACCTGGCTCTTTGGTGAATTGAAGAAGAAGGGTGGAAAATGGGATGTCATCGGTATGTCACTTTATCCTGAAGATAACAACTGGCAGGATTTAACCACCAATTGCCTGAAGAATATCAAGACTTTATCAGAGCAGTACAACTGCAATGTCATCGTTTCTGAGATTGGTATGTGGTGGGGGTCAGACCAGGCTGCGCCAATGATGAAGAAGATGGTGGATGGCTGTAAGGCTATTACTACCTGCGAAGGTATCTTCTATTGGGAACCTGAGGTTTACAATAACTGGAAGCCTGCCAACTATAGTACTTTGGGTTGGGATGCTTATACCAAGGGAGCTTTTGATACCAGCGGCAAACCAACTGCCGTATTCGATGCATACAAATAATCCGATGCATATAAATAAGAACATTAAGGAAGAAATATGATCAAGAAAAGCATTACTTTCATGACTCTTGCCCTGGCGCTCTCAACCATGTGCCAGGCGCAGAGCAGAAAAGTCATCAATTTGCCATCGTGGGATTTCTCCCGCGATGGCAAATCGTGGTCTCAGGTAGCCGTGCCTCACGACTGGGCTATCTCGGGCCCTTTCGATAAGAAGTGGGATCTCCAGATGGTGGCTATCGAACAGAATGGCGAGAAAGAGAAATCAGAGAAGTCTGGTCGCTCGGGTGCGCTGCCTTGGATAGGTGAGGGGATGTATAAGATGAATTGGACGGCTCCAAAGGGTTACAAGCGTGCCGTCTTGGTTTTCGATGGTGCCATGAGCCAGCCTGTAGTCACGGTAAATGGAAAGGAAGCTGGTAAGTGGGCATATGGTTACAATGCTTTCCGTATCGACATCACTCCTTTTATCCAGTTTGGCAAGAAGAACCTCATCGAGGTACATCTTAATAATGTAGAGGAGAGCAGCCGATGGTATCCAGGAGGCGGTCTTTACCGTCCGGTTTCCGTGGAACTTTACGGCAACGAGAATTTCTCTACCTGGGATACCTTCGTGCGTACCCTGAAGGCTGACAGGCAGGAGGCAGAAGTAGAGGTAAATGCTCTTTTGGAAGGAAAGATAGGTAAATCTGGCAAGACTGTTATCGCCTTGCTTGATGAGGAAGGTACTAAGGTAGCTGAGCAAACCATCCAGGGTGCTACTCCAGAAATCAAGACTTCCTTGAAGGTGGCGAATCCACAGCTCTGGTCGCCGGAGTCTCCTTACCTCTATCAGGTGAAGTTAACCCGATATGAGGGAAAGAAGGTGGCGGATGTCCAGACCTTGAAGACCGGTATCCGTACCATCTCGGTATCCAAGAATAATGGCTTCCAGCTCAATGGCATTACCCGAAAGATCAAGGGCGTCTGTCTGCACCACGACCTCGGTCCTTTGGGAGCTGCAGAGAATAAAGCTGCGCTTATCCGCCAGATCAAGACGATGAAAGCGATGGGTTGCGATGCCATTCGTACTGCTCACAATATGCCTTCTACCATGCAGATGGAAATCTGTGATTCTCTCGGTATGATGGTCATGGCGGAGAGCTTCGATATGTGGATTTATCCGAAGTGTAAGAATGGTTATGCCAAGTTCTTCAAGGAATGGAGCGATAAGGACATTACCAACTTAGTGAAGCATCATCGTAATCATCCAAGCATCATCATGTGGAGCATCGGCAACGAGATTCCTGAGCAGTGGAGCAAGGAAGGTATGGAGATAGCCAAGCATCTGCAGGACCTCTGCCATCAGTATGATCCATCTCGTCCTGTCACTCAGGGTATGGATAAGGCTGAGGCTGCTTTAAAATCAGGCTTTGCACAGGTGATGGATGTTCCCGGTTTCAACTATCGCGTACATAAATATTATAAGAATATAGGGCAGTTGCCTCAGGGATTCCTTTTGGGTTCCGAGACGGCATCTACAGTCAGCTCTCGTGGCGTGTATAAGTTCCCGGTTGAAGTGCGTGCCAGCGACAACAACCCATACCCGGATGGTCAGTGCTCCAGCTATGATACAGAGTATTGTTCTTGGAGTAATCTTCCAGATGATGATTGGAAGATGCAGGATGATTACAGTTGGGTGATCGGTGAATTTGTCTGGACGGGTTACGACTATCTGGGCGAGCCTACTCCTTACGATACCTACTGGCCAAGCCGCAGCAGCTACTTTGGCATCTGCGACCTCGCTGGTCTTCCAAAGGATAGATATTATATGTATCGTTCCCGCTGGAATGAAACTCAGCATACCACCCATCTTCTTCCTCATTGGAATTGGGCAGGTCGTGAGGGACAGGTAACTCCGGTTTATTGCTATACTGATGGCGTGGAAGGTGAACTTTTCGTGAATGGAAAGAGTCAGGGTAGAGTCCGTAAGGATAAGTCAAGTCGTTTGGACCGCTATCGTCTCCGTTGGAATAATGTGAAGTACGAACCAGGTGAGATTCGGGTAGTTACTTACAATCAGTATGGTGAGAAAGTGGGTGAGGATGTCAAGCGAACAGCTGGTGAGCCTATCCAGATGAAGTTCAGTGTGGAGACTCCAGACCATGAGCCTATCGCTTGTATGGTAGAGGGCTGCACAGACGAACACAATGTGCTTCTGAATGCTGATGGTAATGACCTTGCCTTCATCACCGTGAGTCTCCTGGATAAGGATGGCAACGAGTGTCCGCTTGCCGATGATGAACTGACTTTCGAGGTTACAGGCGCTGGAATCTTCAAGGCAGCATGTAATGGCGATGCAACTTCGCTTGAGCCTTTTACACAACCGCAGATGAAACTTTTCAGTGGTAAACTGGTAGTTGTTGTGCAAAGTAAGAAACAGAAGGGCAATATCACACTTAAGGTGAAAGATACCCAGAGAAATATAGAAAAGACGATAGTCTTGAAAGCTATCTGAAAAATAAAAGGGAACTGGCTTCACAGCTGGTTCCCTTTTGTAAAGATGAATTCTTATTGATATATACTATGCATAAAAGTAAATTCACTTGTTACATATCTATGACCTGATGTAACGGGAAAAGTAAAAAGAAAGGGTCTATTTTTAAAAAAATAAGCTATATTTTTCTCTTTACGGATGTAGGTCTTTTGGTGAAAAATACCTTGAAATTTGCATAACTCAGGATAAATGCTTAATTTTGTAGCCGATAATATAATTGGTAAATTATGCATGTAAATAGACAATTCCTGAAGATATATATTCTGGTATTTATTGCCTCACTCTTTTCGAGTCTGACAATTATAGCACAGCGTTTTGTTAATGTGTCTTTAGATGGGGCACAGACGGTTTGTTCTATCCAGCAAGACGGTCAGGGCATGATGTGGCTTGGTACAGAGAACGGACTTTACAGCTATGACGGTTATCATAGTTATAAGCAATTTGCAGAGCATACTTTTTCAAATACCCGCGTTTATGCTATGGCTGTAGATAGAGAGCAGTTATTTCTCGCTACAGGCAAGGGTATGATGTGCTTCAATCTGCAATCTAATTCTTATGTACAGCCGTCTGCTGATGCGACAAAGGATAATAAAAAGAAAAGCACTTTGGAACAGAGAGCGATTCTCTTGAAATACAGACAGATAGATTTTGGCAGCGAGGTATATGCTTTGCTGGATACACCTAAGGGATTGCTTGTGGGAACTCTATCGGGTTTGTATTCAGTAAAAAAGCAGGCTTTAAACGGAAAGAATTCTTGGGCGAAATTGAACAAGCAACGTATCCTTCTTCCCGACAGTCAGCAACCTCTTGTCAATGCCTTGGCTTACGATGCTAAGCGCCGTTGCTACTGGATAGGTACAGAAGGTGCCCTGTATTGTGCAGACTTACAACTGAAGAATTTTACAAGGATTTCTCAGTTGAATGGCAATTCCGTCAAGTGTTTGGCAGAAGAATCCAATGGCAATCTGTATATTGGAACAGATAATGGACTCTATCGCCTGTCTTTGGACAATTCCATTCTGCATTTCGAGCACGACTCCCGTGATGCTTCTTCCATTCCTAATAATATCGTCTGGTCTTGTTTTGTGGATAAGTGGCAGAATGTGTGGATAGGAACGGATAATGGTCTATCCCGTCTTTCCACGCATACTTATTTCCAATATACCTCGCTTGATAAGATAACTCTTTCGGGGGAAGGTAACTGTCTGCATGAAATTTGTCAGACCAGAGATGGAGAATGGTGGTTGGGAGGAACCAATGGCTTGATTCGTTTTGGAATGAATGCCAGTCGAAATGCATCGGATGGCAATGTTGCCTGGTATAAGCAGAACAGTTCGTCTTATCCCCTGAGTCATAATCGTGTTCGCAAAATCTATGAAGATCGCAAGGGGGACGTATGGGTATGTACGGATCATGGAGTCAACTACTACAATCGCCAAACCAAACAGATGCATAACTTTATCGTCTGCGACAAGACTGGCAAATATTCTACAGCCTGGGCATACGATGTGCAGGAAGATAAGCAGGGCAGAATGTGGATGGCTTCCTATATGGGAGGCATCTTTGTCATCAGCAAGCAGAGACTTCTGTCTTTGATGGCTCAGGCTTCAGGTTCTATTACTATCGTGGCTGATTATCATTTCTCCGACCAAGGTAAGAATGCACTCTCTGGTTTACATGTAGGACAGATGGTGATAGATGCACAAGGTATGGTTTGGGCTTCCAGTTTCAGTAGCTTGGACCGTATCAATCCGCAAACCATGAAGGTGGTTCCTGTTGAGCACAAGGATGATATCAACTATTTGATGGCTGATTCTAAGGGAAATGTCTGGGCAGGTGGAAACACAGAGGTGAAATGTTTTGTGATAAATCCTTCTGCCAACCACTCGCAGCTGAAGACGAAGACATGGAAGATAGGCGGAAAAGTGATTACTATGTGTGATGTGGATGGCAAGACCTGGGTGGTATGCGGTAAGGAATGTTGTGTCATCGATTTGGATGGCAAGAGTTCCCGTTTCAAGATTCCTTCTTCTATTGCTCCTTTAGCCATTTTCTATTCTAAGGCTCAGCACATGGTAATGATGGGTGGCAACGATGGCTATATCTGTCTGCGTGCCGATATGCCGATGGAGAAAGGGTTGCAGACCAAACTGATGTTGGCAGGTATTGTGGTCAATGGAAATCAATGGCAAGATGCAGCTCCTCGCAATATGAAGGAGTTGGAACTTGCAAGTGATGAGAATAGCTTTACCCTTCAGCTGACAGATCTTCCGTTCTCCGACCATCCTTCTGCTGTCTATGCTTATCGGTTGGAAGGTAGTGATCACGACTGGCATTATCTGAATAAGAAAAGGTTGGATATCAGCTATAATGGTTTGCCATATGGTAATTATCATCTGAAGGTGCATGTCGTGGATGGCGAGGGTAATATAGGAACTGAAGTGTATTCTCTCGATATCACGATATTGCCACCATGGTATCTTTCCATCTGGGCAAAGTTAGTTTATCTTTTGTTGGCTATTGCATTGGCTTGGGGAATCATGAAGTTCTACCTGGTGCGTGAGCGTCTGGCGGAGGAGCGCAGGCAGAAGGCAGAAATCCTGGAGCAGGTAGAAGCCCGTATCAGTTTCTACAATCGTCTGTCTGAGGATTTGAAGGCTGCGGTGACTCATCGCTCATTTGATGAGATACTGGAACTTACCAATCGTTATTTAGGTGTGAAGATAGAGAAAAAAGAGGCAGAAGAACCTACTTTAAATGCTGCAGACCAGCGCCTCTTGAAGGAGATTACCGAGACGATAGAGACCCACATGATAGACTCAGACTTCAATGTGACTACCTTACAGGAGATCTTAGGTATTGGAGGCAAGCAGCTGTACCGTAAGTTGAAGGCAATGACAGGAAAGACTCCTGTAGAGTATATCCGTGAACTCCGAATGAACAAGGCTGCCATGATGTTGAAAGAAGGTAAGTTTAGTGTTTCTGAAGTGATGTACACGGTGGGCTTCTCCAACAACAGTTATTTCTCTAAGTGCTTCTCCAAGGCTTTTGGTATGACGCCGACGGAGTATATGAAGAGTTAAGTGAAGAATTAAGTGAAGAGTGAAGAACGAAGAGTGAAGAATTCAATAGTAATTAGGGTATGAAGACGATACAACCGATATTGACCATTACGGGTTCTGATAGTACGGGTGGTTCTGGTGTCCAGGCTGACATCAGGACAATCTCAGAATTGGGAGGCTATGCCGTTTCAGCCATCACTTCCATTACCGTGCAGAATACCTTGGGTATTCAGGCATTCTTTGATATTCCTGCCGAGATTGTTTCGGGACAGATAGAGGCTATCATGAACGATATTCAACCGAGCATTGTGAAGGTGGGTATGATTCGTCGGGTAGAGACGCTTGAGGTCGTGATCGATGCCCTGACGAAATATCGCCCGGATTATATCATCTATGCCCCTGCCATCTGGTCAAGTAATGGTGATGCGCTGATGACGGAGGATGTGGTAAGCCAGATCAAGTATCGTTTGCTGCCGCTCTGTTCTGTGGTGGTTGCCCGAAAGAAAGAAAATGATATTATTTTGCAAGACACCAAGTTGCTGCGCATGGCAGAGGGTCATGGAATGCAGGTGTTCCTGCTCGATAATGCCAATTCTCATGGTCTTACCAATCGTTTTTCTTCTGCCCTTGCCGTGTATCTGAACCAGGGGAACAAGATGGAGGAGGCTTTGGGGATGGCACAGGATTTTATCAATGTTGAGTTGACACGTGAGAGTAATCTGCAGGGGCGCAGTTCGGAACTCTATAATCAGTTTATTTCTCAGGTCAATAATTTCTGCCGTACCTATAGTGATGTGCATTTCTATGCAGACCAGTTGAATGTGAGCAGCCGTTATCTGGCTCAGGTTACCCGCCGTATCTCTGGTAAGACACCGAAGGCAATCATTGACGAGTATATCGTAAAGGAAATAGAACGTGAACTCTCCACCACTACCCATACGGTTCAGGAAATAGCCAATACCTTCGGTTTCTCATCCCAGGCTCATCTCACCAAGTTTTTCAAGAAAATGAAAGGAGTTACTCCTTCTGCTTTCAGACAACAAAAGCCTGTTGGTTAAAATCAAGTCCAGCCAACTGGGCAAATGAAATTCGGGCAAAGAAACATGATTTTCACATAGATAATTTTCTCTGTATATCATCTTACTCTATCATGTTCTTGAGTATCCATTTCCTGAAGAATGGGTCTTCTATTTCATATCTGTCACTTCGGATGATGTAGCCTTTCTTGCTTAAACGTAATAAAGCACTTGTCATTGTGCTGGTAGGTTGGTTCCTATCTTGTGCAGGATTGTTGCCCTCGCAGATACTGACCATAACATACTTGTCTGTCTTATTGAAATTCAGCCATAAACGTTCGTAGTCTAAATCATGGGTCGTTATGATATCTTCTACGGCGAGTTGGAGTACATCCTCGTTTTTACCAGCTACCAGGTTGTTCCAAACAGCGAATGAAAGCTGTTGCGTGTAGTATGGATGGCAACTTGTAAAGGTCAGTATCTCGTCTGCAATTTGAGCAGCCTGCTCTGATACATCTCCCAATCTGTCTGCAATATATGACTTGAAGTCTTCGTATGGAATCTTGTTGAGTCTCATCAGCATTCCAAAATGATAGAACGGAGACTTCACACGTTCAAAGATATCTGTCATCATCGATTCCTGGCTGCCCAGAAAGATGTAATTGATGCCAGTCTGTTCCTGCATGATGGAACGGAGCTGCTTATCCATGTTTTTGTCGATTTCCAGGATGCTTTGAAACTCGTCCAAGACAACAATCAGTTTGTTTTGAGGAGTAGATACCTTCTGAATTGTATTTAAAACATCTTCTATTGCTGTTGTTCCATTGTCGGTTGATGGTTGGAATGAAACCGATAGCTCGTCTGTCATCGGGTTCATGTTGATAGATGGAATGATGCGGAAGTTACGAAGATAGTGCTTCATCTTTTCCAGTTTGAATTGATTGAGCAGTTCCTTCAGGAGCTT
>ERZ869991.785-NODE-785-length-10895-cov-4.846182_pt1 | contig 10895 bp, 6 predicted proteins | sample MGYA00520862_ERZ869991 | MGnify/ENA primary metagenome ERZ869991 (study PRJEB32232, sample SAMN07284978) | human gut metagenome | biome: human-associated habitat; material: feces | host: Homo sapiens | place: Tanzania | collected 2014-08-11 ...
AATGAATTGTCATTCTTGAGCGTGAGGATTTTATTAAAATTGAGAGCAATATAATGCAAAAAGTTGAAAATATGTAATCTTCGGAGCAAAATCGTTGGGAATTACTGAATTAGAATGGCGAAACTGCGTTATTGTAAAGACGGTAAAAGCAAGAAAAAGCCAGTTTAATGCAGGGTGTTACTAAACCTTTATCCAAGAACTAAAGAAAAACGCAAGCCAAGAGCGTCGGCAATGCGTAAAAATGTAGAGAGCTGCATATCTGTATGACCTTTTTCAAGCGAAGAAATATACTCACGTTTTTTGCCAATTTTTTCAGCCAGCACTTTCTGGGTCACGTTTTGACGTTTGCGCTCATCTTTAAGAATCTCGGCATAATACCATGCCTTGGCTTTAGCCTCGAACTCCTTGCGCTCGGGACTATTTTCATTACCATATTTTTCTTGCAAGTGGTCGTTAAATGTTTTGAGACCGGCAAGTTTGTTCATATTAGGTTTTAACATATTCAATCCTCCAAATAACGTTTAACAATGTTCTCGGCTTTCTTTATTTCAGCCTTGTACTGCTTTGTTCCTTTCTTCAGAAACGAGTTGAGGAGTAGTACATTTTTGCTTTGTATAAAGCTATCGTGGTCAATGGCAAGTAGCACTGTTCGGTACTCATTAGAACTTATTGAAACACGTAACTCGTAAAAAATCAGAATTTTTCAGATTGTCCACGAACTTCTTGCTCACCAAGTATTGTGGTCTAATGATTTCCAAAGCATAGTCATATTTCTCACGTATTCGCTCATCCATATTGGCGTAATATTCTTCAAACTCGTCAGAGAAGATAATATTTCTTATCTGTTTCCCTTCCATATGGCAAAGGTAAGTAATTTGTTATATATTACCAAATAAAAGGTAATAAATTTCTTACATATACACCTCTATGCCATTCAACTCGAAGACGTATATATCGCGAAGCTGCTGGATTTGATTAGACTCTAGCAATTTCATTCGTCTTGTGCCTTTGTTGAAGTCATATTTGAGAGATGCTATGGTGCTTATTAGGTTGATACAAGTTTTTTGATTATCATATGCTTAGATAATGCAAATCATATCAGTAAAATGGTGCAATATGTGTCTTATTTGTCCTATTTGAGAAATATAAGATTAGTTTGTTGTATAAAATTATTAACTTTGCAAAATTGACTGAATAAGAAATGAAAGATATTTGTTGCATAGGACATATAACAAAGGATAAGATAATAACGCCACAGAGTACTACATATATGAATGGTGGCACGTCGTTTTATTTTGCACATGCCTTGAGCTGTTTGCCGAAGAAAGTTTCGTTTGAGCTCGTAACGAAACTGTCGGATGAAGATATTAAGGCAGTTGAGAATTTACGGTCCAAGGGTGTGGATGTTACTTCATACAGGAGCCTCCATACCGTATTCTTTGAGAACAAGTACGGCAAGGTGTCGGACAATAGGACACAGCGGGTGCTCGAGCGCGCAGAGCCATTTACCGTTGCCGAGGTTGAACCCCTTGAGGCAAAGGTGTTCCATTTAGGATCGCTGCTCGACGATGATTTTCCCGTTGATGTGGTGGAGCATCTTTCCGGTAAAGGACTCGTTTCCATTGATGCCCAGGGCTATCTGCGCCGGCTTGAAGGCGAGAGTGTGTTGCCAACCGACTGGAAAGACAAGCTGCGTATACTCTCCATGACGGATATACTGAAGGTGAATGAGCATGAGATTGTTTCACTTACAGGTTTTTCTGATCCGCATGAGGCAGCGCGCCAGCTTGCCGAGTGGGGAGTTAAAGAAGTATGTGTAACATTGGGCAGCCATGGCTCCATAATATATGCAGACGGCGTTTATTATGATATTCCGGCTTATGAACCAGCAGAGGTTGTTGATGCCACTGGATGTGGCGATACATATTCTGCCGGTTATCTCTGGTGTAGAGCCCAGGGACTTGGATATTACGAGTCTGGATGTTTTGCTGCTGCCATGTGCACGCTGAAACTTGAACATAGCGGTCCGTTCAGCGATACAGAGGAGAAAGTGAGAAGCATTATCGGTAATAATGCGGTTAAATAAAAACAAAAATCCTTCACCGTGCTTGTATTCCATTGAATATAAGGAATTTACGGTGAAGGATTTTTTTTATGCTCATCCGATATTTGGAGTGATAATATTTATTATCGGAAGAAATTTCGTTGCCAACTTTTTTAGACGAAAACCGACCCCCCTGCTCGAGTCGACTTTGCGTCTCTCTGGGAGTAAAAATCCCAAAAGAAGGTGTTGTAACTACCGTTAAAAGTGTTTTCAACGGTAGTTAAAAGTGTTTTTAACGGTAGTTAAAAGCGTTTTTAACGATAGTTACAACACCTCCTTTTGGCTGTTTTGCACCCATCGCGACATTATTCCTACTCCTATATTCCTTTATAAAAAACTAAATTCGAAACTTCAGCAAGTAACATTGTTACAAAAAAAAATCCTTCACCGCAAAATCTTAATAATCAAGTGATTATAAGAAAGGTGAAGGATTTTTTGAAAAATATTCTATTTCATTATCTTCTTGCCGTTGACGATATAAATACCGTGGGGCAGGGTAGAGATAGCCTCGGCTGTTGATACGTGTACGGGAAAGAGACGCACTGTCTGTCCGTCGAGCGTTACGACCTTTGTGGCTTGATTGTCAACCTTCTCTGCCACGGCATTTGTAATGCCGCTGGCATACTGGTCGGTAACATCTTTTATCTTGTAATGTCCGGCTGCATCCTTGTCGTTAAGAATCTCTATATAAGATGTCTTGTTGATGTTTTGGATGTTTACGGTTTGCTGTGCACCATTGTCTGTGTTGAATACAAAATTCACGTAATCGTCAGCTGAATTCATTGTATAGCCCAGGGTGTACCATTGTTTACCTCCGGTAGTTGTAGTAGTAGTAACATTGTCGCCCGGCCATTTTGCCGCTGTCGGATTGTGAGTTCCGTCGCCGCCCCACGACCATACGTTCATGCTCGTCCAGCCTACATTGTCGGCATTGACGTTTACAGATATGCTATATGGCTTGAAAGATTTTATGCTGTATGTGCGTTCCACGATACCCGTAACGCTGCCGTCGACGAGCAGTCCGATTTTCATTGTATAGTCACCTTCGGGAAGCGACACCTTGGTTCCGTTGTCTACAGCCGTACTGTTTACAGTCGGCATGGAGCCGTCGATAGTATAAACGAGTTTTGCATTGTCATTCTGTGATATGGCTCGCAATGTAGCAGCGGTGTTGCCGTAATAAGTACCTGAAGGTAATGAAGTCCATGCCGTTTCTTTATTCCTTTCGATGAAATAGCGATAGTTCTTTCCCTCAGCGGCAAGAGCCCATACACTCTTGTCGGGAGTAACGCTGTTGGCTTTCGTTCCCACAACGGCAAAGAGGTTGCCGTTTGTGCCGTTAGACGTAAAGCTATAGTATGTAACACCGCTCTCGTTGCATTTAAAAGAGCTTGTGTTGCTAATGCCGATGAGGTTGCGCAGCAGAATCATGTTCTTAATCTCCGGCTTCCAGTCAATCCAGTGTTTCATAAATACGCAGGGTGTGCCCGGCATAGCAAGGATGTATGCGTTGGCAGCAAGAGTATCACTCTTTATCGGGTCTAACTGCTCTGTTGCAGAACGCCATTGCGTGTCGTGATTTTCCACGAACGTCACGGCATAGCGTGAATATTGCGGGTCAGTGGCAAGAGAAGCCTGCGACAGCTTTGTCCAGTTGCTGTAGGCAGTAGCCTGTTTAACGGCGTTGCGGATAGGAAAATCGAAGGCAGCACTCTGTATGTTGTCGTCAACCTTAGTTCCGTTAAGCCATGTTGTAACCTTCTGCTTGTCGTAGTCGAAGTATTCACCAACGGAGAACTCGGGTTTTGCTGCATTGTTGTAAATGCCCGTAAATTTCGCAGCATATCCCTTAACCATATCGTAACGCACTCCCGTATATCCAAGGTCGTTAAGCAGGAAATCAAGATAAGCCTTAACATTCTGTTGCACGTTCAGACTGTTGTGGTCAAGGTCGCGTGCATAGGTTACCTCATCTCCTGTGTCGTAGTTCTGGCTCAGTTCATAACCGTTGCTCTTTGCCCATGCAGCAGTCTGTCCGTTGCAGTCGTCCTTACAGATATCGGTAGACTGTAATTGATAGGTTACTCCCTTATATGTCTCCTTCGGGAAGTCCACCCAGTTTGTCAGAGTCTTGCGGTGGTTAATGACGACATCGGCAATAGTGCCGAGCCCTTTGTTTTTAAAAGTCTTAATCATAGAGCGCAGTTCTTCTTCAGAACCGAAGGCACTCTTGTAGTTGTTAAACCAGTATAGGTCGTCATATCCCATGGATTCTCCACCGCAGTTTCCGCTCTGCGGAATCCATATAAGTTTGAAATACTGCGATAGTTCGTCGGCTTGACTTTCAAGATTCTTCCAGTTAGAGGCATCGTAACTGTTCCAGTAGAATCCCTGGAGCATAACGCCCTGATAGTTTGCCGGCCATCCTTGAGCCATGATAGCTGTAGAAACGGCGATAGCTGCTAAAAGTGATGATAATTTCTTGTTCATTGTATTATTAAAGTTTTATTTCCAAAATCATAGTTCCCCTTGCAGGCAATGTAACATCCTTTGTCAAGTCAATCTTTCTGCCGGTTAGGATGTTGATTGCTTCGCCGGCACCGTTTGTTATCTCGGCATAGCGTGCCACCTGCATCTTCTTCTGGTGACTTGTTCCGTTGAGAACGGTAAGCACAGCTTTGTTTCCCAAGGTGCGTGCTACTGCATAGATGCCGTCTTGAGGGATAAACTGCGTTTGCTTACCCTTTGTTATAACCTCGTTCCCCTGTCGCCAGTGGAGCAGTCGGCTGAGCCAGTTGAACATCATATTCTCTTCTTTTGTCCTGCCTTCCTTTGTAAAGGCATTATGAGTGTCGCCGGGGAAGCCGCCGGGGAAATCGCGGCGCACATTGCCGTCGGTAACTTGTTTAGTACCGTTCATAAGAATTTCCGTCCCGTAATAAAGTTGCGGAATGCGGTTTATGGTAAGTAACAAGGCAAGAGCCTGTTTCAGCGCCAGCGTGTCGGTGGCGTTGCCAAGGAAGCGGTCGGTGTCGTGATTCTCGATGAAAGCCATGACATGACTTGGATCTTTGTAGAGATAATCATAGCAGAGAGAGTTGTATACACGGTTGAAGCCATTCCACCATGCGTCAGTCTCTTCATTTTTTGCATGGTTCAGACGGTCGAAGAAGGCAAAGTCCATGACAGTCTTTAGGTAAGAATTCTGGTCAGATAGCTTTGAGTCCTTCTGCCATGCAGCTGTGTATGCCGGCTCCGTTACCCAGGTTTCGCCAACGGTATTGAAGTTAGGGTATTCCTCGTCGAGCACTTCCATCCATCGAGCCATTCCCTTTCTGTCGGCATAAGGGTAAGTGTCCATTCGTATGCCGTCAATTCCTGCCGTTTCAATCCACCATTCGCTGTTTTGAATGAGGTAAGTCATAAGGTGCTGGTTCCGCTGGTTGAGGTCGGGCATCGTCGGCACAAACCATCCGTCTACGGTTTCCTTTAAGTCCACCTTACTTGCATACGGATCGAGCACAGGAGTAAGCTTATAGCTCGTCTGCAAGTATTTGTCGTTCACCTCGGCAGCCCCGTCGATAGTCTTAGTCTTTTTGTTCCTTGCCTGATTCTCGGGGTAGAGCCATTCCGGATAGTTGAACCAGTCTTTCGACGGCATATCCTTAACCCATGGATGGTCGAAGCCGCAATGGTTGAAAATCATATCCATAACCACCTTCAATCCCTTTCGGTGAGCCTCGTTGATAAGACTGCAGTAGTCATCATTAGAGCCGAAACGTGGATCCACCCGATAGTAATTTGTTGTGGCATATCCGTGATAAGTGCTTTGATTGCCATTGTCGGGCGAATTGTTCTCCAGAACAGGAGTAAACCACAGAGCCGTTACACCCAGTTGATTGAAATAGTCAAGATGCTGGCGTATGCCGTTGATGTCGCCGCCGTGTCGCAGACTCGGTTCTTTGCGGTTGATGGAGTAGGGGAGCATACCCTTTATGTTACTCTTGTTGGAGCCACTGCTTGCAAAGCGGTCTGGCATGAGCATATAGAGCACGTCGGCATTAGAGAAGCCTTTGTGTTCTTCGCCTTTCATCATTCTTTCTTTAAGAACATATTTAACAGTCTGCTTTCCACCTTTGCCGTTAAATTTCAGATCAATTGTACCCGCCTTTGCATCTTTCACGTTCATGTATACGAGAAGATAGTTAGGCGAGTCAAGTCTTACCAGACTGTCGATTTTTATGCCCGGGTAATCGGTAGAAACATTTGCCGAACGGATATCCTTTCCGTATACCATAAGCTGAACCTGAGGATTCTTCATGCCGACGAACCAGTTTGTCGGTTCTATGCGGTCAATCTTGTTTGCTGCGCTCATTGTTAATGTGGTGCCCAATAGAAGGGCGGTTATTGCTTTTCTCATTGTTGATAATTTTATGTTGTTTTGGGAGAACTGGGAGTATTTGGAGAACAGGGCTGTCTTTGGACTTAGGCTTATTGGTGCAGAATTATTGCACTTTGAGGCTCAACTACAGCTGTGTTGCCTGTTAGAGAGCCAAGTCCGTTGCTGTCCACTTTCCCGTCTTTTGCAACGATAGTATAATTCCCTTCAGGGATAGGAATTTCCATTGCTTTTTTGTTTGCATTGAGTATAACGATGATGTTCCTCCACGTATCGCCTCCGGCGAAGTCTTTTAAGCGGAAAGCAACCACGCTTTTAGGAGCATCAATAAATTCAAGATGCTTCCTCACTTCATCGGCATTGCCCATGCGAAAAGCCGGATGAGCCTTTCTGAGAGCAATCAAGCCACTGTAGTAATTGAAGACCTCGGGATATTTCCGTAGATTGTTCCAGTCGAGATGATTGATGCTGTCGGGAGAGTTGTAGCTGTTGTGTACACCCTTCTTGTCGCGCAGCATCTCTTCGCCACAAAGAATGAACGGCACCCCCTGAGATGTGAGAACTGCAGTTTGTGCAAGTAAGTCAAGACGGATAAGTTCGTCTTGTTTAATGCCGGGTATAGAGGCACGCAGACGGTCGGTCAGGCACATGTCGTCGTGGCAACTCACGTAGCTTATCATCTGTGCTGGAGAGTTAGTCCAGGCCTCCTTGCTATAATTAACCTTCTTCATATCAATTTGCGGATGACTGATAGCTCCAACTATTCCCAACTTAATACTTTCCTCCATATCCGGTTCGCCGGCAAGGAATCCGCCCTTATGGTCGTTGCTAAACGGTCCGCGCAGAGCATCGCGCATGTCATCGCAGAAAGCACCGATGCCGTCAAGCTGTTTCGTATTGGCTTTCATCGCCAGCTTGTCGGTAGGATAGGCACAGCTGCCGGCGCTCCATCCTTCGCCATAGATATAAATAGAAGGGTCAATCTTGTTTACCTCATGCCGTATATAGTTCATCGTCTCGATGTCGTGAACGCCCATAAGGTCGAAGCGGAATCCGTCGATATGATATTCGTTAATCCAGTATTTCACGCTTTCCGTCATGTATTCCCTCATCAGCGGCTTTTCGGATGCCGTTTCGTTGCCGCAACCCGAGCCGTTGGAGTATTTCCCGTCGGCAGTTTTTCGATAGAAATAATCCGGATAGATACGTTGGAAGTTACTGTTCTCTATATCGAAAGTATGGTTGTACACCACATCGAGAATCACTCTGATGCCAGCCTTGTGCAAGGCTTGCACCATCATCTTAAACTCCTTGATGCGAGTCTGTGGATTATAGGGGTCAGTAGAGTAGCTACCCTCCGGAACATTGTAGTTCTTTGGGTCATATCCCCAGTTATATTGAGGTTCGTTAAGCCGAGTTTCATCAACAGATGCATAGTCGAATGATGGCAGGATATGAACGGCATTTACGCCAAGGCGCTTTAGATATTCGATAGCCTTTGGTTCGGTGAGGGCGAGGAATTTACCCTTGTGTTCAATTCCCGACGAGGGGTCTATAGAAAAGTCTCTGTGGTGTAACTCATATATAATAAGGTCGCAAGGCGATTTAATCTCAGGTCTTTTGTCCGTTTCCCATCCCTCAGGATTCGTTTCCGTCATATCAACGATGGCGGCACGGTTTCCGTTCACACCTACGGCTTTGGCAAAAAGACCGGGACATTCCCCATTGCCTGAGTCAAACGTATAGAATTTACCTTTAAGATTTCCTTTTAACTCAGCTTGCCATAAGTCATTGTCTACTTTTTTCATCTTTACTGTCTTAACGGCTTTTCCCGAGATACCGTCGTTATATATTCGTAAGGTAGCATTATTAGGGGCGACAAGCTGGAATACAGTCTTGTTGTTAGAGAACGACATCTCTCTAAATAAAGCTTGGGCTTGGATTGTTTGTGGAATTATTGTGGCAAACAATGTTGAAAAAAATATGGTTGGTAGTTTCATTGTGATTCTTTTTTATTGGGAGAACTGAGAGAACTGAGAGAGCTGGGAGAACTGGGAGGATTGGGAGAACTGGGAGGATTGGGAGTACTCCGATTTTCTTGGAGTACTCTCAGTTCTTCAGATAATTTATTTAGCCATAAGAGAGATGGCAAATCCTCCGCCACGAGCCTCCTTAATCTTCAGGATATCACCCTTCTTAATAGTGCGGTGAGATATCTTGTAGGCTTTAGGATTCTTTTCGTAGTCAGCATCTGCAGCATCCTGATATATGGCGCAGTCATATTTTCTTCCTTTGTCGAGGAAGTCGAACTTCACGACCGCAGTGTGTGCATCTTCGCCAGTCTTACCGCCAACGAACCAGTTGTCGGTGCCTTTAGCCTTACGAGCCACGGTAATGTATTTTGCCGGTTCAGCCTCGATATATTTAGAGTCGTCCCAGTCGCAAGCCACGTCGCGGATAAACTGGAAAGCATCGTCATACTTCTCATAGTGCTCAGGTAGGTCGGCAGCCATCTGCAGCGGACTGTACATTACGAGATACAGCGACAACTGACCGCAGAGGGTAGAGTGAACAAAACTCTTGTTGTCGCTCCATTCCGAGAGCTTAGTTTCGAAGATACCAGGAGTATAATCCATCGGTCCGCCCTGCAGACGAGTGAACGGAAGCATCACCGTGTGGTAAGGCACACTGCCACCGAAAGCTTCATATTCAGTTCCGCGTGCACTCTCGTTGCCAACGAGGTTAGGCCATGTACGGCAAATGCCCGTAGGTCGGGTAGCCTCATGAGCATTAACCATAATATGATGCTTAGCCGCTTCCTCAACGACACGCTGATAATGGTTGTTCATCAGCTGACTGTAATGATATTCACCACGAGGAATGATGTCGCCAACATAACCCGTCTTTACAGCATCATAACCGTATTTGTTCATCAGATTGAAAGCATCCTCCAGATGGCGCTCATAGTTGATAGCTGAAGCAGAAGTCTCGTGGTGCATCATCAGTTTCACGCCCTTAGAGTGGGCATAGTCGTTAAGATACTTGATGTCGAAGTCAGGATAAGGAGTAACGAAGTCGAACACATCTAATTTCTGGTGTCCGAACCAATCCTCCCAGCCAACGTTCCATCCTTCTACGAGAACCTCCTGCAAACCGTTTTTAGCCGCAAAGTCGATATATCGTTTCACTTCCGATGTCGTAGCCCCGTGAGTGCCGTTAGGCTTGCATTTAGAATAGTCTGTAACACCGAGTCTAACCGAAGGATAATCATTAGTATAGCTCCACGTCTTGGTTCCAACAATCATGTTCCACCACACGCCGCAGTATTTAGTAGGATGAATCCACGAAGTGTCCTTAATCTTGCAAGGCTCGTTCAGGTTAAGAGTAAGTTTGCAAGAAAGCATGTCGCGGGCATCATCGCTCACGAGCACCGTGCGCCATGGCGTATTGAAAGGAGTCTGAATGAATCCCTTTCTTCCTACGGCATCCGGTGTTAACCACGACTCGAAGGTCAGCGTCTTCTCATTGAGATTGAGATGCATCGTAGGGTAGTCAATACAAGCCGCTTCGTGTATGTTGATATACAGTCCGTCCTTTGTCTTCATCTGCAAAGAAGTCTGCACACCAGTGTCAGAGAACACCGTAGTAGACGAGTTACTCTTGTATTTCTCGCGGTCGCGGCGAATGATGTCCTTTATGCCCGTGAGAGGAGTAATCTGGTATTCATACTCTTGAGTGTCGTAGTCGCCCGGAATCCAATAAGCCGTATGGTTTCCGTTCATGGCAAACTGTGTATGTTCCTCTTTAATCACGAAATAGTTAAGGTTGTTCTGTTGAGGGAATTCATAGCGCAGTCCCATTCCGTAATCATAGACACGGAACCGGATAATAATGTTCCTGTTAGACGAAGGTTGGTTAAGATCCACCTCCATCTCGTTGTAATTGTTGCGAATAGTTGCCGTCTCGCCCCATACCGGTCGCCATGTCTCGTCGAAACTCGTCATCTTATGGTCGGTTTCCTTAAATCCGTCCATAAGGTCAGTTTCCTGCATGAACTTCGATGCATGTTTATCTTTGGCAAGTTCCAGTCCGAGATGAGAAGGCTTGCACACTGTTTTTCCCTTATAACTCATTTCATAAGTAGGCTGTCCACTGTCGGAAAGCGAGAACTTTACCGTAACATTTCCGTTCGGCGATGTAACGGTCTGTGCTGAGGCAAGGAATGGGAGAAGGGCTAAAACGAAGCCAAGTTTAGAGCCCCCCTCTAATCCCCCCAAGGGGGAAAGAAGTGGACCAAATAATTTAGAGCCCCCCTCTAATCCCCCCAAGGGGGGAAGAAGTGGACCAAATAATTTAGAGACCCCATCTAATCCACCCAAGAGGGGAAGAAGT
>ERZ869991.787-NODE-787-length-10884-cov-24.568150_pt1 | contig 10884 bp, 8 predicted proteins | sample MGYA00520862_ERZ869991 | MGnify/ENA primary metagenome ERZ869991 (study PRJEB32232, sample SAMN07284978) | human gut metagenome | biome: human-associated habitat; material: feces | host: Homo sapiens | place: Tanzania | collected 2014-08-11 ...
ATAAACACCCAGGGCGATGCCCTGGGCTAGGAGCTTCTGCCCTTTCAGGGCGTGTGGGGCTTACTTGCGAAACTTGAGTTAATAATATTTATATTATTAGCGCTACGTTCTAGCGCATTCAGGTCATTTCTTCGCTATTCCGAAACACAACGGACAGACATCGCTATAGAACGGCTATTTGCATTATTCTGTCCTCCTTTTGATATCGTGAGATCATATAACTTTCCTGCTTCAAACTCAAGATTCTGGATTTTCTCAGAAACATCAATCTCTGTCCCATCAAGCCTAATCAGTTTGAGTCCCGTAATCCTTTTTGGCAAGATAAATACGGTAGCATCACCAATTGTCGGCTGGTTTTCATAAGGAGACAAGGTAGCTGTCACGATATCAGACGTGTCTTCAACTTTCCAATTGGGGATTCCATCTGTAGTATCGGTTTTATCAAAATAACCAGCATTATAAGCCGAAACTTTAGCATGCGTGATTTCACCCAGAGAATCGTCAAAACGGATAATCACCTTAGCCAAGGCATGCTTCATCGTGATTTCTACTTTGGTGCTACGATCTGTTGTTGTACAATTATGATTGCGAGATTCGCCCCACAACAGATCAAGTTGCAAAGGGTTGGCATCCTTCTGCTTATACTTCATCTTATTAGGATTTTCTTCGTCATTGAGAACAGAGTACTCTGGATAGCCGGCATAAAAATCTAGCGTTCCCTCTTTTGGCCAGAAACGCTTGGGTGAATAATTCCAGTTTGTACCATCAAAGGTTACTATCTGACCTCTATCCGGATAACCTACACGATACATAAACTTCTCAAGCCCACCAGAAGAAGACTTATGGAAGCCGAAAATCTGAATCTCGTCATTTTCCTTAAAATGCTCTCTACCATCATTCAAGCGAGTATTGGGAATTTCCTTCCAATCTGATTGCACAGAAAACTCAATAGGCTGACCAGATACAGGAATAGCATCCTCCACCTGATTGGTACAGGCTGTACCCATCAAGACAAAGAAAATCATCCATAACTTACTATAAATATTCCACTTCATATTCTCGATTATCCTTATAAAAACATTATTCATTTTTCACCTCATCCCAAGGATGGACATCAGTCGTTACGCTGAAATTGACAGGATTAAGTGAAAGTATCAAATGAAAGACATACGCCTTTCCCTGTTCAAACGGAAAAGACGGATTACTAACTTCTGGCGGATTACGAACTTTTATCAGATCTTTACTTACCGTCACCTTTTCCTCAAAAGTTCCCTGCTTTACCGTATAAGTTATCTGTAGATAAAACGGATTGTACTTCACCTGAGGGATTATACAGAGATAAGAATTGGGAGCATTTTCTATTTTTTCACATGTATGGTCTAACTGAGATGCACTTAACTTATAGTTGATTCCATCTTCTGCGCCAGTTGGTGTCCAAGTATAGATCGTTCTAGTACTTTCATCCTCGGAGCGAAACCATTCTCCGTTTTCAAGATTCAGATAGCCCGTGATATCAAAGGCGCCTTTATCGTCTGAGTAGCCATACAGTTTCACCTCTTCAACGTTTATCACAGCACCATTTTCCTCTAATTCCTGATTGGCTGTGATATCAAAGCCCAAACGAGCCAAAACATGCTTAAACTCAAATTTCACTTTACCGTCAGTCGAAGATTTTGGTGCTTTTTGACCAGGTTGTACTCCCCATACCAAATCTACAGGAGACTTTGAAGAAGTAAACTCTATATAAGTTGGATTAGGGTTGTTTTCATTAGGTTTATTTACCAGTTTTACGCTTTCAACACGAGGCGCAAAGGCATAGAAATCCACAGATCCTTCATTTGGCCAATATCGGGTATTTGTATATCCCCAATGATCTCCATTCCAGGTTACGTGTTCATTATCCATCAGAGATGAGATTGCCCCATTAGTATGGTTGTATCTGGCAAAGACACCAAATCCGGAGTTAAAATCCGTCCCTTTGAGAGAAGTAATATTGGTTACTCCAGAACGGGTTGAAGCATTCCGACCCAGATAAGCATCAAAGTTGATTTCAGAAGATGAAGAAGATGAAGTTTCTTCCACGCCTTCGCCGGCACAACCAGATAATACCAGCTGTGCTATCAAAACATAAAAAGCTAAACGAAGAAACTTCATCTTATGATAATTTTAAATTCTTTATTTTTATCTGATACGATTAATTCCAGGTAACAGGGATATCGTTGTTCGGATTCTTAGCATCTACCCAATCTGTAACAGCAGCATCGAATTCGATTGGAGTCAGACCAATGGTCAAGTTGATTGTATATGCCTTGCCCTGCTCGAATTCCTTATTAAGTTGCTTATAAACCTTATTTGTCATTGGTGTCGTCACACCATTATAGCCTTCTATAGTGTACTCTACGATAACATAAAGTTTATCAGTTGCTGTAGCAGAGAAATTCTGTGGAATTACAAACAAATAATTCGCATCAGGATTTTTATAATCAGTTGTAGCTAATGTCTGAGTTCCAGAGAACCAATCAAAATTCTGCTTAGCAGCAGGAGTTGATATTGTCCAAAGATCTGTAGAAGAAGTCTTAGACAAATCTATGGTACCCGTTGTATAGAAAGCATCTTTTGTTCCATCAGAAGATCCTGCCAATGTAATTTTTTTCAACGTAATGGTTGCTGTATAATCATTATTTAACTTTACAGTATAACCAAGTCTAGACAAAGCATGAGCAAATTTAAAATTCACCTTATTAGTTCCAGAGTTATTTGCCATTGTCTGATTCATAGCATTAGCCCACAACAAATCTTTCTGTTTAGCAACCTCACCTTCAACAGTAAAATCAATACAAGAATTATTTATTAACGTTGTTCCATCTACATAAGGAGCATAAGCCAAGAAATCAATATGGCCTTGTGGTAACCAATACTTAACATCATCATATGTCCACGCAGAAGTTTTATAAGTAACCTCCTGGTTATCAAACCAGTTCTTACCATAAGCATGTATAGTTCCTTCGCTATTTTTGCTATAGTTACCAAACACACCAAAACCATCAGTCTTAAGCTTCTCCTTCGTCAACTCGCTACCACGTGAACCATTTACAGCAACTGCACTTCTTCCCAAATAGCCATCAAAGCTGATAGCCTCATTCTTAGAAGAATTGTCTGAAAGACTATTTAAGTCTTCGCTTGAACAACTTACCAATGTCAACGCTGCCATTGCAGCAATACCCATAAAAAATTTCTTATACATATCTGTTTTAAATTAAACTAATCTATTATTACTATCTTTACTATTTTTATATGTTTCTTATCACTTTACTATTTCTACAGTTCCATATCAATATCCTCTGGTTTACCCCAATCCTGGATGGTGACATCAAAACCGCCAGAACTTCCCTCAGAAGGCTTCACCTCAGGTAAAGGTTTCGGCACCTCAACATCTACATGGAGAGAAACCGTATAACCTAACTCCGATGAATTTTCATCTTTCTTAAACTTATCTCCTACCGCAAACTGATGATCTACCTGCGTCTTTTTGTCTATCAACAAAGCAGAAAGGGACAACTTATTGTTTTCAGCATCTGAATGGGTGGTTTCTGGTAGTCCAAAACATTTAACCGATGTCTTCAACGTTCCTAGTGTTGCGTCATTTTTATCTATCGTTTTCGTCCAGGACTCCAGAAGATAAGTCACCTTACTCTGAAGCGGCTTCCCCTGTCCCAGCAGAAATCCTTCTGAAATACCAGTTAAGGATCCTCTCGCAGAACGCAGGTATCCTATACTTGGAACTTTCACGTTGACCTGGATATGCGAAAGCACATTCCTTGGAGTTAAAGTAACCTCAGAAAAGTCTCCAGAAACATCGAATTCATCGAGTTTATCAGAGGCAAGCCACTCGGGCTCAACCCCTATCTGTTCATTATCTCCACGCGAGTACCAGCGCGATGTTGCATGCTGTACCACAGCACGTGCAGTCTCGTAAGAGTCCATTCCCAGAAAGTCGAGTGAACCAAACTCTGTCGTACTTTGGTTGAATACCAGTACACGATATTTTCCAGGTTCTAAGGAAAAGTCGGCATGAGTTATCTCATTAGTCAAGACAGTTTGCGGAGCACCACCTGACCAGGGAAACACCATGACCGTCATACCAGTAGGCACCTCTTTATCAAACAAATGCCAATCCACATTAATCCGCACCATTTTACGGCCATCCTTTTGGGGACAACCGGAATAGTCTTCATAAATGCAAGAAGTAAACAAAATGATAAGGAGCCAACAGTACAAGAATAGCCCTATACATCTTTTCATGAATGCTTCATATTTACAAAACTTCTTTTCTCGTTATAATATTCATTTAAAAATTTTCGGGTGCAAAATTACAATATAAAATTGATTTAGCTCTCAAATAATGCCTAAAAGATATCAAAATGTTACATAAAAAAAAGCTTTTGATACATCATCAGGTAAATTGCAAGTAACCATCTCTCTTGCAAGCAATAAAAAACCTCCAATCGAACCAACCGATTGGAGGTTTCTTTTCTATCATCTACAGCAACCAGGCAGTAAAAACACTACCGGCTGCATCATATTCATGCATTTATCTTCCCAGCCAAGCCTCCGGATTGAGCTTGGCGGTCTCCTTGCGAAGCTGGAACTGGAGGATGTTGTCGGAACCCACGGCACCCAATGCCTGGCGGGTACTTACCTTCTGTCCCTTATGAACGCTGACCGATTTCAGGTTGCAATATACCGAGATGTAGGCACCATGACGAACCAGTACGTTCCACATGCCACCATAGCCGAAGACGGCACTCACCTCACCATCGTAGATGCTGCGAGCCACACAACCCGGCTTGCCCTGGATGTTGATACCCTTGTTATCAAGCGTAACACCCTTCAAGCCCTGCACGTTATACTGACCGAAATGGCTCACGATGCGATAACCTCCACTGATAGGCATCGGCAAACGACCACGGTTTGCCTCGAAACCACCATTCAGCATACGGTCTACCGAACTCAGGGTTGCCGCCTCCTGCGCCTCCTTCTTGGCAGCAGCAATCTCACGAGCCTGACGTTCCTCATCCGCCTTCGCCTTCAGCTCGGCAGCCTTGCGGTCAGCCTCCGCCTTTCTGGCAGCCTGCTCGGCAGCAGCTTCACGTGCCGCCTGTTCTGCGGCAGCACGCTGTGCCGCCTCGGCAGCAGCACGCGCCTTAGCCTGCGCCTTGGCTTTCGCCTTCGCCTCCGCCTGGGCAGCAGCTTCTTCCTGTGCCTTTCTTGCAGCCTCGGCAGCAGCACGAGCCTCCTCGGCAGCCTTTCTTCTTGCCGCCTCGGCAGCAGCCTCACGGGCTTTCGCCTCGGCTATTCTGCGGGCATTCTCTCTTGCGGCAGCCTCGGCAGCAGCCTTCTTGCGGGCCAATTCCTCAGCACGCTTCTTGGCTGCAGCGGCAGCAGCAGCCTTGCGCTTAGCTTCGGCAGCTGCACGGGCACGAGCCTTCGCCACTTCCTGCTGAACCAGTCGGTCAATCTGAGCATTGATCGCCGCATCCTTCTGACGCTGGTCGGCGATGACAGCCTGAATGGTCTTCTGCTGCTTCTGCAGTCCCTGCACCATCTCCTTCTGCTGCGTCTGCTTGCCTTCCAATGCCGTCTTCTCCTGCTTGCCCTTATATAATAAGGTGTTCTTATGACCCTTTACGTTCTTCAACTGGCGATGCTTCTCGTTCACCTGGTTCTGCTTTGCCTGGATGGCCTGTCCCTGCACCTTCTGATAAGAAGAATACTGGCGGATGAACGAAAGGCGGCGATACATCTGAGTCAGGTTCTTGGCACTGAAGATAAACATCAGCTTATCCTGCACCGTATGGTGCCTGCTCATATAGCGCATAGAGCGGATATACTTGTTCTTTCTGTCCTGCAACTGCTGCTGAAGGGTCTTCAACTGCGCCTGCAGAATACCGATGTTTCCGTCGATATGGTGGATATCCTTCTGGATTCCATCAATCTTCTTCTGACTCTGGTCTATTTCGCCGTTCAATGCCATCAGGTCTTCCAGTCGCTTCTTCACGTCTGCCTGGTTCTTGCGTAACGCCTGCTCCTGCTCCCTGATTCTCTTCTGAATGTCGGCACGCTGTCCCTGCAATCCCCTGATATTGGCATTGCTGTAGGTGGCAGCTCTGCGTTCTGCCTTCGTTGGAGCCTTGGTAGAAACCTGCACATGCTGCTTGCCCCTTCGGGCAGGCGCCTTGGCAGCCTGCTTTTTTCTGTTTTGCTGTCTATTGGCGGCAACGGCAGTCTTCTTCGCAGGTTTCTTCTGCACATGATGCTGTGCAAAAGGCGCCAGCGAGAACGTCATTGCCAATATGAATAATATGATTCGCTTCATGATGAATAGGAATGATTTCTATGTTTATTTCCAGCAATCATGCGATTACATGCTCATGAGTTTGCCAAGTACATCTTTAGGTGATACCTGCTTGTACTTACCTGATACCTCGGTCTGCGCATCCCACTTGTCATCGGTCTTCACACTCTTCATCTCGATGTTGAGCTTTGCCTCCTGAGGCTTGTTGTTCAGGATGGTGGTAAGCGTCATGCGCTGGGTGGCAGGAAACATCTTCACGCCCACGCTCTTGAAGTCGCTATACTTCAGGTTGAGTCGCGAATCGCCGTTGCCTTTATCCTTGTAGGTAACGTTGGCTTCTGCGATTCTTCCGCTGTTTCTATTCGCCTTCCACTGATAGTTCATATTGCCATATCTGATGGAAACAGGCACATTTTCGGCGGTTTCATCGAGATTTGCCGAGAATTTCTTCAGGTCGGAATCTGATACCTTCTTCACGCCTGGCACGAGCAACTGGTTCCAGAAGAGTGCCTGGAGCGAATAGAAGTTGATGCCCTGCTTCTTGAGGAAATCCACCTGCGTATAGTCTGCCTTGATGTATTCCTTGTGCATGCGGTCTACGATGAGCACATAGTTTGGGGTGAACTCCAGTCTGCCCACCTCGGAACCCAGTATTGGGATAAAGAGCTGGATGCGGATTACCTCGTCCTTGCGCATGCTCAGCTTGCCCGGCACGGTGATGTCCTTGCCTGCCGCCTGCAGATTAAACGTCATATTGCCCACGATGTTCTTGGCATACACCTGGTTGCCGGCAACCTTCTGCACGAAAGCCAGGTTCTTCATCGAAGCCACCTCTGCTGCATCCGCAGCCTTGATCTCGGTCTTCCTGTTCTGGGCATTCACCTTGCCCGTTCCTTCCATCTTCCTGGTAGAACCGCAAGAAGCCATCAGCAGAAGAGCCACGGCAGCCACTGCCATCTTCAAATTGTTCATCACTTTCATTTTCTTCTTATCCTTTCTTATTTCTTTCTACCTCTTTTTGTTTTTCTGCCCGTAGCCTTGCCGGTGGTTTTCTGCTTCTTCACCTCGGCTACAGCCGGATTCATCCTTTTCCGGAATTCTTCTTCAGAGATATATTGTTTGTTCTTTATTTTCCAATCAAGCGTAACCGACGGATTATCGTCGGTATGGGCTTTCTTCCAAAAATCCACGGCTTCATCGGTGATTCCGTTCATGGCGTAAATATCACCGGCATGTTCCAGAACCGTACTGTTATTCTCGGTGGAATCGCGGTTTTTCAGCGCTGCATCTATATAAGTCTTGGCATCCGCATAGCGTTCCTGCATAAACAGGATCCAGGCATAGGTGTCAAGATATGTGCCGTTGTTCGGCTCCGCCTTGATGGTCTTATAGCTCATCGATTCCGCCTTGTGCAGGTCCTTGCCCTGCTCGCTCAGATAGTAGGCGTAGTTGTTCAGCGCCATCACGTTGTCGTCCTTCCATTGCAGACAGGAATCGTAGGCAGCCATCGACTCCTCCGTTCTTCCTTTCTTATACAGGATGTCGCCCATCACGGCATAGAGGTCGGAAACCAGGTCCTTGTTCGACTGTTCGTTGAGCTGCGCCACTCCCAGTCGGAACTCGTTGAGTGCCTGGTCTTCGTCGTTCTCCTGATAATACGCCATTCCTCCGAAGTAGTAGAAAACCATTTCCTCGGGGTTATACTGATGGGCTGCATGCGACTGGGTAATGACTTCGCCATACTTGCGCTGGTTCCAGAGACTCTGGATAAGCTGCAGACGGGCGCTTACATTATCCGGTGCGATGTCGAGCACCTTCCGGAATGCCGCATTCACGGTATCGGCAGGCATCTGCTTCAAACTCATATAGGCAGCCCTCAACTCGGCTACCTCAGAAGATGGTTCCGGCTGGTTGAGCACCCTGTTGAAGAGGGCGAGCACCTTGGTAGAGTCGCCTCCCTCACTCTCGTTGGTCTGGATATAGGAACGGAACATCATAATCCTGGTTTCGGTATCCGTCTTCCTGCTCATCAATATCTTGTCGAGCATCTGGTGTGCCAGATCCTCCTGCTTGGTGGCATTATAGTAGTCGTAGAGCGACATCTGGGCGTAGGCATTATCCGGCTCTTCCTTCAGGGCTTCGGTAAAATACTTGAATGCCTCCTTCTGCCGGTTGTGCTGCATCAGCCAGTTGCCGAGCATCGTCTTATACACCATGTCCAGGGGATGCTGCTCCGACAGCGTCTTCAGTTCGTTGTAAGCCGCCTTCGGGTCGTTCATCATCTCGTAGATGCGCATCTTGGTCAGGGTAAGCTGCTCGCTCTCGCCTTCCTCCGTCTCCAGCCTGCCCACGGTGTTGAGCATCATGCGGTAGTTTTTCTGCTGCTGGTAGAGCTGCGCCAGGATGCGGAGGGCATCGGTGTTGCTGTGGTTCTTGGCGTAGAGTGCCTCGTAGGAACCGATGGCCTTGTCGTATTGTCCCATACCTATATAATATTGGGCAAGGCGCTCAGCATAGGTCAGGTTGTCGGGATTCAGGGCGATGGCCTTGTTCATGCACTCCAGCGCCAGGGAATCCTTCTTCAACTGGGTATAATAGAGCGACTGGTAGAAATATACCTCAGCCGCACGAGGGTCTATCTTCCGGGCATGCTCGAAGAGATCGAAGGCAGCAGTCAGGTTGCCCGCCGCATGCTGTCGTGCCGCCTCGGTAAAGAAGTATTCAAATCGCTTGCGGTCGTTGGGTGAAAGCGAATCCACCCAAACAGTCTGCTGCTTCGCTGGCTGCACCTTTTTCTTACGGGCCAACGAAGGCAAGGCCATCACGCCAACCAGCGCCACAGCCACCCAGAAGCCCTTATTTCCATAAATTCTCTTCACGATATCTTTCCCTTTCGCTTTCTCTATTTTTTAATGTTCTGTTCTGATGTTATTTCACTCCGGTATGTCCGTATCCACCGGCGCCACGCTCGGTCTCATCCAGCTCTTCTACCTCGATGAAATCGCACTGTTCGTGCTTGGCAAGCACCATCTGGGCGATGCGCTCCCCGTCGTTGATGACGAAGTCTTCCTGCGAGAAGTTGATGAGCAGCACCATGATTTCGCCGCGATAGTCGGCATCGATGGTGCCCGGCGTGTTGAGCACGGTGATACCATGCTTCAGGGCAAGACCGCTGCGCGGACGAATCTGCGCCTCGTATCCCACAGGCAGAGCCATGAAAAGACCCGTAGGAACCAGTCGGCGCTCCATAGGATGGAGCACGATGGCTTCGTCGATGTTAGCACGCAAGTCCATGCCCGCACTCTGAGGTGTGGCAAACGCAGGGAGAGGCTGATGCCCCTTATTGATAATCTTTACTTTCAGCATAATTCTAGAATTTTCTGCAAAAATACTGCTTTTTAGGCGAATAATCGCATTTTATAAGTGAAAATGATATAATTTATTGTTTTTTATTTTGATTTATGCGCACTTTCATGTATTTTTGCGCATCAGAAATGAAAGGATAGTAAGAATCACTTATATAGCAGATGGATTATGGAATGGAAACAACTCATATCAAACAAGCGCTTCGGACAGGAGCATAAGCATGCCGAACGCCACGACGATCGCTCTGAATTCAAGCGCGATTACGACCGCCTCATCTTCTCGTCGGCATTCCGCCGGTTGCAGAACAAGACGCAGGTATTCCCGCTGCCGGGCAGCATCTTCGTACACAACCGCCTCACCCACAGCCTGGAAGTATCGAGCGTGGGCATGTCGCTGGGCAACGACATCTCCCGCCGCATCATCCAGAAGCGTCCGGAACTGAAGGATACCCTCTTCGAAGAGATAGGAACCATCGTGAGCGCAGCCTGTCTGGCACACGACTTGGGCAATCCTCCCTTCGGTCATTCCGGCGAGAAAGCCATCCAGACTTTCTTCAGCGAAGGAGCAGGTCAGAGCCTGAAATCGGCGGTTTCATCGGAGTTTTGGGATGATATTACCCATTATGAGGGTAATGCCAACGGCTTCAGAATCCTGACGCATCGCTTCAAGGGCCGCCGACAGGGTGGATTTGTGATGACTTATCCGATGCTTGCCGCCATCGTGAAATATCCGTTTGCCAGCAGTCTGGCTGGCGACCACGGTAAATTCGGCTTTTTTACATCCGAAGCGGCCACTTATCAGAAGGTTGCTGATGAATTGGGCATCCGCCGCCTGTCTGCCGAAGGCGAACCGCTGAGGTACGCCCGCCACCCGCTGGTGTATATGGTAGAGGCAGCCGATGACATCTGTTATGAGATTATGGACATCGAGGATTCGCACAAGCTGAAGATTCTTTCCTTCGATGAAACCGCCGATTTATTGCTCGGTTTCTTCGATGAAACCACGAAAAATAAGATTCGTCAGCGCATCATCGACGAGGAACTGACCGATGAAAACGAACAGGTGGTTTACATGAGAGCCTGCGTGATAGGCAAACTGGAGAACGAATGCGTAAAGGCATTCCTCGACCACGAGGAAGAGATTCTTGCCGGCACCTTCGAGGG
>ERZ869991.789-NODE-789-length-10878-cov-4.755949_pt1 | contig 10878 bp, 9 predicted proteins | sample MGYA00520862_ERZ869991 | MGnify/ENA primary metagenome ERZ869991 (study PRJEB32232, sample SAMN07284978) | human gut metagenome | biome: human-associated habitat; material: feces | host: Homo sapiens | place: Tanzania | collected 2014-08-11 ...
CTATCTATACCCGCTATGACAAGTTCGGTTTCGACTTCTATCTTGTCGACACAGCAGGTATCCGTCGTAAGAACAAGGTAACAGAAGACTTGGAATTCTACAGTGTGATGCGTTCTATTCGTGCTATTGAGAATAGCGATGTTTGTATTTTGATGTTGGATGCCACCCGTGGTATCGAGGCACAGGATATGAATATTTTCCAGTTGATACAGAAGAACAACAAGTCGTTGGTGGTTGTTGTAAACAAGTGGGACCTGGTGGAAGACAAGACACAGAAGGTTATCGACACCTTCGAGAATGCCATCCGTGCCCGCATGTCACCATTCGTTGACTTTCCAATTATCTTTGCTTCTGCATTGACAAAGCAGCGTATCTTTAAGGTGTTGGAGCAGGCTAAGCAGGTGTATATCAACCGTAAGGCAAAGATTGGTACTGCCAAGTTGAACGAGGTGATGTTGCCACTCATCGAGGCTTATCCACCACCATCAATCAAGGGTAAGTACATCAAGATTAAGTATATCTCGCAGTTGCCAAACACACAGATTCCATCATTTGTGTTCTATGCAAACTTGCCACAGTATGTGAAGGAGCCATACAAGCGCTTCCTTGAGAACAAGATTCGTGAGAACTGGTCGTTGCACGGCTGTCCTATCAACATCTTCATCCGACAGAAGTAATTCTAAGTGAAGAGTGAAGAACGAAGAGTGAAGAATCTGAGTTAAGAATCTTGATATGAAGAAACTTTTGTTTTTCATGATATTGATGATAGGTGTGGGCGTTACTTCCTGTAAGAAGGAAGAGATTGACCCTGCTGCTGTAGCTGGTAATGTGGCAAAGCAATATTATCAATATCTCCTTGATGGCAAATACGAGGAATTTGTAGATGGACATTATCAGCCCGACAGTATTCCTGGTGTTTATCGCGAACAGCTGATAACCAACGCCAAGATGTTTGTTGGCCGTCAGAAGGAAGTACATCAAGGAATGGTGAAAGTGGATGTTGCAAAGGCAAGTGCCGACACTGCTAAACATGTAGCAAACGTGTTCTTGAATATTGCCTATGGCGACAGCACCACAGAAGAAGTTGTTGTGCCAATGGTGTTGGTCGACGGCAATTGGATGATGAAATAATCTCTATTTGTATTATACTATAAAAGCGGTTGCGAATTTGGAATATATCCATTTTCGCAACCGCTTTTCTTTGTGTATATATCGTAAGGATAGTTATCCTTGACGAAGTTTTCTTTCTTTCTCCATTTCTACCGCCTTCACCTTCTTGAATAGTTCGGAAGCGAAGACAAGGTCGTTGAGCTTCTCGTTAGTGGCAGAAATCACGTCATCCTTAGTGCCATGCCATTCGTTGTGACCCTGGCTAATGAAAAGGATATTTTCGCCAATACCGATAACAGAGTTCATATCGTGGGTGTTGATGATGGTGGTGATATCAAACTCCTTGGTGATACCGCTAAGCAATTCATCAATGACGAGTGACGTCTTAGGGTCGAGACCAGAGTTAGGTTCATCGCAGAATAAATATTTAGGATTCAGCACGATAGCTCTGGCTATAGCAACACGCTTCTGCATACCACCAGAAATCTCGCCAGGATATTTCTTTTCAGCTCCCATAAGGTTTACACGGTCAATACATTCCTGTGCACGCTTTAGTTTTTCGCGATAGTTCATATTAGAGAACATGTCGAGAGGGAACATGACATTTTCCAATACCGACAGCGAGTCGAAGAGAGCAGCACTTTGGAATATCATACCCATCTCTCTGCGCATAGCCACCTTCTCTTCCTTTGTCATCTTTACGAAGTCGCGACCATCGTAGAGCACCTCGCCAGATGTAGGATCGAGCAAGCCCACGAGATTCTTCATCAGCACAGTCTTACCAGAACCACTCTGACCAATGATAAGGTTGGTTTTGCCATCCTCGAATTTGAAATTTATGTCCTTCAAGACCTCTTTGTCTCCGAATGACTTATATAGATGTCTGACTTCTATCATGACAATATCTGAGTTAGGAATACATCTGAAAACAATATCAACACACTTGAGCATACTACCGCATCAGTAGATGCCTTGCCCACCTCTACCGAGCCACCCTCTACGCTATAGCCGAAGAACGACGATACGCTCGAGATGATGAATGCGAATACCAAACTCTTGATGATACTCATATACATAAACCACGGATTAAACGAATGCTGCAATCCGAGCGTTAAGTCTTCGGGAGTAAGGATATGACCGATATAAGCAGTGCCATACGCACCAAGAATACCAGTGGCAGAAGAGAAAACTACAAGGAAAGGCATGATAGTCATCAGTCCAAGAATCTTTGGCATAATAAGATAGCTTGCTGAGTTTACGCCCATAATCTCCAATGCGTCAATCTGTTGAGTGACGCGCATCGTTCCCAGTTCCGAAGCAATATTCGATCCTACCTTACCAGCGAGAATCAAACACATGATAGAACTTGAGAACTCCAAGAGCATGATTTCGCGAGTGGTATATCCAGATACCCATCGTGGCATCCAAGGGCTCTGAATGTTGAGCTTCATCTGAATACAGATTACCGCACCTATAAAGAAAGAGATGATGAGCACGATGAGAATAGAGTCAACTCCAAGCTGCGACATCTCTTTGATATATCCCTTCATAAACATGCGCATGCGTTCGGGAACCGAAAACGTTCTCTTCATGAGCATGAGGTATTTGCCTAATGTGACAAGTGAATTATATATAAACATGGTGTAAAATGTTGTTATTCGACTGCAAAAGTAACCAAAATCCATTAAAAAACTGCAATATATTTAATAGTTTTAGCTTTTATCTGCGTTATTAGGGACATTTTTGCTAATTTTGTTGCCAAAATAGATAAACATACAAAAGATATGGACGAAAAGACCAACACCACATCGGGCGAAACACAGACAACGATGACACTTAGAGCCGAAGGACTTGTGAAGCGTTATGGCAAGCGTACCGTTGCAAATCAGGTGAGTTTCGATGTGAAGCAAGGAGAGATTGTAGGACTACTTGGACCTAATGGAGCCGGCAAAACCACATCCTTCTATATGACAACCGGACTCGTTGTGCCCAACGAGGGACATGTATTCATCAACGACCAAGAGATAACCGATTATCCTGTATATAAGCGTGCTCGTGCTGGTATTGGCTATTTGCCACAGGAGGCAAGTGTATTCCGCAAGATGAGCGTCGAAGATAACATCATGTCGGTGCTTGAGATGACGAAACTCAACAAAGAGCAACGCCTGGAACGTTTGGAAAGTCTGCTCAACGAGTTCCGCCTACAGAAAGTGCGTAAGAACAAAGGAGATCAGCTATCAGGAGGTGAGCGTCGACGTACAGAGATTGCGCGATGCCTTGCCATCGACCCAAAGTTCATCATGCTTGATGAGCCTTTTGCAGGTGTGGACCCTATTGCTGTAGAGGATATTCAGCATATCGTGTGGCGACTGAAATACCGCAATATCGGTATCCTTATCACCGACCACAATGTGCAGGAAACCCTCACCATCACCGACCGCGCCTACCTATTGTTTGAAGGAAAGATATTATTCCAAGGCAATCCAGAGCAATTGGCAGAAAATCAGATAGTTCGCGAAAAATATCTTGGAACCTCGTTTGTGCTACGCAAAAAAGACTTCCAACTCATTGACGAGCAGCGAAGAGCACGAGAAGAATAAGCATATAGGAAGAGTGGAATTATAAAAAAAACAAATTTTTCCTATATATATTAGGTGGTGTCAACAATATTGAGTAATTTTGCAACTCATTTGAATACAGATTATAACAATAATAAACAATAAATAAAGAAATCAGAAATGAACATTTCATTTGAAAACCCTGACAAGATCAATGGCAAGTTGACATTGACTATCGAAGAGGGCGACTACAAAGAGCAAGTAGAGAAGACTCTTAAAGATTATCGCAAGAAGGCAAACATTCCAGGTTTCCGTCCAGGACAGGCACCTATGGGCATGATCAAGCGCCAGTTTGGTGCTTCTGTAAAGGTTGACGCTATCAACCGCGTGTTGGGCGAGCAGCTTCAGAAGTATATCGTAGACAACAAGATTAACATGCTTGGCGAGCCTTTGGCAAGCGAAACACAGGAGCCTGTAGACCTTGACAAGGAAGCACCATATACATTCTGCTTCGATATCGCAGTAGCTCCAGAGTTCAATGCTGAGCTTACAGCTGACGATACAATCGATTACTACACAATCGCTGTTGACGATGCACTCATCGATCGTCAGATTGATATGTTTGCTTCACGTTCAGGCTCATACGTTAAGGCTGAGGAATATCAGGACAACGATATGTTGAAGGGTGACCTTCGTGAGCTCGACGAGAATGGCAACACCTTGGAAGGTGGTATCACCGTAGAGGGTGCTGTGCTTATGCCAAGCTACATCAAGGTTGACGATCAGAAGAAGCTATTCGACGGTTGCAAGCTTGGTGACGTTATCACCTTCAGCCCACGCGCTGCTTATCCAACAAGCGATGTAGAGGTTGCTTCACTTCTTAAGATCGAGAAGGAGCATGTAGGTGAGCACACTGGTAACTTCAGCTTCCAGATTACAGAAATCAACCGCTATCAGAAGGCTGCTGTTGATCAGAAACTCTTCGATTCAATCTTCGGCGAAGGTGAAGTTAAGAGCGAGGAAGAGTTCCGCAACAAGATTGCTGATGGTTTGAAGGGTCAGTTGGAAGTAGACGCTAACTACAAGTTTATCCTCGACGTACGTTCATACGTAGAGAACAAGGTTGGCGAACTCACATTCCCAGACGCTCTCTTGAAGCGCATCATGCTCAACAACAACAAGGATAAGGGCGAGGAATTCGTTGAGAAGAACTACGCTGCTAGTATCAAGGAGTTGGCATGGAGCCTCATGAAGAATCAGCTCGTTGAGAAGGCTGGTATTAAGATTGATGACAAGGACGTTCTCGAGGCTGCTAAGGAAACAGCACGCATCCAGTTCGCTCAGTATGGTATGAATAACGTACCTGATGAGTATGTTGAGAACTATGCTAAGGAAATCCTTAAGAAGCAGGAGAATGTACAGGGTTGCGTAGATCGCGCTATCGATATCAAGCTCGTAGACGCTTTGAAGAAGGTAGTTAAGTTGAACGAGAAGACTATCTCTCTCGACGAGTTCAACACTATGATGAACCCAAATGCTGCTAAATAAGTAAGTCATTATAGACTTATAACATTTTTTTAGAAAAAAAACTTCTTTAATAAAGAGGTTATCGACTATTTTTTCGTAACTTTGTAATACGAACAATATAAAGAGTCGGTAGCCTCTTTATATATTTATACGGTTTCTGCAAGTTGCCGTATGGAAATGCAATACAAACGTGGGTGGAATCCACCTCTTTACACCTTATTATATATTATATATATCAGACATGAATAACGATTTTAGAAAATTCGCCACCAAGCATCTTGGTATCAATGGTATGGCACTTGACGATGTAATCAGTTGCCAGAACCAGTACCTCAATCCATATATTCTTGAGGAGCGTCAGTTGAACGTTACACAGATGGATGTGTTCTCTCGTTTGATGATGGATAGAATTATATTCCTCGGTACAGAAATCAACGACTATACTGCTAATACTCTTCAGGCACAGTTGCTATATTTGGACTCTGTAGATAGCGGCAAAGATATCTCAATATATATCAATAGCCCTGGTGGTAGCGTTACTGCAGGTTTGGGAATCTATGACACCATGCAGTTTATATCAAGCGATGTTGCTACTATCTGTACTGGTATGGCAGCTTCGATGGGAGCAGTGTTGCTCGTCGCTGGAGCTGAAGGTAAGCGCTCGGCACTTACACACAGCCGCGTGATGATTCACCAGCCTCTCGGTGGTGTACAGGGACAGGCTTCTGATATCGAGATTGAGGCTAAAGAGATACAGAAATTCAAGAAAGAACTCTATAATATCATTTCTGAACATTCACATACACCATTCGACAAGGTATGGCAGGACTCTGACCGTAACTATTGGATGACAGCCGACGAGGCAAAGGAATATGGAATGATAGACAATGTATTAAAACGTAAGAAATAAAGATGCCATCAAAAACTAAATGCTCCTTTTGTGGACGCACAGATAAGGACGTTAAGATACTTATAACAGGTCTTAATGGTTATATCTGTGAGAACTGTGCACGACAGGCTTATGATATCGCTGCAGCACAAGGCTGTTATAAGAGTGCTGATGCGGAGGGTTCACCTTTTAAGATGAAAAAGGTGCCAAAGCCTCGTGAGATAAAGGCTTATCTTGATGAATATATCATCGGACAAGATGAGGCAAAGCGCCATTTGGCAGTTTCTGTCTATAATCACTATAAGCGTTTGCAGCAGCCTGTAGACGAGAATGGTGTTGAGATAGAAAAGAGCAATATCATCATGGTTGGCTCTACAGGTACAGGTAAGACCCTTTTGGCCCGTACCATAGCAAAGCTTCTTGATGTGCCTTTCACCATTGTCGATGCTACTGTATTTACCGAAGCAGGCTATGTGGGCGAGGATGTAGAGAGCATCTTGAGCCGCTTGCTGCAGGTTTCTGACTATAATGTCGAGGCTGCTCAGCGCGGTATCGTCTTTATTGATGAGATTGATAAGATAGCACGTAAGAGCGATAACCCTTCTATCACTCGCGATGTAAGTGGTGAAGGAGTGCAGCAAGGTTTGCTGAAACTCTTGGAAGGTACTATGGTTAATGTACCACCAAAGGGCGGACGTAAGCATCCAGACCAAGACTATATCCATGTAGATACCAAGAATATCCTCTTTATCTGTGGTGGCGCCTTCGATGGTATCGAGCGCAAGATAGCACAGCGACTAAATACTCACACCGTGGGTTACAACTCTGTGCAGAATGTTCGCAAGATAGACAAGGAAGACCTTATGCAGTATGTGTTGCCACAAGACTTGAAGTCGTTTGGTCTTATACCGGAGATTATCGGTCGTCTGCCTGTGCTTACATACTTGAAGCCTCTCGATCGTGAGGCTTTGCGCCGCATATTGATGGAACCAAAGAACTCTATCGTAAAGCAGTATGTAAAACTGTTCGAGATGGATGGTATCACCCTTACTTTCGATGATGCGGCTCTCGACTACATCGTTGATAAGGCTGTGGAATACAAACTTGGTGCACGCGGATTGCGTTCTATCGTAGAGTCTGTGATGATGGATGCTATGTTTGAGATTCCATCTAAGCGAACAAAGAAGTTTGAAGTAACTCTCGACTATGCTAAGCAACAACTTGATAAGTCGCACTTGCATCAAATTGAACAACAATAATATACCATAAAAGGGGAGTCGAGATGAGCAACAATCTCGCTTTTGATTTCCGGCTCCCCTTTACTTTAAATACCTCTATGACCTATGGCAAACAATTACAACTTGACCAAGCAACTAAAGCAATTCTTCGGCTTTGATAAGTTCAAAGGCGACCAAGAGGCTATAATCAGTAATCTGCTTGACGGCAATGACACCTTTGTGCTCATGCCTACAGGCGGTGGCAAGAGCCTCTGCTATCAGTTGCCATCATTGATAATGGAAGGCACGGCTATTGTTGTGTCGCCACTTATTGCGCTGATGAAAAACCAAGTTGATGTCATCAATGGTATGTCGGAGAAGGGAGGAGTGGCACATTATATCAACTCTTCGCTCAACAAGGCTGCCATAACACAGGTCATGAACGATATTCGCAGCGGACTCACCAAGTTGCTGTATGTAGCTCCTGAGTCGCTCAATAAGGAGGAATATGTAGAATTCTTGAAGACTATCAAGATTTCTTTCTATGCCATTGATGAGGCACATTGTATATCTGAGTGGGGACACGATTTCCGTCCAGAGTATCGCAATATCCGTCCTACAATTAATAAGATTGGCAATGCTCCTGTCATTGCCCTTACGGCTACTGCTACCGACAAGGTGCGTACCGATATAAAGAAATGTCTTGGCATTTCTGATGCTAAGGAATTCAAAAGCTCGTTTAATCGTCCAAACCTTTATTATGAAGTACGCCAGAAACGTACCGATGACGATACTAACAAGCAAATCATTATGTTCATTCGCCAAAATCCTGGCAAGAGCGGTATCATATACTGCTTGTCGAGAAAGAAGGTGGAAGAACTGGCAGAGATATTGAAAGCCAACGAAATAAAGGCTGCACCATATCATGCAGGTCTTGACTCTGCTACTCGCTCACAGACCCAAGACGACTTCTTGATGGAACGTATTGATGTTATTGTTGCTACCATCGCCTTTGGTATGGGTATCGACAAGCCTGATGTGCGCTTCGTAATACATTACGATATTCCTAAGAGTTTGGAGGGATATTATCAAGAGACTGGTCGTGCTGGTCGTGATGGTGGCGAAGGACAATGTATTGTATTCTATTCGCCTAAGGACTTGCAGAAACTTGAGAAGTTTATGGAAGGCAAGCCTGTGGCAGAACAGGATATTGGCAGACAGCTGTTGCAGGAAACAGAGGCTTATGCCGAGAGCTCTGTCTGTCGCCGTAAACTGTTGCTCCATTATTTTGGTGAGGAATACAAGCAAGACAACTGTCGCAACTGCGACAACTGCTTACATCCAAAGCAGAAGATAGAGGCTAAGGATGCACTCGTTGTGGTACTCGCAGCAATAAAGGCAGTGAAGGAAAACTTCATGCAAGACTATGTGATAGACTTCGTGAAGGGACGAGCTACCGACGATATCGTATCTCATCATCATGACGAACTTGAGGAGTTTGGAGCAGGCGAAGAGATGGATCCTAAACTTTGGAATCCAGTAATCCGTCAAGCTATGATAATGGGATATATCAAAAAGGATGTAGAGAACTACGGCTTGCTGAAGCTTACTGCTGCAGGCAAGAGGTTCCTTAAGGCTCCTTCTTCTTTCATGATAGTAGAGGATAATGATTTTCGTTACGACTATGAAGTCGACGACAGCGATGGCTGTACAGCAGCCTTAGACCCACAGCTATATTCGCAACTAAAGAGCTTGCGCAAGAAGGTTGCTGCCAAGAATAATGTTCCTGGATATGTAGTATTCCAAGACGTATCGCTCGAACAGATGGCAACAATGTATCCTGTTACTATGGCAGAATTGCAGAATGTACAGGGTGTTGGAGCGGGTAAGGCAATGCGCTATGGCAAAGACTTCTTGAAGCTTATCAAGGAATATTGCGAGGAAAACGAAATAGAGCGTCCTGAGGAATTGCGTGTGCGCACCGTGGCTAAGAAGTCGATGCTCAAAGTGAAGATAATCCAAAGCATAGACCGTCAGGTGGCCCTCGACGATATCGCACAGGCACAAGGCTTGGAATTTGGCGAATTGCTCGACGAAGTAGATGCTATAGTATATAGCGGCACGAAGCTTAATATTGATTATTTCCTTGAAGAGGTGATGGATGAAGAACATGTCGACGATATCTATGACTACTTCATGGAGAGCGAGACAGATAGTGTAGACGAAGCCATTGAAGAACTTGGCGGTGACTACTCGGAAGACGAAATTCGACTTGTCCGCATTAAATTCTTATCAGAACAAGCAAATTAATGTTGAAATATACAACTTGTTATCGTGACTTGTCCTATCTTGGTATACCTATTATTATAGGCCAGATAGGAACAATAGTCATGTCTTTTACAGACACCTTAATGATAGGCCACCATTCTACACCAGAATTGGCGGCCGCTTCGTTTGTTAATAACATGTTCACCTTGGTCATCATTCTGGCCTTGGGATTTTCGTATTCTATAACTCCTACTGTGGGCAACCACTATGGACGTGAGGAATATCAACGCATCGGACAGATACTTAAGAATGGTATCGCTGGCAATATGGCATTGGCATTTCTCCTTGTGGGAGTTATGGCATTGCTATATTGGAATTTGGGCAATCTTGGTCAGCCCGAAGAACTATTGCCTTTGATGCGTCCGTATTTCCTTGTACAATTAGTCTCGTTGCCATTTGTATGTTTTGCTAATGCCTTTAAACAATTCTATGATGGCATTACCAATACTCGTACACCAATGTATATCCTTTTAATAGGAAATGTATTGAATATTATTGGTAACTGGATATTGATATACGGTAAACTTGGTTTGCCAGAAATGGGACTTCTTGGTGCAGGACTCTCTACCCTTGTTGCCCGTATCTTTGTAGCTTTTGCTTTTGTATGGGTATTCGTAATCTATCGTCGTTATCAGCAATATCTCAAAGGGTGGCAGATGGAAGGAGTGTCAATGGATGAAATACGCAAACTTTCTACACTTGGCATTCCTATAGCATTGCAGATGGGACTGGAGACAGGAGCTTTCTCGCTATCAAGTCTTCTTGTGGGGTGGATAGGAACAACAGCTCTTGCTGCTCATCAGATTATGCTCACAATATCCCAACTTGGCTTTATGATATATTATGGTTTTGGTGCAGCCGTAGCTATAAAGGTGAGCCTATGCGTAGGACTCCGCAACTATGATGATGCTGGTCGCTACTCGCATGCAGGCTTTCATCTTGCTATGATGTGTGCTACTGCCGTTACCATACCTATTGTCATCTTCCGTGATTCCTTAGGTATACTCTTTACCGACAATGTCGAAGTATGCCAGTTGGTATCAGCGTTGGTGTTGCCATTTGTGATATACCAAGTTGGCGACTGTCTGCAATGTGCCTATAGTAATGGACTTCGAGGATTATCGGTTGTGAAACCGCTTGTGCCAGTAGCTTTCTTTGCATATTTCGTGGTTTCATTACCTATTGGCTACCTTCTTGGCTTGCCTCTCGGTTTAGGTCTTGAAGGCGTATGGTTTGCTTTCCCCGCAGG
>ERZ869991.791-NODE-791-length-10870-cov-11.299083_pt1 | contig 10870 bp, 8 predicted proteins | sample MGYA00520862_ERZ869991 | MGnify/ENA primary metagenome ERZ869991 (study PRJEB32232, sample SAMN07284978) | human gut metagenome | biome: human-associated habitat; material: feces | host: Homo sapiens | place: Tanzania | collected 2014-08-11 ...
ACAATTACAACATGATATGGAGCAATTGCAATCGGCCATTTAATACCGTGTTCGTCATAGTGCGCTTCAACTGCAGCCGCTGCAGTTCTTGAAATACCAATACCGTAACAACCCATTACATAAGGATGAGTTTTTCCATTAACGTCGGTATAAACAGCATTCATAGGTTTTGAATATTTTGTACCTAGTTTAAAGATATTACCAACTTCAATACCTTTTGTAATTTGTAACGGCTTACCGCAAACTGGACAAAATTCTCCTCGTTGAACAAGTCTGATATCAGCATATTTAATTGCATTAATACCTAAATCTTCTATATTAGCACCAACTTGGTGTTTGTCTGTTTCGTTAATTCCAACAACAAAGTTTTTCATATCACGAACAGTTTCATCTGCAATAATCGTAACATCGTCAAAACCTTTAGGTCCAATAAATCCTGGAATTGCATTAAACCCGTGTTGTTGCATTAGTTCATCTATCTCTGCAGACGACGCAATTCTTACATCAATTCCGCCAACTGCATTCATCAATTTTGTTTCCTCAACCGCTTTATCTGCTCTAATCAACGCCAAAACAGGTTTTTTATCTATAATATAAACAAGAGTTTTCAAAATTAATGTATCTTGGATGTTCAAAAACTTACTCAATTCTTCGATAGAATGAGTGTTTGGAGTATCAACAATTTTAGTTTCAGAAAAATATTCTTTTCCATCAACAACCGCATCAGGCAACTTAGAAATTGCATGGTTTGAATTTGCAGAATAATCGCAATCATTACAATAGAATACGTCGTTTTCACCTGCATCAGTATCAGTAATTACCATAAATTCGTGGGAAACACTTCCACCGATAGCACCAGAATCTGATTGAACCATCTTTGTTTCAAGTCCACATCTTTCAAAGATTTTTTTATAAGCTTGCGCCATATTTTTATATTCTTTGTCTAAACCTTCTTCATCTAAATCAAAACTATAACCGTCTTTCATTATAAATTCACGACCTCTCAAAAGTCCGTAACGAGGTCTGATTTCATCCCTAAATTTCAATTGAATTTGGTAAAGGTTTACAGGCAATTGTTTATAAGATTTCAAACCATCTCTAGCAACAGACGTAATAATTTCCTCGTGAGTTGGTCCAAGACACATTTCACGATCGTGACGATCTTTCATTCTCATCAATTCTTTGCCGTAAACTTCCCATCTACCAGATTCAACCCACAATTCTTTAGGCTGAACAAACGGCATAGAAAGTTCTTGCGCACCTGCATTATCCATTTCTTCTCTAACAATATTTTCTATTTTCTTCAAAACTCTCCACATTAAAGGCATATAAGTATATACACCAGGTGTAAGTTTTTTTATAAACCCTGCTCTACCAAGCATTTTATGAGAAATTACTTCCGCATCAGAAGGAAATTCTCTAAGGGTTTGCACAAACATTTTTGACATTTTCATAATTAAATCCTCACATATCTTCTTATGAGTTTATTTTAACACGAAAAGATTTGATGTAAAAGCTCAATTACTTCAAAAATTCATCCAACTCTTTTTTTACCAATTTTGGAGCGACTGAAAGTGATATGTTGAATTTTAAAGCATTATTCATACATTTGATATACTCTTCAACATCACCTCTAATTTTTTGAATTTGAGCCAAAAAGTAATACAAGTCGCCATTATCACCACAATTATCAATTGCTTGTTCTATTAAAACAGCCGCATTATCATATTTTCGAGCTTTAGTCAAAATTTTAGAATAAATTTTGTATGCCTCAACATCTTTAGGATTTAATTCTAAGGTTTTATCAAGATTATTGATAGCAGAATCAAAATTTCCTTCCTCATAATCAATAGATGCTAAATTAAAATACGCCCAGCTATAATCCGGTGACAATTCTAAAACCTTATAAAATTTTTCTCTCGCTCCCTCATTATCACCCTGTGATTTTAAAATATTCCCAATATAAAAATGAGCATAAATATCTTCATCATTTAATTCAACCGTACGCTGAAAATAGTATTTTGCTCCGTCTAATTTTCCCTCTTTAAAATAACACAACCCAATTGAAAAATACGCATTTGAATCACTATTATCCTTTTGCAAAACCGTTTCAAAGCAATCAATTGCTTTTTCAAACTGTTTTTTGTCAATAAAAACTAACCCCAAATTGTAATACGCATCAATTTCATCGGGAGCAAGTTCTATTGCCTTATTATAAGCCATTTCTGCTTTATCTAGGTTTTTTAATTTTTCATACGTAATCCCTAAATTATAAAAAATACCGCTATCATCAGGAAAAATCTTTGATAGATACAAAAGATGTTGTTTAGCTTCCTCTGCATACCCAAAATCGAGCAATAGCACCGCCAATTGCCGACGAGCCTGAAAATTTGTCTGATCTTCTTTCAATATATTTTGTAATTCATCAATTTTATCAATCTTAGACATAACTTTTATTATAAAACTTTTACAAAATATTGCAAAATTGTAAAAAGTTTTATAGAATATGGATAAGGTTTATATAAAAATTAAAAAAGGGGAAAATATGAGATTTTTAAGTATAATTTTATCATTATTTTTATTTGCACAAACAGTTTCAGCATCTCCATTAAGCGGAAACGCTAAAACAAAAAGAATTCCTGCTGGAACAAAATTTGCATTGCAATTAACAAATTCAGTATCCACAACAAATTCAGAAGGTAGTGAGTTTACGGCAATTATGATGAACGACCAAACTGCCGATCAAGACGTAATTTTACCAATGGGTTCACTTGTTCGTGGAACAATAAAAAGAATTGAACCATCAAAAAGGTTTTCTAAAGGTGCAGTATTATACTTAGATTTCGACCACGTTGTAACACCAAATGGCAGACAATTACCATTAACATTCTCAATCGTTGGTAGACAAAACATGACTTATGATGGAGGAATTACATCATCTCGAGGTTATAAAGATGCTTTAAAAGAAAACTGGAGAATAACTAAAGAAATCACATCAAATGCAACTGAATGGGGCGGAGATGTTTTTGACGATGTTATTGTTGCAGACCAACTTATGACCGGAATTGGCGCAATCGGCGGAGCTATTGGCGGTGGTGCATATTATGTTTACGATGGATTTGCCGACATGATTAGAAAAGGGAAAGACGTAGAACTTAAAAAAGGGGAAGTTCTAAATGTAATCTTAGTTGATCCGGTTGACGTTCCGGTAATATAGTTACTACGTATGTTGCTCGTTATAACTTAGAAAATAATTTAAAATAATTAGGCGGGATATCTATTCCGCCTAATTATTTTAGTTTCTGACATTAAAATGTTCTTGAGTTTTCTTTCTAGTCCATTTGCCATTGACTTTTTCAATTTCGTAGCCTGAAGTATATTTACCATCTTCGCCTTCTTGCATTGTAAATCTGTGTTCAACACCTTTTTCATCAACAAATTCGTACGTTAATGTTTTTACGCCGTCTACTTTTTTGCGAAGATCGACTTCTGCATTTTTCGGAATTGTGTCATCTGTTCTGTAATATCTATTTCTCAAGAGAATACCACGTCTGTCAACAGCTAGTTTTGAACCTAAATTGCCATTTTCATCAATTTCGTATGCTTGACCATCAACAATTGCTAGTTTATTTTTAGAAAATTCAGAATTTGGTCCTGTAATCTTACGATTTTTAATTTTTGCACCTTCAGGAATTTTTGTACCATCAGTTACTTCTGTAGCTGGTGTTGTACCTTCATCCGGTTTTGGTTCTTCCGGTTTCTCAACTTCTGGAGTTTCTTGAGTTGGCGCATTAGTTTTTGAACTATCTATTTTTTGAGTTGTATCAGATTTACCTGTTTCTGACGATTTTTCCGGAGATTGGCTTTCGGTTGTCGGAGTAGCATCCTCTGCTGTCGTTGCATTATCTGTAGCAGGAGTTTCATCCACATTATCGGGGCCTGTTACTGCGTTTTCAAACATAGTTTTTTCAGGTTGCTGAGTTTCGACTGTTTCCAATGGTTTTTCAGGTTCATCATCAACAGGCAAAACCATTTTTTCATCAGGCATTGGATCTACCGGCTTTTCTGGGGTATTTGCAGCCATTGCAATCGGCAAACCGTTTTTAACTGCGTTTAGAGTTCCGCCAACAATATTCAAACTAGAGTTTTTCAAATCATTTAATGATGTTTTTAGTGCTAACAATCTGCTTTTGGCTTTGCTAATTTTTACAATATTTTCTTGTGGTTTTTTAGAAAGTTCTGCAATTTCTTTATTTGTTTTAGCAATTTCATCCTCAAGAGCTTTAATTTTCTCTTGTGCCTTGTTCATATTTTCTTGTGCTTTAACAATTTTTTGCCCTGCAGTTCTTCTTTCTTTTGCCAAATTTTCTAATGCAGTTTCTTTATTTTGAACTTTTACAGCAAGATCATTTACCTTGTTAGATGCCGTTTCAACCTCTGAAGACAGTTTGTCTAACTTTGATTTCGCCGCAATTTGTTGTTGTTTTAGAGTTTCAACGTCTTGTCGAGATTTTTCTAATTCAGCTTTTTTCATGCCACGTTCTGATTTTAATTTTTGAATTTGAGCTTCTAATTTTTTAACTTTACCCAAATCAGGTTTATCTGCACCTCTAAAGCCTTTACCTCTGTTACGTGCAACCTCAAGTGCATTTTCTAATGATGAAATTTTTGCATCCATTTGAGCTAAATCTACATTTTGAGCTTCATTAAATTTTGCTTGAGCTTCTTTAAGTTGCTTATCAATCGCTGCTTTTTCTTGACGAGCTTTTGCTTCAGCCTTAACCTTCGCCTCCATTGTTCTTTGAGCTTGGCGTTGGGTCTCTTTCAAATCTGCAAGTTCTTTTTTTGTCGCATTAACATCTTTTGAGGCATGTTCCGAATATCCATCAGTTTTTTGTTGTTTAGTTGCTTTTATTTGTTCTTCAAGTTTTGGAATTTGACGTTCTTGTTGTTCTACATACTGTTTTGCACGCAACTTTTGAACTTCAGAACTTCTGGTTTTGTATAACTTCATTTTCTTTGATTTTGACAAAGAACCATCTTGTTGAACTTTATCCATCAAATTTTGATGTTCTTCTAATGTTTTTGCCTCATTTATAGCTTTTTTGTAATTTTTATAACCTTTTAATTTTGGTGTAGCCTGTTCATTGGCAACTGGCTCTTTTGTTGCAGGCTGGTTTGCTGAAGTTGTTTGTCTTTTAATATAAGCATCTGCTTGTTCTTTTGTTGTAAAAGTTCTATTTGGTTCGTTTCCAATTTTTACGTCGTACGTACCCTGTTCATTTTTTACCGCTTTTGGAACAGATTGGTTTGTATTGTGTGCTTTAATATAAGCATCTGCTTGTTCCTTTGTTGTAAAAGTTCTATTCGGTTCGTTTCCAATTTTTACGTCGTACGTACCCTGTTCATTTTTTACCGCTTTTGGAACAGATTGATTTGTATTGTGTGCTTTAATATAAGCATCTGCTTGTTCTTTTGTTGAAAAAGTTCTATTTGGTTCATTTCCAATTTTTACGTCATACGTACCTTGTTCATTTTTAACTGCTTGCACACCATTTGAATTATTTTGAGCAGGTTGATTTGCTGGAGCTTTATTTTCTGTAGTAGCATTTTTTGATTTAATACCAAACATTGCTTTTTCAGCAGCAATAACCGCCTCAGCTCTAGCTCTCAAATTACCTTTTCCTGCATGGCTTGCGGTCATTCTGGTAATCTTTCCAATTTCTCCAGCTTTCCCCATACCTTTACTAATACCTTTTTTAAACAACAATGATAACCCGACATCTGTCGTACCTTCACCCATTTGTTGATAAGCAGCAGCAGCTTCATCATTTGTTTTGGCACTAATGGCAGCTTTTATACCATTAAAGATTTTTATACCGCCCATGACAACACCTGTCCCAACTAATATGGTTGCAGCTACCGGTGCTGAAACAATTCCAGCTGCTACAGCCGCAGTTGCTGTAGCTGTAACTACAACTGCAGTGCCAACAGTTTTTAAAGTTTGTTTTACGCTAAAATCGCCATTTTCGTCGGTAAATAACGATGTTATACCCTTCAACATTCCTTTGCCAAAATGTTCAGCTTTTTCTCCTAATGTCAAATTGCCATCATTTTTTCTGACTTTTTTAGGTGAATTTTTTCTTTCAGTTTTATTAAAATGAGTTTCGGTAATCTCCATACCATCGGCAGAATAGTAGTGTTTTTTACCTTTTTTATCTATAATATAGGTTCTTCCTGTTTTTGAACCCTTAACTTTAAACCTCTTTTTAGTTACTGCATCTTTATCAAAAATTCCGGCATTGTTATTTTTTACCAGATTTTTGTTTTTATCCAACTTCATGCCCTCTTTTTGCAAGAAATAAGTGGCATTAAGCTCTGTATTATTTGCAGCATAATATCTTTTATTGCCTTTTGCATCAACTGTATAATACCTACCGCTCGGCATCTTGTGCTTTCTAACACCATTTTTCTTTGGTGACTGCCCCCCCCCCGATGCGCCTGTTCTATTTACATTAGCCATAGATATTCTCCTTTTTTGGTACACACATATTCAGATTTACGGCAACTTCCCCAAAATACTTTAAGAATAATCAAATCTCGTGTTACAAAAATTTACATTAATCATCTCCTCCACATGGATGATATTATTTCTTTTTACTAAAGATTAGAATTATTTATATCGTTAGAAGAAATATAAAAATAGACACACATCTTATTGGAGCTCATTGATGTCAGAACAAATGTTACTACAGCCGATAAAAGCGGCAAATACAGATAAAGCTAAAGAATCATTAGAAAAAGCCAGAATAGCACATGAAAAATATCTTATTCGTCAACAAAATACCGATTTGCAAGACGCAATAGAATTTTATATAGATGCGGTAAAATATGATCCGACTATGCCGGAAGCATATTATCGCCTTGCTACGTTAATGTGGGAACAAGGTCAAATTAGTCTTGACACCGCAATTGAACAATGCAAAACCGCAGTTTCTTTAGCCCCAAAGAACATCAATGCGCATTTATACACCGGATTTTTCATGAAGATGGCTCAGGATTTCAAATCAGCCGAGCATGAGTTTAAGTCCGCGATAAAAATGGGGAAACTCAACTCTGCAAGACCTAGATTAATCCTTTCTCAGTCAATTTTACAAAAAATAAATTCTAAAAACGGTAATGTCGGAGATTATTTAAGTTTCTTGTATTATTTCTTATCAGGAAGTTTAATGCTTGCATGGGATAGACCATCTATGAAGATGTTCTACAAAAACATGTCAGATGACTTTTCTGTATTCACATACAACACAGTAGGAAAATTTTTGGAAAAATTCAAACTTTATCCATCTGCTGAAAACATTTACAAACAAGCAGTAACAACAACAAATCATGGTGAAATTTTCTACGATAAAATGGGTGATTTAGCTCTTAAAAACAAAGAAACAGAATTAAGTGTTGATTGTTACAAAAAAGTTTTAGAAGCCAATCCGCTTAATCGAGAAGTTTTAGTAAAACTAGCTACAGTTTTACAAACATATTTTCCAGAAAACACCGATGAAGCAATTGATTGCTACGAAAAACTTCTTGAATTTGATATTGATACACCGCAAATTTATTACGAATTGGGGCATCTTTACATAAAAAAAGAGGATAAAATTAACTCAATCAGTGCTTTTAAACTTGCACTTGAAAGAGATCCTGAAAATCCATTCTACAACAATTCACTAGCTTACGCTTACTCAAAAGCTCAATTGTATGATGAGGCTATTGAACACTATCAAAAAGCAATTGCTCTAAATCCAGACAAAGAATGGACTTCAATTGTCTGTGAAGCATTAGGAACAATTTATGCAGAAATCAAAGGAAATATTGAAGCAGCAGTTTCAACATATCAAGCTGGAATTATTTTAGATCCAAACAATTATAGCTTATATTTATCGCTAGGAGATGTTCATATGGCTTCTTACGATTTGGATAACGCTATTAGAGCTTATTGTGATGCAATTATGGTAAACCCAGATGATTACAGAGCTTATTCCAAAGCCGGTATTGCACTATGGGAAAAAGATTACTTGGAAGAAGCATTAGTTTCATTCCACAAAGCGATTGATTTGAACCCAAATAATGAATATGCGCAAAATAATTTAGGTATTTTATATCTTGACGGTTTGGGAGATGCAGAAGAAGCTCTTGAATACTTTGAAACAGCAATTGAACTAAATCCTAATTACACTTTAGCTTACTTCAACGCAGCCAGAGCATCTCAAGCTATGGGATTTATCAATGATGCCGCAAATTATTATCAAATGGCAATTGATTTGAACAAAATTACCCAAGACCTTGATGAAGAAGATATTGTGACCAGATTACATAAACTGTTCGATATTTAGAATAGGTCAATAAGGCGATAGAGCGATAAGACTTAAAGTTCTTTTGGATGCGATTACTACGTCGCTATGCTACTCGTAATGACAATGTATTTAAAACAAGCTCAATTGTTCTTGTTTGGCAAAATGTTTTCTTAAATAAGAAGGTCGATGATATGGTGAAAGTCCATATTTGTCAATCAAAGCCATGTGTTCTTTAGTTAAATAACCGGCATTTTCATTCCACTTATATTGAGGAAATTCCTCATCCAGTCTATCCATATACCTATCACGACTAACTTTAGCCAATATACTTGCAGCTGCAATTGACGCAGATGTCGCATCTCCTTTTACAATAAATTGTTGCGGATATTCAAAATTTTTAATCAATTTGTTGCCATCAACTAAAACTTGCAATTCTTTATCTTTCAATTCATGTTGCAATTGAGATATAACATTAGAGCATGCGATATTCATCGCCTTTAAAGAGGCATTTAGAATATTTATACGCTCAATTTCTTCAACATCAATACAAACAACAGAATTAATTGTTTCCGACTTTATAGTATAAAAAATTTCTTCTCTATGTTTTTTAGAAAGTTTTTTACTATCGTTAAGAATAGAAAGTCTTTTAATCAAATCATCAGAAACAGAATTAAAACATACTGCGGCTGCAAAAACCCCACCAGCTCCGCATCCTCTGCCTGCCTCATCAGTTCCGACTATAAGTTTATTTAATCCTAAATCATAGTCAAATAACTTTTTTGACTTGATTTCAGGAACCTTTTTTGTACCCATATCTACTCCACAGAAGGAAACTCATCTAATATAAACTTACCGATTTTTCCTTCTCTAAAATCTCTCAAAATATAAACCGAAGTACGTTTTATATCAGGATTTCCACCTGCAACAATCCAGTTGCGTGATTGTGCTATATCTTCAATAGAAAGATTTTCAACATTATAATAATCTTTTACTTTTTGCGCATATTTTTCAGATAAAAGCTCCAACAACTCAATCGCCACCGCTTCACTAGAATAAGCGTTTTCTGAAACCGCATTAACAAACGCTAACTTTTTTGCCCTAATTTGATCTTCCTGTTTCATAGGAATAATACCGGGAGTGTCCAACAAATCCAATTGCGGATTAATTCTTACCCACTGTTGTTGGCGAGTAACACCGGCTTTTGCGCCTGTTTTAGTTTTTGACGACTTTGTTAATTTATTGATAATACTCGATTTGCCGACATTTGGCATACCAACAACCATAACTCTTGCAGGTCTGCGCAACAAACCTTTTTTCATCAACGCCTGAATTTTTGGCTCTGATAGCTCGACTGCCTTCTTAACTATAAAATTCAAATCTCTTGAGTTTTTTGCATCAGAAATTACAGCCGGAAAACCGGTTTTGTTCTCAATTATTTTTATAAACTTTTTAAGTTCGTCAATATTTGTTAAATCTGATTTATTTAACAATATTAAACGCGGCTTTTCACCTAAAAGCCGCGTAATATTATCATAACTGCTTGACAAAGGCAGTCTTGCATCAATAACTTCAATAACTGCATCCACTAAAGAAAGTTGCTCTTTCAACTTTTTTTCAGCTTTTGCAATATGACCGGGATACCAGTGTATGTGAAGCTTATCTTTTTTCAATTTTTTCCTTGATACGAGTTGCCTTACCAGAACGTTCTCTCAAATAGTAAAGTTTAGAACGTCTTACATCACCTTTTCTAAGAACAGTAATTTTATCAATTCTTGGAGAGTTTAGCAAGAATACACGTTCTACGCCAACGCCTTGAAATACTTTTCTAACTGTAATAGTTTTATTAACACCAGAACCGTGTTTTTTAATAACAGTACCTTCAAAAGCCTGGATTCTTTCTTTGTTACCTTCAACGATTCTTACAAATACTTTTACAGTATCACCAGGATTTGCATCCGGAGTGTTTTCTTTCAAATAAGATTTTTCTAATTCATCAATAATAGGGTTCATTTCACAATTCCTTTATATTTTATATTTCGTACTTTATTTAAAATTCCTTTTTTAAATCGGCGTTCCACAAATACACCGACGCACGTATAATTATCCTAAAACAAATCTTGAAAAAATTCAAGCAGTTTTTAAAATTTTGTAATATAATCCAATTATGGCAAGCGATTACAAAAAATTATTAAACAAAAATAAAAAGAAAAAATTTGCAGATCCCAAAAATATGGGAGTAAATATTGACAAAAACGAGTATTACGAAATAATACTTTCAAATTCAGCTCATCCGGAAAAGATTAAATAAATGTTCTTGACATTGAAAAATTTTCTGTATAAGATTAGTTATGCAGTCAGTCTTAGTTGGCGCAACTTCAAGTCAATTGAAAATTGAATATGGGCATGTGGTACTCTGCCGAACGAGAGTTGACTAAATGTCAAGTCGAGTGAGAGGGGTAGACACGCTTTATATCAAAGACATTGAAAATTAAATATGGGCATGTGGTACTCTGCCGAAC
>ERZ869991.795-NODE-795-length-10850-cov-5.116959_pt1 | contig 10850 bp, 6 predicted proteins | sample MGYA00520862_ERZ869991 | MGnify/ENA primary metagenome ERZ869991 (study PRJEB32232, sample SAMN07284978) | human gut metagenome | biome: human-associated habitat; material: feces | host: Homo sapiens | place: Tanzania | collected 2014-08-11 ...
AGATCATTGATACCTTTGTCAACTCGGTCTACGTCTTTGATGACCGGGTCGTGCTCAATTTCAACTTCACGGACGATTCCAAAACGATCTCCCGTGAAGAGGTGTTGGGTTCGAGTGCTGTGGAGAATGCTCCACCAAAACAAGAGTCCCTGACTTCGGTCAGGGGCTTTTTTGTTGCGTCATCCACTAACCCACGTCAGAGCAGGACGGTACAGGGCTCGAACAGCACGTGCCGAGCGCAGCGAAGGCAATCAAAGCCCTAGTAGGGCTTTGATTAGTGCGCGGTTCCCAACGCGTAGGAATGTCTACCAAGAAAGATGCCGCCAGACCATTCGGTCTGGGGATTTTTTTTGTGGCGGAGGTCACAGGACGAGGACCGGAACGAGCAAAGGCAGGGTATCATCATTACGATGGTATCCTGCCTTTTGTGCGATAGGATGATCATAAGCCAAAGGCTCCCACCTGTTCTGTCGTATGCACAGAGCGGGCGAGAGCCTTTGTGATGAAAAGAAGAAAATGAAGGAGATGACTTGTTATTTGGCGGCTTTTTCGCCCTCCGGGAAGATGATCTTATTCACAAAGAAGAAGATGACCATGGAGATGCCGCCGTTCAGCACAGTGGTGCCGATATTGTAGATGAAGTCCGGCACCAGCAGACCAGCCACCGCCACCCAGATGCAGTTGATGGAGTTGACGATGCAGGTGATGACGCAGAACGCCAGCACATACCAGCCGATCTGCTTTGCCAGATTGCCCTTGCTGCGGAACACAAAATTGCGCTGGATGGGGAAGTTGATGCACTCGCCGATGACCATGGCGATCATGTAGGCGCAGAAGTAGGGCAGGCCGCCGTGGGCGGCATCGTAGCCGAGGATGTTCCACTTGAAGGTCTCGCCGAACAGGGTGATATCAATGCCCGGCCAGCCGAAATCCACCACCGGCAGGCTTGCAAAGGCCTTGGGCAGAAATTGCAGCAGCAGGTACTTGAACACGGTGATGAGGTTGGACACGATGACGAACAGGCCGCCCTCGCGCACCCACTTGGCAGCGGCGGGGTGCTTTGCCGCAAAGTTATTCCAGAAATTCATAGCCTGCTTCCTTTCAGCTGTTTTTCAAGCGCTCTTCCATGCGGCTGTTCAGCACGAGGTTCTTCACGGCCTCAAAAATCACCCGCACAAGACCAATGATCCAGAAGCCCTGCAGCTCCATCACGATGCCGTCCACCATGCCCATGCTGATAGCGCCGTTGGTCATTTTGGCCAGCGCACGCAGAGGCATATTGTACTGGAACAGGATGTTCAGGTCGGGCTTGCCCTTTTTGATGCTGCGGCGCAGCAGGGCGCCCAGCACGGCAGCCGCCAGCCAGCCGATGGGGCTGCGTCCGTGTCCCATCTCGCCCAGCGTCATGTTGCGGTCGATGTGCACCTTGTTCTCCGGGATAGCGTGCCCCAGCAGCGCCTCAAACTCCGCGTCCGGCACGTTCTGCACCTGCGCGGTGCGGTAATGCTCCAGATTTTTGCCCGCGTAGGGGTCGGGTGCGCCGGTGCCCGCCACCGTAACGGCAGCAGTCAGACGGATATCGGCGCTGGAAGCGCCCACCAGCAGCTGATAGCTGCCGCCCTCCACCTCCCAGCGGTCGGTCTTGACATTCCAGTAGCGGAACGCCTTATCGTCCAGCGGGATGGTGACGGTCTTGCTCTCTCCGGCTTCCAGCTGCACCTTGGTAAAGCCCTTCAGCTCCTTGACGGGGCGGAAAACTTTTGCGTCCGGCTTTGCCACATACAGCTGCACCACCTCGGCACCTGCACAGCTGCCGGTGTTGGTGACGGTCAGGGTCACGCCCTTTTCGTCTGCTTTCAGGTCACTGTACGCAAAGCTGGTATAGCTCAGGCCGTAGCCGAAGGGGAAGGCGGTGGGCACACCGGCAGTGTCGTAGTAGCGGTAGCCCACATACAGCCCCTCGCGGTACTCCACGGTGGGGCCGTCGCCGCCGAAATGCGCCTTTGCGGGGGTGTCGGCGTAGCTGCGCGCCCAAGTCTCCGCCAGCTTGCCGCAGGGGTTCTGCGCACCGGTCAGCACCTCGACCAGTGCGCCCGCACCGGCCTGACCGCCCAGGCAGCCGTAGACCAGCGCCTTGCAGTCCTTGACCCAATCGCTTTCCAGCGAGGAGCCCGCACTCAGCAGCACCACCACGTTGGGGTTTGCCGCCGCCACAGCCGCCAGCAGCTCCAGCTGGTTCTCTGCCAGCTTCATGTCGGCGCGGTCGATACCCTCGCTCTCTTTGATCTCGTCCAGACCCATGCACAGCAGCACCACATTGGCGTTCTTTGCCAGCAGCACCGCCTCGGCCTTCAGCGCCTCGTCGGGCTTGCCCTGCCGGTCAAAGCCCTTGGCGTAGCCGACGCTGTTCAGGCCGCTTTCGGCAAGGCAGTCCAGAAAGGAATCCACCTTGATGGAGTTGACGGCGCTGGAGCCTGCACCCTGATAGCGGGGGGTCTGGGCAAAGTCGCCGATGACCGCCACCTTCTCCCCCTTTGCAAGGGGCAGCAGGCTGTTTTCGTTCTTCAGCAGCACGATGCTCTGGGCAGCAGCCCGGCGTGCCAGTGCGTGGTGGGCGTCGGCATCGAACTTGCCGGGTGCGGCGTCCACCGCCGCCTTGGTGGTGAACACCAGTTCCAGCAGCTCGTCCAGCCGGGCGTCCACGTCCGCTTCGGTGATCTTGCCGGTCTGCACCGCCTTCATCAGCTCCCGGACGGCATCCCCGCCGGGGGCGGGCATTTCCAGCGTAGATCCGTTCTTTACGCCAAGGGCGTGGTCGTTGCTGCCGCCCCAGTCGGTGACCACTGCGCCGTCAAAGCCCCAGTCCCTGCGCAGGATATCCATGAGCAGGTGGGTGTTCTCGTTGGCGTAGGTGCCGTTGATGAGGTTATAGGCGGACATGATGGTCTTGGGCTGCGCCTCCTTGACCACCATCTCGAAGCCGGTCAGGTAAATTTCCCGCAGGGTGCGCTCGTCCACGATGGAATCCGAGGCCATGCGGCGCAGCTCCTGACTGTTCACTGCAAAGTGCTTGGGGCAGGCGGCAATGCCGTTTTTCTGGATGCCGCGGACGTAGGCCGCCGCCATCTTGCCGGAAAGGTAGGGGTCCTCCGAGAAATACTCGAAGTTGCGGCCGCACAGGGGGCTGCGCTTGATGTTCAGGCCGGGGCCCAGCAGCACCGACACGCCCTGTGCCGCGGCTTCCTCGCCCATGGCTGCGCCCACAGCCTCGCCCAGCGCGGGGTCCCAGCTGTTGGCCACGGTGGCCGAGGTGGGGAAGCAGGTGGCGGGCACACTGGGGTTCAGGCCCAGATGGTCAGCCGCGCCCGCCTGCTTGCGCACGCCGTTGGGGCCGTCCGACAGGGTAATGGCCGGGATGCCCTTGCCCGGCAGCGCCCGGGTGGTGAACACCGTGCCGCCGCTCAGCAGGGCGCATTTTTGTTCCAGATCCAAGCTGTTGATGATATCTGTGTGTTTCATGGCATTTTCCTCTTTGCCTTTTCAATCCAGAAAAGGCCCGCTGTTTTTACGCAGCGGGCCTTTTATCTGGTTTCAGTTCAGGTGCTGCATCCGTTCAGAATGTCTTGCCCAAAATCAGGCGTTGACTTCCTCTTCCTTGCGCTTTGCATAGCCCTTTTTGACCACCAGAACTTCCAGTGCGATCAGAGCGGCTGCCAGTACAACGTCCACACCGATCATCACCTTTTCCCAACCGGGCATACCGGGGTTCAGGTTCTCGGGGTAGTAAGCACGGGAGTTTGCCACAGTGTACAGGATGTTCTTGCAGGCCTGACGTGCGGACACCAGAGCGGTAGCGCTGGTGGTATCGGTCAGGTGGTTGGTCTCGGTGTCGTAGTTGACCAGGCAGAAGTCGCCGCCGTTGCGGATCAGGCGGTCAGAATCCTGATAGCCGTACACACCGTAGTAGTCGGTCAGCACCATGCCCACGAAGCCCCACTCGCCGCGCAGAACATCGTTCAGCAGGGTAGAGCAGTTGCCGGCGTAGGTGTTGCCGATGTAGTTGAACGAGGACATGACGGCGTGGCAGTCAGCTGCCTTGACGCACTGCTCGAAGGGCTTGAGGTAGATCTCGCGGATGGCCTGCTCGTTGGACCAGGTGCAGAGCATACCGCAGCGGTTGGTCTCCTGATCGTTCAGAGCGAAGTGCTTCATGAAGGCGTAGACGCCCTGCTCCTGAGAGCCCATGATGGCATTGGAAGCCATTGCGCCGGACAGCACGCCGTCCTCGGAGTAGTACTCGAAGTTACGGCCTGCGAAAGCGGAGCGGTGGATGTTCATAGCCGGTGCGTACCAGCCGGAAACGCCCATGTCGTCAGCCATCTTGCCGATGGAGGTGCCGAAGTCGTGTGCCAGATCGGTGTTCCAGGTAGCTGCGATCATCACAGCGGAGGGGAAGCCGATGGAACCCTGCCGGGTGAAGTTGTTGTTGATAGAGGCAGGACCGTCGCAGTCGATGGCCTGCACCTTGCCGATGGAATCCACTGCCACAGTCTGGAAGCCGCCCAGAGCAATGAGCTTATCCATATCGGCAACGGTCAGCTGGTCGAGGAAGGCATCCCACTGGGCATCGTTGTAATCCACGCCCACCATGTCCTTCAGCTTCAGGCCGTTCTTGGCACCGGTGGTGGGAGCCACATCGTCGGCGTTGTTGAAGTCCTCGGGGTTCCAGTTGGAGTTGTTGTAGAAGGTAGCCTTAGCCTCTGCCGGCAGCTCGAAGTCTGCGGGAGCAGCGGTAGCCTCGGCGTAGTTGGCAAAGCCGTTTGCGCGGGACAGGTAGGTCACATTGCCCTCGGCAAAGTCGAACTTGTTGTCGGCAACCTCCACATCGCTCTCACGCTTGTTGGAAGCGTCATAGACGATGTCGGAAGCCACATTGTAGACCTTGGAATCCAGAACGGTGTGGGAGTCGGCGTTGATGCTGATGACGTAATCGCCCTTTTCCAGCACATAGCAGCCCTTGCCGTAGGTATCGTAGGAGGCCATATCCTCGGCCTTGAAGGTGACGGTGACGTTCTCGGAAGCGCCGGGAGCCAGCTCAGAAGTCTTTGCAAAGCCGATCAGGTTTGCAGAAGCCTTCTCGATGCCGCCATTGGTGTACGGGGGATTGTAGTAGACCTCCACGACCTCCTTGCCGGAAGCAGACCCGGTGTTGGTGACGGTGACATCCACAGTGATGGTGCCGTCAGCCTCGGTAACGCTGTTCAGGGTCTGGGTGAAGGTGGTGTAGCTCAGGCCGCGGCCGAAGGGATAGACCACAGTCTTGTCGTAGTCGATGAGACCCTCTGCGGCGGCAGTCTCGTAGAACTTGTAGCCCACATAGATGCCTTCCACATAGTTCACGAAAGCAGGGATGGTGTCGGTGCCAAAGGCGTTGGCCTTGAACTCATCCATGTTGGTGTAGGTGAAGTTGCCAAAGTTGTTCGCAGTGGGGGTCTGGGTCAGGTCGTACACAAAGGTATCGATGGTACGGCCGGAGGGGTTCACATCACCGCAGAGGATGGAGCCCAGTGCGTTGAAGCCGCTCTGGCCGGTGCCGGCGCACCAGATAACGCTCTTGATCTGGCTGTAGTCCTTGACCCAGCCCAGCTCCATGGCGTTGGCACCGTTGTAGACCACAACGACCTTATCAAAGTTCTTGCAGACCAGATCGATCATGTCCTTCTCGGTCTTGGACAGCTGCAGGTAGTGCTCGCCGGGCTCAAAGTCGTTGTAGCTGTGGCCTGCGTCGTAGGTGACCTGAGACACATCGGTGGGCAGGTCAGCGCCTTCGCCGCCCACGCGGGTGATGACTACCATGGCGGTATCAGAGAAAGCCTTGGCGTTGTTCATCATCTCGTCGGTGTACTGTGCAGCCTCCGGCTCCGGCAGGGTCCAGTCCTGAGCGAACATACCCACCTCCGGGCGGTCAGCACGGTAAGAGGTGTAGAAGTCGCTCAGCTCAGTATTCAGCTCAAAGCCGGCATTCTTCAGGCCCTCCAGCAGGGTAACGGTGGGGGAGGCGTCGGACAGCGCACCGGAACCGGTGCCGCCGTAGCAGGGGTTGGTGGAAGCCCAGCCAAAGACGTTCAGCTTGCTGTTCTTGGCCATGGGCAGGGTGCCGTCGTTATCCAGCAGAACAATGCCCTCGTCGGCAATGTTCTCGCACAGCTGGGTAGCGGATGCCACGTTCTCCTCGCTGACCTTGCCGCCGCCGGTGGCAAGGGTGACCATGGAGTACATGGGGCCGGTCAGGATCAGGTTCACGGTAATGGCCAGTGCCAGCACCATGCCCAGACCCGCCTGCCAGCGGATCAGATACTTTTTGGACTTGCTCTGCTTACGGCAGGCGATCATGACTGCGATCAGCAGAACTGCTACGACACCAAAGCCGATCAACTGCGATTTGATCGAGTTGAGGACCTTGATGACGTCATCCATATTGATGGACAACATAGTTTTCTCCTCCTTGTTTTGTCGAATCGGACAACGGCGGGGACACCCCCGCCAGCTTGGCTTTATGATACCAGAAATTGCCGCAGAATTTTCAATTTGTTCACAAACTGTCGTTTTGAACGCATGATTTGCAAAAGTTACAATAAAGTATCAAATTTTATTGTGCTAATACACAAATATCACCCCGTTGTATTTGTGCACCCTGCCAGACAACAAAAAAACGGCAGGGGATGCCTGCCGTAAAATATTTATTTATTTTTGGGCAGCGGAAACAGGATCCGCAGGGTGCACCAGTTGTTTTCCCAGTGCATTGTCATGCTGCCGCCGTGCTGCCCGACGGTGGTGCGGACGCTTTTCAGGTCCGTCCCCTGCTTTGGCTCACCGTCCGCATCCAGCGCGGGGGCTGTCTCTGTATAATGCTCGAACCGCAGCATGGCAAAGCCGCCCTGACTGTACACCGCCACCTTGATGAGCCGCTTTTCGGGGTCCGGCTCGGCGCGGACGGCGGCAATGGCGTTGTCCAGCGCCACGCCCACGATGGTGCACAGCTCCCGGATGGTGAGAAAGCCCAGCATCCTGCCATCCGCTACGCTGGTGATGGTGATGTTCTCCTGCTGGCATTCCATGGTCTTGGCGGTGAGCAGGGTATCCAGCACCGGGTTGCCGGTCTTGTTCTCGGCCTCGTACTGGCGGATGTTCTGCTCCATGGCGGCAATGGCGGCGTTCTGCTTGGTCTGGTCCTGCTCCTCCCGGATGCGGGCAAGCTGGACTTTCAACTCATGGTACCGCCGGTTGATGAGGTTGATGCCCTCCTTGCTGCGCTTGTACTGCTCGTACTGGCGGTGCAGCACCTCGTCCATGGCGGCAAGCTCGCTGTGCAAAGCGTTCTCCCGCAGCTGCTCGTGCTGCACGGTCAGGATCAACACGCCGGAAAAATCCACCAGCGTGCGGATGGAAAAGATGCTCATGTTGATATCGCTGCCCGGCAGAAAGCCCAGATTGCTCACCGCAAAGGCGGTCAGCGCCAGCATGACCGCCGTCAGGGCGGCGCTGCCGCCGATTTCCAGATGCCCGGCGGGCTGGGGGCGGCGGTGCTGCAGATAGCACATGACGCCGAACAGCACCCCGTACACCAGCGCCAGCAGCAGCAAAGAAAGTGGCTCCCACGGGCTGCGGGCGGGCCAGAGGGCGCAGTGCAGCTGCCATTCCACGCTGGCGGCAAGCTCTGCCAGAATAAACGCCCGGGCGCAGTGATACCCGGCTTCCAGCAGGGTGATGCTCCACACGCCCCATAAATATAAGTAAGAAAGCCCGATGGCTGCCGCCATGCAGGGGATCCAGAGCCCGCCGGGCACGTTGCCGGTCAGCCCCAGAAAGGCCGACAGCACTGCCGCCCACAGCAGGGTGACGCCCCCGGTGACCGCCTTGGAAAAGCGGGGTGTAAGTGCCGGTGTGAACAACAACACCGCCAGACATTCGGCAAGGGCGGTGTACAGCCGGGGAATATCCGGCAGCGCGGTCATGAGCCCTCACCTCCGATGTAATCGGTCAGTGCGGCAAGAAAGGTCTTGCGCTTGGGGCGGCTGACCTGCAGCTCGCAGGGGCCCACCTGTACGGTGCTCTGCCGCAGCTCCCGCACCTGTGCCAGATTGACAAGGTAGCCGCTGTTGCACCGGGCAAAGGGGCAGTCTGCCAGCTTTTCCTCAAAGGTCTTGAGGGCGCCGGGGGCGGAAAAATCGCCCTCATCGGTGTAAAAGTGCACCCGGTGCCCCTCGCTTTCCAAGTAATAGATGCTTGCGGTGTCCAGCCGCCGCAGCCCGCCCTCCACCGGCACGGTCAGGTAGCGCTTTGCCCGCTTTTCCAGCCGGGAAACGGCCTTGAGCAGCTGCTGCGAAAAGGCAAAGTAGGGCACCGGCTTCAGCACATAGTCCAGCGCCCCCACCGAGTAGCCCCGGATGGCGTACTGCGCCATATTGGTGATGAAGATCAGGATGACGTCTGCATCCATCTGCCGGATGCGCTCTGCCGTGGTCATGCCGTCCAGATGCTTCATCTCCACATCCAGAAAAATAATATCGTAGACCGCGCGGTAATCCTCCAGAATGTCCACGCCGTCCGCAAAGACCGTCACCTCAAACTCTGTCCCGTACTGCCGGGTATACCGCCGGACATACTCCTGCAATACCCCCTGCACCTCCGCGTCATCCTCTACGACTGCCACCCGGATCATGACCGCACCTCCCTTACCACACCTTTGTGGAACTGTTACGGCTCTATTATAGCGCAATCCCGTCCGGTTTGCCAAGGGGCACTCCGCAACAAAGGGCAGGGCAGCCCGCAGGCTGCTCTGCCCTTTGTGTTGAAGTTTCTTTCGGTCATGCCCAGTTCATCCGGCCGTAGCGGGTGGTCAGCTGGCAGATCTCTTTCTGGAGCTTCTTGGTCAGCTGGGTCTTTTTCAGCCGCCAGCGCCAGTTCTGGCCTACGGTGGAGGGCTTATTGATGCGGGCGGCGTTATCCAGCCCCAGCCAGTCCTGCATGGGGATGATGCACCTTGCCGCTGCGCTGCGCAGGATCAGTGCGATCATGCTTTTATAAAGCTGCTCGTCCGGGGTGGCGTAGTCGTACAGGTAATCCCGCACCATGGCGCGCTCGGCGTCCGAGATGGTCTGGTACCACGAGACCAGCGTCTCGTTGTCGTGGGTGCCGGTGTACGCCACGCTGTTCACCGGGTAGTTGTGGGGCAGATAGTCGCTGGCGCTGCCGGTATCGCGGGAGTCAAAGGCAAATTCCAGCACCTTCATGCCGGGGAAGCCGCTGTCCCGCACCAGCTGCCGCACGGTGTCGCTCATGTAGCCCAGATCCTCGGCAATGATCTCCCGCTTGCCCAGCGCCTGCTCCACCGCGCGGAACAGCTCGATGCCGGGGCCTTTTTCCCAGTGTCCGTCCACGGCGGTCTCGCTGCCGTAGGGGATGGAGAAATACTCATCAAAGCCGCGGAAGTGGTCGATGCGCACCACATCGTACAGCTCGAAGCAGTACCACAGGCGGGTGATCCACCACTGATAGCCGGTTTCGCGGTGGGCTTCCCAGCGGTAGAGCGGGTTGCCCCAGAGCTGACCGGTGGGCGAAAATCCATCCGGGGGAACACCCGCCACCGCCGTGGGCAGATTTTCCCTGTCCAGCTGGAACAGCCCCGGGTTTGCCCATGCATCCGCCGAATCCAGCGCCACATAGATGGGGATATCGCCGATGATCCGGATGCCCTTGCTGTTGGCGTAGGCTTTCAGCTTGCGCCACTGCTCGTCGAACTTGAACTGAAGATACTTGTGGTACTCCACCTCAAAGTACAGCTCCCGGCGGTAGTAGTCCATGGCGGGCTGCCAGCGCAGACGGATATCCTCTGCCCACTCGATCCACGGCTTGCCCTCAAAGCGGTCTTTCACCGCCATGAACAGGGCAAAATCGTCCAGCCACCACTTGTTTTTCTCGCAGAATGCCGTAAACGCTTCGTTGTGGCCGATGTCGCTGCGGGAGTACGCCAGCCGCAGCAGACGGCCGCGCTCGGTATACAGGCGGCTGTAATCAATGTCGTCTGCCTTGCGGCCGAAGTTTGCCTTTTTGCACTCGGCGGCGGTCAGCACCCCTTCCTCCACCAGTGCGTCCAGACTGATGAAATAGGGGTTGCCCGCAAAGGCGGAAAAGCTCTGATAGGGGCTGTCGCCGTAGCTGGTCACACCCAGCGGCAGGATCTGCCAGTAGGTCTGCCCGGCTTCCTTGAGCCAGTCCACAAAGTCGTATGCTTCCTGCGAAAAGCAGCCGATGCCGTAAGGGGACGGCAGACTGCTGATGGGCAGCAAAATGCCTGCACTTCTCTGCATCTTCATTTACCTTCCTTTATAACTCGATCATAACACCGGCATGGTCGGATACCTGCGGCTCCTGCAGGCCGCTGAACACCACCCGGCTGCTTTTTACAGCCACCGCCTTGGAGCACCAGATCTGGTCGATGCGCTTTTTTGCCGCTGCATCCGGGGCATCCCGCCAGCCGTCAATGGCTTCCACCACCGTGTAGCCATCGTCCCGCTGCTGTGCCAGCTGATAGGTATCCTGCCAGCCGCTGCCCAGCACAAGGTCGTAGCCCTCGCCCCGCACGTCGGCTTCACTGTTGAAGTCGCCCAGCAGAAAGGCGGTCTTTTTGGCGCCCGCCGCCTTTGAAAGCTTTTCCCACTGGGGAGCAAAAGGCTCTACCTCGTCCTTCCACCAGCCCAGATGCACCGTATAGTACCAGACGTCTCCTGCACAGACGCCCAGCGTGCGGCGGGTCTTCCAGTTGTTGTAATCATTGATCTGGCTCAGCA
>ERZ869991.797-NODE-797-length-10826-cov-6.226347_pt1 | contig 10826 bp, 10 predicted proteins | sample MGYA00520862_ERZ869991 | MGnify/ENA primary metagenome ERZ869991 (study PRJEB32232, sample SAMN07284978) | human gut metagenome | biome: human-associated habitat; material: feces | host: Homo sapiens | place: Tanzania | collected 2014-08-11 ...
CTTTTCTTTAAATATGTTTTCTAATCTGTCTGTACAATTTCCATAGTAACTTTTATGTGGTGTAAAAATATGTGCTCTCTCTTTATGTAGATGACAAGACTCCGTTGCCTCAGCCTATGGAAGTAGAATTCAATGGAGAGAAGCGCACACTCCGCACCATAGGAGACAAGTGGAGCTATCTGCAGGCAAGTAAATTTGGTGCCAATGCCCAGCCTTTCTACGTACCAGTAGACAACGATGGCAAGCCTTTGAATGCAGCATTCAGCTTCAAGGAGGACGTCAGTGCCTATCTCGATTTCCTGCACAAGGGACTTGAGAATTACAGAAAATAATCTGGAATTATAGATTACCAGCAAATAATCTATAAATAAATATATTGAATTTAATTGATTACAATGATGAACAACAAGGAAGTTCCGGTACTCCTACTCACAGGTTACCTTGGCAGTGGTAAGACCACACTGCTAAACAAAATTTTGGCAAATAAGAAAGGTATCAAATTCGCAGTTATTGTGAATGACATTGGTGAGGTCAACATTGATGCAGCACTCATAGAGAAAGGTGGCGTAGTGGGTCAGAAAGATGACTCGCTCGTTTCATTGCAGAACGGTTGCATCTGCTGCACGCTCAAAATGGACTTGGTTGAACAGTTGAAGGAAATCGTAGACATGAAGCGCTTTGACTATATTGTAATCGAAGCTAGCGGCATCTGCGAGCCAGCTCCTATTGCCCAGACCATCTGCTCTATCCCATCATTGGGACCTCAGTATATCAAGAATGGCATCTTGCGTCTCGACAGCATTGTAACCGTCGTAGATGCTCTCCGCATGAAGGATGAGTTTGCAAACGGTTCTGATTTGATGAAGTCAAATCTTGACGAAGAAGATCTTGCATCGCTTGTTATCCAGCAGATAGAGTTCTGTAATATCATCCTCTTGAACAAGGCTGCAGAGGTAGAGCCTAAGGAGCTGGAACATCTCAAGCAGATTATCCGTGCCATACAGCCTAAGGCAGAGATCTTTGAATGCAACTATGGTGATATTGATCTCGATTTAATCGTGAATACCCATAAGTTTGATTGGGAGACTGTAGCTACATCTGCTGGTTGGATTCAGGAGATAGAGGCTGAAAGAAATGGCGAGGAAGATGAACATGAGGAACATGAACATCATCATCACGATGATGAACATGAGCACCATCATCACGATGACCATGACCACGATCATGACCATTGCCACCACCACGATCACGACCATGACCATGAAGGTGGTGAGGTAGAAGAATACGGAATCGGAACCTTTGTATATTATAGACGTAAGGCATTCGATCTATCTCTCTTTGATGAATTCGTAGCCAGAAAATGGCCTCGTGACGTAGTACGTGCCAAGGGTATCTGCTATTTTGCTGACGAACCTGACATGTGCTATGTATTCGAACAGGCAGGACAGCAGAAAACTGTAAAGCAGGCAGGACAATGGCTCGCAACGATGCCAGCTGACCAATTGGCTGAGCTTCGCAGAAACAACCCTCAACTGGAGAAGGAATGGGATGACAAGTATGGTGACCGAATGATAAAAATCGTATTTATCGGCCAGCACATCAAAGAGCAGAAGGATGCCATCATCCAGGAGCTCGATAAATGTTTGAGCTTGTAGCAACATGCTAGGGGCATCTTTGAAGACTATAGTTTCAGAATTTGAAGCTATAATAGCCTCAAAATAGAGAAAAAAGGAGAAAAATCGACACATTGGTGTAGTTTTTTCTCCTTTTTCGCTTTTATTTCGTTTTTTTTTGTTAAATTTGCAGCGGATTTAATATAATAGCAGCGTAGTTAATATAATAAAGGAAAAGATAATATGAAGACTGACTTCAGACCTGCATACAAAAAAGATTTTGAAGCTTGCTGGAATGTCATAGACCAGGCAAGAAAACTCATGATTGCTTCTGGAAGACACCAGTGGACTAACGATTATCCGTCTGTCAAAGACATTCAAAATGACATAGACAATGGTAATGCTTTTGTCATCACGGTTGATGACCAAGTAGCTGTCTATGGTGCCGTCATGCTGAACGGAGAACCACAATATGACTTCCTTAAAGGAGAATGGCTAACGAATGGAGATTACTATGTAATTCATCGTTTTGCTACTTTGCCGATGTTCCAGAGAGAAGGATTGGCTCGAATCTTTATCGATAAGGTTAACAGCCTTTGCGAAGTAGAAAAAGTACCAAGTATCAAGGTTGATACCAATCATGACAACTTACCTATGATAAATCTTCTCTCATCAATGGGATTCTGCATCTGCGGACAAGTAAACTATGGAACGAGAGGTATGAGATTTGCATTTGAAAAAACGACTATGGAAATTGAAAAATAATGAACGATAAAATATCACTTATGAGAAGCTTGGTTGAACGACTCAATCAAGCTTCTCTTGCTTATTATAATGGTGAAGGCGAACGGATGACCGACTACGAGTGGGACGCCATGTTCGACCAACTGAAAAAACTGGAAGAGGAAACTGGTGAAATACTACCCGACTCCCCTACCAATAAAGTTTCTGAAGACCAGATTGCTGGTCAGAAAGAAGAGCATGAATTTGCAGCACTATCCCTTGCAAAGACCAAAAAGGTGAGCGATCTCGTCAAGTGGGCTGAAGATCGCCCGATATGGATTTCCTGGAAGCTGGACGGTCTGACTTTGGTGGTAACTTACGATAACGGTATCCTCAGCAAGGTGGTAACACGTGGTAATGGACATGTCGGCACCAACATCACCCACCTGGCTCCAGCTATCATTGGAATTCCAGCAACAATCAAGGAGAAGGGACATCTTGTTGTACGTGGTGAGGCAGTCATCTCCTATGCCGATTTCGAACAGTTCATCATTGAGAGTGAAGGCGACTATGCCAATCCTAGAAACCTGGCATCAGGCTCCCTCTCACTGAAAGATGTAGAAGTGGTTAAGCAGCGCCATATACAATGGATTCCATTTACACTGGTATATACCGAACATGAAATCACATCGTGGGGAAAACGTATGCAGTTACTGGAAGACCTGGGACTACATCCTGTGGAACGACAGTTGATAGAGCATCCTACGGCAGACAACATCCAACAGGAAATTGATGTCTTTACCCAAAAGGTAACCAACAAGAAAAATCCATTTCCTGTCGATGGTCTGGTTATCTGCTACGATGATACCGTGTATGGTGCTACAGGTTCTGTTACCGGCCATCATGCCACCAGGGCTGGCTTTGCGTTTAAATGGCAAGACGAGCATGCAGAAACTGAATTAGACCATATCGAATGGTCGTGTGCTGCAAATACCATCACGCCTGTTGCTGTTTTCAAGCCAGTAGAGTTGGAAGGAACCACTGTGCAACGTGCTTCACTCTGCAATGTAAGCGAATGTGAGCGCTTGGGTATCGGCGGTAAGGGAACGAAATTGCAGGTGATTAAAGCAAATAAGATTATTCCTAAAGTGATTCATGTCACTGAAGCTATAGGAACTTTCGAAATACCTGAGTTCTGTCCGGTTTGCCATGCTGAAGCCAAAGTACAGAAAAGCGAGAGCGGTACAAAAACCCTACATTGTACAAACCCACATTGTGCAGCAAAGCAACTGAAGAAATTTGCCAGATTCGTCAGCAAAGAAGGTCTCAATATCGAAGGGATTTCAGAGCAGACTATCTGGAAATTCGTAAATGAAGGATTAATAAGCGAATATGCTGATTTCTATAAACTCAGAGAACCTGAGAAAGTCTTTAAAATTTCTAACTTTGAAGGCTTTGGCAAGAAAAGCGTCAGCAATTTACTGAACAGTGTAGAAAAAAGCCGTCATACCGATGGTCGTCATCTTCTCTATGCGCTCAACATTCCCCTTTGCGGTGGCGATGTTGCCAAGAAATTGATAGAGCGCTACCCGTTAGAGGAATTGATAGATATAGCCCAAAACAGCACCAGCTTGTTTGGTGATGACTTTGCTGACATTGATGGCATTGGACCGGAAAAAAGTGCTAAGTTCATCAACTGGTTCCATGATGCAGACAATAGAGCTCATGTAGCGCACCTTCTTCCACATCTCGTCATCGAGAAGCAGGAGCCTATAGAAAAAGGTACGAAGTGTGATGGTTTGACATTCGTAGTTACGGGAGATGTACATCATTATAAAAATCGCAATGAGCTGAAAGCATATATCGAGAGCCAAGGTGGAAAGGTGACTGGCAGTGTGAGCAAGAGCACCCATTATCTCATCAACAATGATGCAGAATCACAAAGTTCAAAGAATAAGAAAGCGCATGAATTGAATATTCCTATCATAACCGAAGAGCAATTTATTGCACAATTTGGAGAAGAATAAGAAAAGAGCATCTCGTGAAAACGGGTATTCCCTTATTGTTATCAATACGCCCTGTAAGGACAAAAGCATGAAAATGAAAGCCTTTGCCTTTACAGGGCGTATTATTTCTTCGGATAGTGAATCATACAACTTTCACTCATCCCCCTTCAGCTGGTATAAACACAAATGTTATTTTGCCTTTTTCTTTTTCAATTCCAACTTTGGAATCTTGACCTTCTGTCCACTCTTAATAGTAGAGGTACCATTAAGAGCCTCAATATAACATTCCATGCCAGGACCTAAATATCGTTTGCTGAGTGTAGCCATTGTCTGATGCTCGCCAACAGTTACTACCTGGTCTACACCTACGATACGATAGGCACCAGTACGAACCCTTGGGTCACTGTCATATTTATCTGACACTACCTTTGCATGTTCAGCTGCCTTATCCTGCTTTTTATCTGTTGCAGACTTCTTTTTAAGTTCTGCAGACTTTTCATCAGCTTTCAAGTTCTTTACAGAGATTTCTTTATCTACAGCAGCCGATTTTAATGAATCTGCTCTTTCTGCAGCCTTAATGGCATCATTTGCCTTTGCCATACGCAAACTGTCCTGTCTTGCTTTTTCCTGAAGAAGTTGCTCTTGACTCTTCACATTAGCAGGCTTCGCTACGACATTCTTATCCGTCTTATATTGCGCCAATTGCAATTCAAGATGATCACGTTGAGCTGCCATCTGCCCGTAATTGAAGGCAAACCATCCCAAGCCTCCTATTAATAATAATAAGGTGAAGCTTGCAATAATCACCACATATTTTGGAATGATGAAATGACGACGACGTATCTCAACTTCATCATCTGCCTCAATTTCTGCATCAGTCTCAGCCTCAATTTCTGCATCGGCCCCAATTTCAGCATCAGTCTCAGCCTCAATTTCTGCATTAGAATTTTCCTCCCTGCTATCTGCCTGAATATCATCTGATACAGATGAAGAAATCTCCTCCGTTGGTACTTCCTGAGAAACAGTTGTCTGCGGTTCAATCGTCGAGTCTTCACCAACCACCACCACACAACTATCTTCAGATGGATTTTCAGGAACATCCAGAAAATCTATAACTCCACTAGTAGTAGGTTCTGAAGAGGAAACAGCTTCAGCCTGTGTAGTTTCTTCTGAAACAACGTCCGGTAAAGGAGTTTCCGTAGGTTCAATAACCTCTATTATAGGCTTAGGTTTCTCAAGAGATTCCTCTTGCTCCTCATCCTCTAAACTATCCTCATATTTCTTATCTATTGACTCGAAATCAACACCGTCGTTCACAATCACAGTCTCAAACTGAGCAAAAGGCTTATTGACAATTTCCTTGAGAATATTATCAGGAGTAAAGGAAATCTTATCACGTCCCTCTATAACGATACGCTCACCCGTATTCACATCTACACTCTCACGTTCCTTCACGGAAGTAACCTTGAAAGTACCGAGCCAGCGCATCTTGACTATCTTATCAGCAGCAAGCCCCTGATGACAGACATCAAACATTTTACGAATAAAAAGTTCTGCCTCTATCTGGCTCAGCCCACTCTTCTCGGCCAATTTATCAGCCAATCCATTCAGACTATTCTTACTCATACAGCATCCCCTCCATTTTTAAGTTTCTCCTTGACAGCAGCTACCGGACGAAATCCTAATACGAGCTTCGGTGGCACCAACTGGCGCTTTTTGGTAGTAGGATTAACCACCACACGCTCCATACGCTTCTTTACCTCAAACGTACCAAAATTGGGGATAGCGACAACCTCGCCATCCTCAAACTCGGTTATCATAGCATCGATAACCTTACGTACCAACTTCTGAGTGTCATCTTGCGAATAACCAGTTTGCTGAGCCAACTCAGCGACAAATTCCTTATTATTCATAAGCCATTTATTATTTCACCACTTCACCATAGAGGTCAAACTCTTCGCTTGCAGTAATCTTAACATTATAGAAACAACCCACACGCAGGCGCTTTTCAGTAGCACGAATCAAGACTTCTGGATCTACTTCCGGCGAACAGAATTCTGTACGACCTATATAATAATCACCTTCCTTACGGTCGATGATAACCTTTAAAACCTTGCCTACCTTTTCTGCCTCTATATCAGCACTGATGTCCTGCTGAAGAATCATCAGTTCATCAAGCCGGCGCTGCTTCACATCTGCAGGCACATCATCCTCATAATGAGTAGCACTATAGGTTCCCTCTTCTTCAGAATAAGCAAAGGCTCCCATACGCTCAAAACGCTGCTCACGTACAAAATCCATCAATTCGTCAAAGTCTTCCTTGGTCTCACCAGGGAAACCAACCATCAGTGTAGTACGGATATGAATTCCTGGCACACGCTCACGGATAGCCCTCAAGAGATCTATTGTCTCCTGCTTGGACACATGACGGTGCATACGGGAAAGCATGTGATTACTGATATGCTGCAACGCTATATCAAGATACTTGCAGACATTTGGTTTCTCGCGCATCACATCGAGCAGATCCATAGGGAACTGATTAGGATAAGCATAATGCAATCTAATCCATTTCACGCCTGGAATATCAGCCATTTCGCTGATAAGCTCTGTGATATGATGCTTGCCATCAAGGTCAACACCATAATAGGTTAATTCCTGAGCAATAATCTGAAATTCCTTAACTCCTTCTGCCACTAACTCCCTAACCTCATTCAAAATCTCCTCCTTAGGGCGAGAAACATGTTTTCCTGTAATGATTGGGATGGCACAATAGGCACAATGACGGTTACAGCCCTCTGCTATCTTAATATAGGCATAATGACGAGGAGTGGTAAGATGACGGTGTCCATCGCAGGAAGGAACGTCAGCCTTACCTAATTCCTGAAGTAACTGCTTATAATTGAATTTGCCGTAAAACTTATCAACCTCAGGCATTTCAGCTTCCAATTCCTTCTGATAACGCTGTGAGAGACAACCCATTACATAAAGTTTTTTCAGTTTTCCTTCTTCCTTAGCCTGGATAAACTCTAGAATGGTATCAATACTCTCTTGCTTGGCATCTTCTATAAAACCGCAGGTATTGATAACGGCTATTTCCCCCTGAGGACGCTTTGGGTCATGAGTACAATGATAACCGTTGGCCTCGAACTGCTTCATGAGCAATTCGCTGTCAACCAGGTTTTTTGAACAACCCAAAGTTATGATATCGATCTGATTTTTCTTCATCTATTTTTTCACTACTATTTCTTAAAAAGAGAGTCAACGAACTCACGCTTATTGAAAAGCTGGAGATCTTCCATACCCTCACCAAGTCCAATGTACTTAACAGGTACCTTCAACTGATCAGAGATACCGATAACAACACCACCCTTTGCAGTACCATCCAGCTTGGTGATGGCAAGCGAAGTGATATTGGTAACAGCCGAAAATTGCTTAGCCTGTTCAAAGGCATTCTGACCAGTACTGCCATCAAGAACCAGCATTACCTCATCAGGTGCATCAGGAAGCACCTTCTTCATCACTTCCTTAATCTTCTTCAACTCGTTCATCAGGTTCACCTTATTATGAAGACGACCGGCTGTATCAATCAGAACTACGTCAGCACCGTTAGCCTTAGCACTCTGCAGAGCATCAAAAGCCACACTGGCAGGATCGCTACCCATCTGCTGTTTTACAACAGGCACCCCGACACGTTCGCCCCATATACAGATTTGTTCAACTGCAGCAGCGCGGAATGTATCGGCAGCACCGAGATAAACCTTCTTGCCAGCCTTCTTAAACTGGTAAGCCAATTTGCCAATGGTGGTAGTCTTACCTACACCATTCACGCCAACCACGAGAATAACGTATGGTTTATGATCGCTAGGCAAATCCCAATCATCATTATCATCAGAATGATTCTCAGACAAGAGATTGGCGATTTCGTCACGCAAGATCTGATTGAGCTCTGAAGTAGAAACATATTTATCACGTGCTACACGCTCTTCGATGCGACGAATGATTTTCACGGTAGTCTCTACACCAACATCAGAAGTGATGAGAACTTCCTCCAAATCATCAAGCACATCTTCATCTACGGTCGACTTACCAGCCACCGCACGAGCTAATTTTCCGAAAACACTCTCTTTGGTTTTTTCCAAACCCTTATCGAGAGTTTCTTTTTTCTTATTACTGAAAAATCCGAATAATCCCATTATTTATTTTTTATAGCTATAATTTTCTGCAAAGATACGAAAAAAAATGTATACATCTGCCATTTGAGGCGAAACTTTTCAATTAATTTTTATTTATATTGAAACCTTTAGCCAGTCCACCCTCACTCGTTTCCTTATAAAGGGAAGGCAAATCATGTCCCGTCTGGCGCATCACCTCCACCACTCTATCAAATGAAACACTATGATGACCATCAGAGAAGGAAGCATAGAGATCTGCATCCAAAGCACGGGCTGCCGCAAAGGCATTACGCTCAATACAAGGAATCTGAACCAAGCCACAAACAGGATCGCAGGTCATTCCCAAGTGATGTTCCAAACCCATCTCGGCAGCATATTCTACCTGTGCAGGACTTCCGCCAAAAAGCTGACAGGCTGCAGCCGAAGCCATTGCACAAGCCACACCTACTTCTCCCTGACAACCAACATCAGCTCCACTGATAGAAGCATTCTGCTTCACGATATTACCCACCAATCCAGCCGTAGCAAGAGCACGAAGGATGCGCTGTTCACTCATGTCATGAGCCGTGTGCATATGATAAAGTACCGCTGGCAACACTCCACAAGCGCCGCAAGTTGGAGCTGTCACGATGGTACCACCAGAAGCGTTTTCTTCACTTACAGCCAAAGCATAGGAATAAACCAATCCTCTGCTCTGCAAAGAGGCACGATAGCCCCTTGCCTTGATAAAATAAGTAGCAGCCTTGCGCTGAAGCTTGAGAGGACCAGGCAATACGCCTTCATGATCCAATCCATTACGGATGGACTGTTTCATGGTTTGCCATACAGTTCTGAGAAAATCCCAGATATCACTGCCCTCACACTTTTCTACATACTCCCAGAATGATCGGCCGTTATCATAACACCATTGCTGAATCTCGTGCATGGTATTCAAATCATATATATCTTTAGCCCCCAACTCATCATGGCCATCTGTGCCATCAGAAAGAGCACCACCACCAATACTGTAAACCGTCCACTCTTCAATAATATCACCATTCAGATCTTTACCCACAAACTTCATCCCGTTTGGGTGGAAAGGCAGGAAGGTCTGTGGCTCCCAAATGATGTGAACTAACTTATGCGGCCTGAAGACCTCCTCAATAGCAACATCAGTCATGTGCCCCTTACCAGTAGCCGCAAGACTTCCATAGAGGGTAACTTCATAAGTAGAGGCATTTGCACAACGTTCCATAAACAGCTTTGCTGCACGCTGAGGTCCCATGGTATGACTACTGGATGGTCCCTTACCAATTCTGTACAATTCCTTTAAAGATTTCATCGTAATAATGTTTTTTTCAGTTATTTATAGATTTTATTTCACTTGTGTAGCCTTGAGGATTACTACATCCTCTAAAGGTCGGTCATTATTTTCTTTGTTAGTGGCTACATTCTGAATTTTGTCTACCACTTCCAAGCCTTCCAGCACCTCTCCAAAGACGGTATAGCCGTTATCGAGATGTGGCACTCCTCCATGCTTCATATATCCTTGCTGAATCTGCTCAGAAGGAATGGCATAGTTCTTACCCTCGTTCTTCATTTTGTTGACGGTATACTCCATTTGACGTGGAGAGAAATTGCGGCCCCAAGTGATATAAAAATCAGTAGAAGCCGAAGCCTTGGTTGGGTTTTCATCATCTCCTTCACGGGCAGCACAAAGCTGACCGCGTTTGTGATAGTATTTAGGATAAATGATTTCAGCAGGCACGGTATAATCAACATCAAACTTTTCAACCTTTCCTGGAGTCACCTTTCGGGTCGAATAGTCACCTCCCTGTATCATAAAGTTCTTGATAACTCGCTGGAAGATGCAGCCATTGTAAAATCCTGAATTCACAAGTTTCAGAAAGTTATCTCTATGCTTCGGTGTATCATTATATAACGCCACAAGAATATTGCCCATATTGGTTTCGATCATCACCTGATGACAGGTTGGATCATGAGGAGTTTCCCAAGGCAAGAGTTGCATGGTACTATCCAGAGCTGCCTTGTCCATCAAATTTCCTTTTGAACCCATATTTGCATTTTGAGCATGAACGGCTGTTGCAGTCATCATGAACAAAATAGTGAATAAAGAGAATACTTTTTTCATTTTTTCTTCAATTTTTACCCTTATTTATGTTATCGAGTGCAAAGATAACGATTTTATTCTAAAAAGATGAGTGTTTCTCAAACTTTCTTTATAACTTTGCGTCTGAAATACAACTTTACGTCTTATTTCTTGCTTTTCAGTAGAATTACATGACGGTCATGGCATTCTGAATCTGGGATTT
>ERZ869991.798-NODE-798-length-10826-cov-4.180668_pt1 | contig 10826 bp, 7 predicted proteins | sample MGYA00520862_ERZ869991 | MGnify/ENA primary metagenome ERZ869991 (study PRJEB32232, sample SAMN07284978) | human gut metagenome | biome: human-associated habitat; material: feces | host: Homo sapiens | place: Tanzania | collected 2014-08-11 ...
TGCGCCACGTTTTTATGCTTATAGCTTGTTCATTTCATAGCAAGCGGACATTTTATAAGCAGTTGCGGAGGTAAGGTACAGGTGCTCAAAGTTTCCGTTTCTCGGGTCTCATTGGCTGCGTTTACGCCTATAGCAAGCTACAGGCATAGAAAAGCCTTTCGCTTTGCTATAGGCTAAACTTCGCTTTAAATGTGCCGAAACGGAGCCTTTCAGTGTTTGTAAGTTTCGTTCAAAGCTTCGGCACGGTCGGCCGGCGTCTGCTTCGCCCAACGGCTACGCAGCCATACCGGCCAACTGCCGAAAGCTAAGTCCTCGCCAGGTTCATTGTGTACAGCGCTTTAAGGTTGCGCAACACAGTTAGGCTCGTAGTTTTTAGCCAACAGGCGGAGACAGTGGCGAATGAAGGCGAAGAATATTGGCCGAGCTTCAGCTCGGTCAGTTCGAGCCTGAAAGAGCCGCTGGTGGAGCTAGCCAACATGAACACGAGCCCGCAGCCTAAACTTACACAAAATAGCTAACTGGCGGGCCGAACATAATCAGCGTCTCTAAGCGTAAAACTACGCAACCAAACATTGTCACTGCGCAAACGTGACTGAGCAAATGACAATAACGGTTAATTCTGTTGATTACGTTTTGTATATGCAAAACAAATAGCCAACAGTAAAGCATAAATAAGCACTTGCCAATCGCCTAAGCGAGCGTAAAGTGTTAAAGTATTGTTAGGCACAACATAATCGACCATAATATTTTTTTCATTGATAGCTGATTCTTGTTGAACGCGACCGTATCTATCGATAAAGCCGGAAATACCGGTATTACCGACCGGAAGCACCGGACGAGCCAGCTCTACGGCGCGCATAATATCTATATCAAAATGGCCTGGTAATTCGGCAGTTTCTTTAAACCAAGCATCGTTAGTAGGCGCAAAAAGAACTTCAGCGCCCTTAAGTACGTGTTGCCTGGCAACCCAAGTGCACATCGATTCAAAGCAAATAAGTACGCCAACTTTGTGGTCTTTAACTTGCAAAGCACAACTTCCCTCGCCTGGTTTATAATTCATAACTAATTTAACGCCAGGAATCCACTCAGGCCAGTACTTGCGTCCTGGCAAATATTCACCAAAAGGTACAATATTCCACTTATTGTAACGCTCACGATAAATTCCAATTTCATCCCAAGTACTGATAGCATTGTAAGAGCCATTATCTGGAGCGCTTTCAATAGAGCCGACTAAATACCAAGCGCGATTGCGACGGATAAGGCGCCTCATCTGACGTCTATAATAATTATCATCTAAAAACTGACGATACGGAACAGAAGTTTCCGGCCAGCCGATAATTTCGGCGCCTTCTTTAATAGCTTGGCGGCTGGCTTCACCTAGAGCTTCAAAGTTTTCATCAGCAAAAAACGGATGGAAGCGTTTTTCTTGCGGAATGGAAAGCTGAATTAAGCCCCACTTTACTGCATCAGGTTGTTTAGCTTGCTCAGCTAAAGACGGAGCTTGAGATAAAGTTACCGTACCCCAGATAATAATAAAAGCCCAAAGCGAAATGCTTACATAAGCCCAGCTTTTTATTCCACAATATGTATTATGGTCGTCAGCAGACTTATTATCGGCACAAACTTGGCTTTGATCTTGTTGGACAACTTCTGCAATTTCAGAAGCAAAGATGCGGCGACGAACGATACGCCACACAATTTCTGCTAAGCCAACATTTATTAAAGCTATGGCAAAGCTTAAGCCCCACATTCCCCATAAACTGTTAGTTTGCAACAGTAAAGGTACTCTGGCTAAAGCTATTGACAAAAAAGCCCAATTCATGCCGAAGACACCTACGGTTTGTAAATACTCAGCTAAAGTATAAAGTGCAGCTAAGCCGACAGCATAAAGGCAAAAATTGGTTTGCTTAGAGCGTAATTTTACAGCTAACCAAGCTACAAGAGCTGGAATTATAGCTTTTTCTATGGCTAAAGCTATAGGAGCTCCCCAGCCAAAGACTTTCAACCAATACATGGAAATAACATGGAGGACAAAACCAAAAGAAAATCCCAACGCTAAAGCTTTTTTACTCTCTTTTACAGTAATAACTCCCAGTAAAAAAGGCACTAAAACCATAAAAACTAACGGCCAGCAACGCACAAATGGAAAACACAAACTTAATAAAACGCCAGATAAAGCGCCTAAAGTTACTACGCTAATATAACTATCACCGGATAAAATTTGGCGTCCAAAATTACTAGCTTTGCCTTTTGCCTGAGCGTCAGAGGCTATCTTACTTTCTTCCAATTTGGCCAACTTTAATGACCTCCATTTTCCCTGTACGAAATCGATTTTTTGTGAAATTATAACTAGCGGCCACAGTTTCTCTTGCTTCCAGGGCTATCCTCTTGTCAAATTGTTGAGGCTACTGACAAGGATTTACCCTTACGCTAAAAAAAAGATTTTGCCGGTCTTACGCGAATAAGGCGCGGATTTTTCTATATATTTTTTTTGGTGGGTAAAAATCGAAATGCTTAATAAATCGGCTGTTTTAGGCGAAGCCTTGGCCTTCTTTTTGGGTGGAGCCGTAGTGCTGGGCGTTAGTGGCTGCGCTTCCGATACCGGCCCCAAGTATTCCTCTATTCCCAATAGCAGCGGATCACCTTGTTTACGCTTTACCCTTACAGTTAATCCTAATGGAAGAATTGATACTGAAGGCAATGGCTTTTACGCAATTTTACTCAATTCTACCGGCAGCACCATCGAAGTAACCGACTCTGATACTTTTACCGATTTTATTAGATTCGACGGTATTAACTTCGACTGGTATACTCGTCAAGCCAATTTGCCTAACGCCGGCTTCACTTTTTACCAAGTCGGTAGCCTCAATCCTGAAGGCTCTATCAGCTCAGATGGACGCAGTATCAACATTTTGTTAGATACTTACGATTCCAACACATATTTAAATCAGTATATTGTCAACTCTAACTTTTCGGCTCAAGTAGTTACTACAGATAATACCAGCGACGCTTACTTAGGTCGTGTCATAGACTTTATGGGTGACAACTTAAACTCCAACAGTTTATATACTTTGAGTATAGACAAGCTTTACGGAATAGTTAGTCCCATCCCGTCTATTTACCCCAACGACTACATCAACGACTGGATTTCTCATAACGATTTAGACGCAGCTTTCCCCTATGCCAATTTCGACATCGATACTTTTGAAGTTTCGATCAGTTATCCTTACGAATAGTGGAAAGTAGATCGACTATAAAAAATTGATCGAGTTATCTAAGTCCCCCAAACTACTACTGATAAGGAACACATTTAAATTATGAATTTAGGAGCGTATCCCGGCAAATATCTGACGGTAGCGGCTGCTGTTGTGGCTTGCAGCTTAGTTTGTGCTGGCCAAGTTTTAGCTCAGCAGCCTGATGATACCGCTCCAGCTCCTAAAAGTTATCAATCTGCGCAAAATGGTTCTTTCCTCAACCCTTTCAATACTATTCTGCCTCGCCTAGAGCGCTTGGAAAATATTGAACAGCCAACTCAGAGCAATAGCAATTTAGAAGGTTTCATCGGTGGCTACGGCCGCTTTTTTGCTCAACCCAGCACCAACGCTTTTACCTCTAACCAACATTCTGCTGCCGGCAGTTCTTCCTATGCCGATTATCAAGACGAAAGCGAAAACACTTTGCGTATAGCTTTCAATACCGATAGTTCCAACTCAGAGGAAGAATATAGCGATACATCATCCGCTCAAAACGCCTTTGACACTCCAGTTCACTTAATTGCCGATAAAGTAACCGTTACAGAAGATTCTATTAAAGCTGAAGGAAACGCTTCTATCGACGTCATGGGCGCTCGTATGCTTTGCAACTATTTAGTTTTAGATAAAACTACTGGCAAAGTTACAGCTGTAGGCGAATGTATAGTTTATTGGAATAACAACTTCGTAGCTGCCGATTGGCTTACTTACGATCCCAACGGTCAAGTTACGGTAATGCATAACGTAACTGGTCAGGGCCACGATTTTTCTACTAATGAAAATAGCAATATTGACGGAGATGTATTCTTCTGGGCCGACACTTTGCAATGGACCAAAGAGAAAATGGTACTTACCGATTCTACTTTTACCACTTGCGATAAGCCTACCGACGAGCTAGATTACAAATTCGTCTCAAAATATGTAGAAATTTATCCCAATGATAAATTAGTTGCCAGCAATACAGCTATCTATCTAAAAGACAAACGTCTTTACACTATGCCTACTCTGAATGTTCCTTTGGATAATCAGAGACGAGCTCAAAATTCTATTATTCCGCAAATCGGCAGCAATTCAGTAGACGGATGGTTCGCTAGAAATACTTTCGACTACGTTTTTAATAACGATAATTACGGCCAAATTTTGCTCGACTATTACAGTAAAACTGGTATCGGTACCGGCATTAGGCATTACTACTCTTTAGGTGACAAGGGCGGAGGCGATTTTTATTACTATCGTTTAAATGGCGACAAGATTAACTCGCGTTACGATTTAAGTAGCAATATTCATTATGCTTTTGATGATAAAACCAGAGCCTCTTGGGAATTTTCTTCCAATAGATCTGAAACTCCCGGTTTTACCAGTGAAAGCCGTATAAATTCGCTTTTCAGCTTCCAACATAAAGATGAACGCCAAGATTTGCGTTTTTCGCAAAACTATAATACTAAAGGCAGCGAAAATACCAACAATACCTGGCGCAGCTACTATAGTTTGCAACTCACTCCAGAGTTGTCTACAACTTGGAAAGCTGAAATGTCCACTATTTCTACGGCGCATCGCACTGCAGATAGATTCCATTACCAAATTGGTTTGCGCCATACCAGCGAATTATTTGATAGTGAATTACAAGTAGAAAATACCAATGGAGATCGCAATTATAGCCTTAATCGCAACCCTGAGTTTACTTTGCGCTCTCACCCTATTTTCGTCGGCGACGTTCCGGTACTTACTTCCATCAGTTTAGGCCATGTTACCGAGTCGCCCAGTATGTATTCTACCAATCGTTACGATTTGCGTTTCCAAATTCCGGATCAGTCTTTTGAGTACGATTCTGGACGATTCTTGGCCGGCGCAGGTTTTAGGCAGCTTTTCTATGGCAATGGCCAAAGTATGTATTCCTTAGCAGCGCGTCTGGGCTGGATGCAAGAATTAGGTGATGTAGGCACTTTGCGTTTGGATTACAACTGGCTCAATCCTCGCGGAGAGACGCCTTTGCAATACGATCACATAGTAGGTTATGAGAATCTTACCGGAGGTATCGAGTTCTTTAAAGATGACGTTTTCAATTTCTCGGTAGTAAGTGGTTATAATCTTAAAACAGACCAGTTCCAAAACGTTACTCCACGTTTGCAATTCCGTCCCAACAACAATTGGCTTATTGGAGCCAGTTGCAGCTACGATCCGCGTTCTCATTCTTGGAGAAGTTTGGATACTAACTTGCGCACCCAATTGTTTGACGGTCTATATGCTAGCCACTGGAGCGTTTACGATTTGGTCAACCATCGCTTTACTTACCAAGACTATCAGCTTGATTATGAAGCTCACGACTGGGTCACCAGTTTAGTTTACCGCAGTGTCCAAAATGAGCTTTATTTCCAATTTAGCTTGAAGGCCTTCCCTATGCCTGACGTAACTATCGGCCCCAACTATACTAACGAAATTATTCCCAAAAATAGACGGAATGCTTTTGTAAAATAGCTGAATAAAGTCGAAAGCAAAAATAAAAAAAGCTCCTCTGAATATTCATATGCCGAATTTTTCCAGATGGAGCTTTTCTTGTATAAGCAATTATCTTTTACTAACTAAAAATTTAAGCTTGCAAAGCTAAATAATTTTGCACGTAATCTTTTACGCCGACTTCCAAAGAAGCAAAAGGCTCTGTATATCCTGCTTCGTGCAAACGCCTAGTATCGGCACAAGTATAATATTGATATTTACCTTGCAAATAATCGGGCATTTCAATATAGCGAATATCGGCCTTTTTATTCATGGCTGCAAATACAGCATTAGCTAAGTCATTCCAAGAACGAGCAATACCACTACCGCAATTAAATAAGCCATGTTTTTCTCTATGTTCAAAGAAGTAGAGCATAACTTTCACAGCATCATCAACATAAACAAAATCGCGCAGTTGCTGGCCATCTTTATAATCAGGATGATAAGATTTAAATAACTCTACATAGCCTCGTTCTAAAATTTGATAAAAAGCTTTATAAACTACAGAACGCATGCTGCCTTTATGATCCTCGTGAGGGCCATAGACATTAAAAAATTTCAAACCGACTAAATTTTCTTCATATAATCCATTGCGCAAAGCCCATTTATCAAAAAGATGTTTGGACATGCCGTACATATTTAAGGGCATGTATTTAGGAACCATGGCTGGATCGTCACTATAGCCAAGCTTACCATTGCCGTAAGTAGCAGCAGAAGACGCTAAAATCATAGGGATTTTGCGCTCAGACGTCCATTGAGCAAGCTTCTTAGTGTAGCGATAGTTGTTTTCCATTAAGAAATTGGAATCAGTTTCGGTTGTACTACTGCAAGCTCCCAAATGGAATATTGCTTCGACTTGAGAAGTCAGCGTATTAGAATCGATTAGCTTTATAAAAGCTTCGCGATCCAAGTAATCTACAAATTCTAAGTGACCAAAATTGCGCCATTTGTCGGTATTATTTAAGTGATCGACCAAAAGAAGATTGGTGTATCCTTTTTTATTTAAAGCTTCAGCTAAATTGGCGCCAATAAATCCTAATGCTCCGGTAACGATTATCAGCTTATCCATAGTTTTATTGTTTACTTACTCCTGCAAAAACTCGGCGAACATTTTTATCAAATTAAGCTAAAGCCCTGCCCTATTTTTTCTCAAAATGGAGCAAAAACAGTCTAAGCCTTAAAAATAACTGTCTTTAGAAGGTTCTTATGGCTATTCTGCGAAATTTAACAAGTGAATGCTATTTCTAATATAGTTAAAAGTGCATTAGGAGTTTTTTAGGTTATGCAACCTGTGCAAATGAATCCCGCTTCTCTTAACGCCCTCACCGGCCCTACAGCTATGACGGCTCCAACCGCCACAGAAGCTCTCAGCAATGCCTCGGTATTGGGAATTATGAGCGGAATTACTCAAAAGCTGGTAAAAAAAAGTAACGGTATAAATAAAAGTTCTTCTGTAAGCGTCAGCTCTTCCGTGCCCATTAGCGTAGCCTTGAGCGAATCCATAAACAGCATCATGGTTATGGACACCAATGCTCCTCAAGAAGAATGGATGCAAGATATTGCTTCTTCCTCGACTCCTCAAAATGAAGAAATGCACGCTATGCAACAAAGCTTCCAAAAAAGCCAAGAAGAAATGAATGGCAGAGTATCTTCTTTGGGAGTGCCTATTCCCGGCATGGCTTCCGATGATTTGCAACAGATTATGCAATAACGCTCTTTTCTCGCCTTTTTGTTTTCGTCAAACGCTTGGAATGGAAGTTACGATATGATCGGTTACGGCACAACTTTAGAAGGAAATACTCCAGAAACTTTACTGCCCCAAGATTTAGTTACACCTTCGGAGACAACCAATCGTCTAATTTTACTTTGTTTAAAAGTATCTAGAGGGACTGCCGATCCACGCGCTTTAGGCATAGTCTTAGAAGCCTATATCAAAGAATTGCTCGCTTCTAAAGACAATTTCCAAAAGCAAACCGTAACGACCGCTCAGAGTCCCATTCCAGCTTTAGCTCAATCTGTAAAAGATGTAATTGCTTCATTTAGCCAATATGCCAATATTGTAGCCGGAGTGCGCTCCTGGTTTGCTTCTCCAGCCAACTATCCTTTAGAATCAGCTCCCGAGCAAATTTTTGAAGGTTATGCCGAATTACACAACAGTTTACTAGCCTACGAATGGAACTATCTTTGCCAAGGAGATAACCCCCATCCAGCCATCAACTTAATGGAAAAAGTTATTCAAGCTACCAAACAAGGAGCTATGGATGACGACAGGCTCAGCGAAATCTTTGATCGCCTTTGGGATCATTTTGCCAATAGTTTAGACACATTTGAAAAAGATAACGATTTAGCTAGACGCAACCGCGGTACCAGTGCTATTCGTCAAGTTATGGCCGGTATCCAGAGCATGGACACCTATTTTTTACAATACGATCTTAATGCTTTAGATGCCGGTTTTGTCAAATTTAGTGAAGGTTGTTTGCTTTTAGTCGAACTCATGCAAGAGAGTACCGGTGAAGCTCTGGCAGACAAGCCTACACCTTCTCCGCAAGTAAACTGGGTAATTCATGCAGCTAGAGCTGTGCTTTCCGGCTTGGATCCCAATATATTAGAAAGAGCCCAATCTTGGTTTGAGCCACAATTGGCCGAAAGTTATTTCCGCTTTGAACAATGTGCCAATCAAGCCTTAGAAAGCTCTCCTCGGTTAGCTGAGCAAGTTCCTATCGCTCGCGATGGTTTTGATCGCTTAAATCGCGCCTTACCTCTATTGCGTTTGGGCATTACTAGACGGCCGCTGTTACATAAAGCTATCCAATATTTGGAAGACGGCGCCGATCTTATTTGTCAAGCCTGGACTATCTTTACCAAGTTTGAAGAAGAAGCCAGCAGTATCAGTTGTTTGCGTTGCGGTTTTGAAAATAAGGCTTATTCTAAAGTCTGTGACCGCTGCGGAGCTCGCTTGGTACTCCCGGCTGGATATCAAGATCCACAAGAAGGAGCAGCCACAGTTACCAACTACACCAGCCAGGGCGAACCTGAAGAAAGCGACACTTCAGATCACTTGTCCAGACTTATCGAAGCTTGTGATGCTGCTAAATTTGGACGTATTGCCAAAGCAGAATTTGTCAGTGTTTTGGCTTGGGGCAAACAATTGCTTCGCTCTGCTTCAGCCAGTTTAAGCAAGCTTCCGCCTTCCAGCGACGATCCCAATATTGACAAAGCTCTCCATAGCTTGCGTCAAGGCGTAGAAGAATTTAGGCAAGGTATCGATGAAATGCAATGGTGGGCTGATACAGGCGCCAACTCTCATTTGGATATAGCTGCCCATATTCTCTTGCAAGCTTATACTCACTTTGTAGAAGTGCAAGAAATGGCCGGAAACTAATTAGGCTTTGCACATTCTACAGCCCAAAGCGATAGAATAGAATTTTGATTCTTCCGAATCGGCTCGGCTAGTCAAAATGCAAGGGACGTTTGCCCCAGCTACTACTCCAGCAACTTTAGCTCTGGCCAAAGTTGTACAAGCTTTGTAGAAGGTGTTGCCAGCTTCCAAACAATGGAAAATAAGTATATCGGCAGCGCCTTCAACAGTTGTATGTAAATTTTTAATTTGGCAACTCTTGGGCGAAATAGCTACATCTAGAGCTAAAGGGCCATCCACGATACAAGTGCCAAATTGGCCGCGCTCCCCCATTTTCGCCAAAGCTGCCGCCTCTACACATGAAGCAATTTTAGGCAACACCTTTTCAGTGGGAGCAATCACTGCTACTTTAGGAATTTCTACGCCAAGCGAATGAGCAATTTCTACAGCATAACTAATTATTTTAGCCTTAGTGTTCAAGTCAGGGGCTGGAATTATCGCCGCATCGCCGGCAAAAAGTAATTTATTATGTAAGTTCACATACTCTGGTATTTCCAGACAAGTAATATGGGTAAGAACATCTCCTTTAGACAAAAGGCCGTGCTCTTTATCTAAAATTAAATGCATATATTGATCAGTATTGATAAGCCCCTTCATGAGGACATCAGCTCTGCCTTCAAAGACCATATCACGGGCAATAACACCAGCTCCGAAGGTGCTAGCTTCATCTACAATATTAAACAAATCAGAATTTATAGAATATTCCAGGCACATCTCTTTTATTTGCTGAGCGTGTCCAACCAATATAACTTCGGCGATACCTTTATCGGCAGCTTCAGCGGCTGCTCTAATGGTGCAACGATCGTGACCTGCGGCAACTACTAAACGTCTGAGAGCTTGACCTTGCAAACTTCCCACAAGTTGATCCAAATTGCGAATTTGTTCCACTTTATACCTCCAGATAACTTTTAGCTTTTTCCTTGCCAGTCAAAACACGTGCAGCTCCGCTAGCTAGAGCAACCATTTCTAATTCTCCGGGATAAACTACAACCGGAACATTGATAGCCGAAACATATTTCTTTATTTTATTTACAAGCATTTGGCTGCGAGAAGCTCCACCGGTTAGAATAACTGCATCAACTTTTTCTCCATCAAAGGCAGGCCACAGAGCGGTTATATTTTTAGATACAGCATAGGCCATCGCTTCAAAAGCCTCTATGAACTCTTGTTCACCTGCTAAACAGCGGGCTTCTATTTCTTTCATGTCAGCTGTACCTACCAAGTTTAGCATGCCACCTTTTCCTCTATTGAGGCGACGCAATTCTTCGCGAGTATATTTACCACTAAAACAAAGATCGATAAGCGGCCCTACAGGCAAAGAACCACTCCGCTCAGGAGAAAACGGGCCTTCACCATCTAAAGCGTTATTTACATCTATATAACGTCCATGTTTATGAGCGCCTATAGAAATACCGCCTCCTAAATGAGCTACTATTAAATTCAAATCTTCGTAAGTCATACCTATTTCGGCAGCATAACGGCGAGTTTGCGCAAAAGCATTTAAAGCATGACTAATGCAACGGCGACGTATTTCTTTTATTCCAGTAATATAAGCTCGTGGAGGCAACTCATCTACAACTCCAGGATCTACAATAAAAGCCGGAATATGCAACTTTTTAGCAAAAAAGCAGCCGATCATCGGGCCCAGATTACAAGGATGATCT
>ERZ869991.800-NODE-800-length-10819-cov-5.476727_pt1 | contig 10819 bp, 9 predicted proteins | sample MGYA00520862_ERZ869991 | MGnify/ENA primary metagenome ERZ869991 (study PRJEB32232, sample SAMN07284978) | human gut metagenome | biome: human-associated habitat; material: feces | host: Homo sapiens | place: Tanzania | collected 2014-08-11 ...
ATCGAGACAGTATGCTTTTGATTACGGTTTAACTATAAGTGAAAAATTTTATCTAAAAATTGCCTGAAAATGGACAATAGTTTACTTATATATGTTTATATTGTGAACATCATCAGTTTTTACAACTTTTGATGATCATAAAAATGCATCTATTGGTGCTTAAAATTTGCTTTTAGAATGGCTTTGGTTTAGCATAGTTTGGCTATGTCAAAAATACGTTTTGGAATTGAATTACCTAACACGATGCCTTGGCCTGAATTGCGTGCGGCAGCTTTGGCTATGGACAAACAACGTTGGCGCGGTTTATGGACTTACGATCATTTAATGCCTTGTACAGCCGAAGAATTACCTTTAATCGTAAATTCCGTTCAAGAATGCGAAGAAGGGCCTATTTTTGAAGGTTGGAGTTTATTGGCGGCTTTGGCAGCAATTACCGAAAAAGTCCGTTTAGGCACTATGGTGACTTCGGTAACTATGCGTCATCCGGCTCTACTTTGTAAAATTGTTGTGACCGTTGACCACATATCTGCTGGAAGAGTGGATTTGGGATTGGGCACAGGTTGGCATGAACATGAACACCAAGCTTTCGGCATTCGTCTAGGAGGCTTAAAGACGCGCTGCGATCGCTTTGAAGAGAGCGCCGCTCTAATCAGTCGCCTTTTTAATGGGCCCTATCCAGTCAGTTGGGAAGGCAAATTTTTCCATCTGGAAAATGCGCCTTTTGCCCCTAGACCAATTCAAAAGCCTCTTCCTCTGCTTTTAGCTGGCGGTGGTGAAAAGAGAATTTTGCCAACTGTTGCTAAATATGGCAATGGTTGTAATTTGTATGTAAACATGTTCTCTTCTTTGGAAGAGGCTAAACATAAGCTTGAAGTTTTGCAGCGCTTGTGTGAAGAAAATGGGCGCGATTTTGCCCAAATACGCAAAACAGTTACCATGTATGCCGATATAATCGATGACGAACAAGAAGCCCATCGCTTTAGGCGTTTTATGGGACAGCACTTGTATGACGAAGAAGCAGACGCACTTCCTTTTGGGTCGCCGCAAAGAATAATCGACGCCATAGAGCCTTTAGTGGATTTAGGTATTGATGAAGTTATTTTTAATGGCCCTTACCCAACTCCAGAGCGTTTAGCACGTTTGGATAGCGAAGTACTTAGTGCTTTCGATTGATAGTAAAAAAAAGCTCGCACTTCAAAAAATAAAGTTTTTGAAGGCGAGCTTTTGACTTTTCAAAACTAGATTAACCAGCGGGTAGTGCTACTTTCTTGCTGGATAATTCTGACGGTTTTATCATAAAAATCTTGAGCTTCTGTCGGTGTATTGCCAATGCAAGTTACTCCGAATTTTCCATATTGCGAAACTGCGCCTATCATATGGAAGATAACGCCGGTATTAGTTGTAGAGTTAAAATGCAATTTGGCATAAGTGATGATGTCTATTAAATCTTCAGGCAGCAATCGCTTATATTTCTCAGAAATTAAATTATCTGAAGCTACATAATATTTTGTTGAACCGCGTGGAGTGGTAAAAAGTCCGGTGTTGGGGTTGTAGTGACCTCCGGTTAAGAATTGCAAACTGCGCAAGGGATGAGTCGTGCCGCCTTTGCGCATATTTATTTCAATAGCATAAAGTTTCCAAGGATTATTGATACCAACTGGTTGTTCGGGAATGGTTGGTACGGCCATATAATCTATAGATACTCGCTCTACCAGCCCTTCTTGGGCTAAACGCTTACCTATTTTTAAGCCGCCGCTATGTAGCATGGCTTGGAAAGGTGGAGCAGCTGGAAAACGACAACCCAAGAACACTTGCCCATCTTCACCTCCCATAATCTGATCGTGAGTAGAAATAATTTGCACTTCTTGGGGCGGCACGATTCTAGTTTGTACGCTGGGAGAAGATTTTTCCACACCTTCCAAAAATTCTTCGACTATGCCTTGCATTTGCTCAAATTTGCCAATGAAGTCAGAGTAGGGCAAATTGGCAGCTTGCATCTTTAAATGGTGAGGAAGGTCGCGGCGCACCAATTCCACAGCCTTGTCCCAATTTTCGGCTATAGGTTCGATGTTAAGCAACTCGTTAAATTTATAGATAGCGTTGCCTTCACCGGAGAAGCCTTCGTTTATTTTGACAACGGCTCTTTTTACGTTTGGTTTGGCAAAATAAAGATCGACAATAGCTTCGGCTATTTCCTGTTCGTCTCGTATATCTTCGTAACCAAAAGGACAGAGTACGTCGCATTCTTTGAAAAGTTTGCGAGCGCCCGATTTTGTGCCGTAATGTAAAAATTTGGGATCGGCTCCCATTAAAGGCAAACCCAAAGCTACTGATAAGCTCTTTTCGGCTGGAGTAACATTAAAGACCGAAAGGTGAGCAACTTGAGAATGGAGAGTGTGATTGCGAATGCGTTGTAAAATAGCGGGACGCTCCAATACTTTTTGCGTTAATGATTTATCGCGAGAAGCATCATTAACATTGTAAAGATGAAGGCGGCGTCTAGCGTGTGAGTAGGGAACTCCGGGAAGTAATTGCAAATAATAATCGACGATACGATCGCGAATAGGTTGAGAAGTTATGAAAATCACTTCCGTATTGGGATTAGCCAACTGGATTAAAAGAAAAAGTAAGCGCTCTTCATAATATTCTATACCTTCTATTTTGCGCAATTCTTCCGCATCTAGAGTAAGTGAAGGCACCACAACTACTGTTTCTTTGATATTGGGGTTATGTTTTAAAGCCTCCCAAATGTAGGGAAGTTTGGCATAAAGGCGCTGGAATAGGCGGTCTTCTTCGACACTTCCATGTGGAGGCAGTTCAGAAAGAGGACAATAAAGGGCTGGATCGTTCAGAATTATGTCTTGATTAAAAGTAAACTCGTTGGACGAACCAATAGTATACTGTCCATCAAGGTCGGCCACGCGCAGCGAAACTTTTTGATTATTCAAGTCGAATTGAACTCCGTCTCTTTCGTTTTTTTATTGTTGGTTGTTAAGTTTGTTGTCCAGTTGCTTTGCTTTTTTTTCTTTTTCTACCTCCTACAGAGGCAGAAAAGGGGAAGTATTGTCCTTGTGTGAAAGGGAAGTTGGGAGTTTTACTCGGAGTTGTCAAAAAATGAAAGAACAGGAAAGCCCCATGGACACAGAAAAATCGGCAGAGTCCGTAGCTGCGCCCAAAATGGGACGTATTTACAGGCGTCATCGCCTCAAAAGAAAAGAACCTATAAGAAGTGGACGCAGCAAAAGTAAAGGCTTGCGCGTAAGTAGAGATACTCGTTCTCTCCCTATCGAAAAAGCTAGTCCTCTGTTTTTTCGATTGCGCTTTTCTTTGCCTCAGGGAGTTAGTTCGCGCCCTAGTTGGGCAGAATTGTCGGCATGTTTGGTAAATTTAGACAATACTTTGCTGTTGCCGGAAGATAAAGATGTAAAGTTGCAAAATCCGCAATACGAGTATTATAACAGCGATACCAGAGCTTATGCCAAATTTTTAGGCTACAAAACAGAAAAAACAGAAGAGCTTGGACTTTGTTTCGAATTAAGTCTTCCTTGTCCGCACGTTTTTGCTCTTGAATGCTTGCTCCTTCCTTTGGTGGTGGCACGCGAATTTAAGTTGCGCTTAGACTATATACCTTGTGCTTCGGCTAAAGAAGAAGCAGATGAGCAAGGCTATGCTCTGAAGCCTGTTTATAGTTCAATAAATCCGAGTTTAGAAGAACTCATGTCTGTTTGGAGTGTGGCTAATAAAAGGGCTCGTCAAATTTGGGAATGCGTGCACGGCCCTTCGCCATGTTATCGTCGCTCATTCTTGGAATGCGTTTGGGAATATCGTACTATCGCTCCGGTATTGCGCAGTCGCTATTCCAAAGGAAAAATGAAAAGAACTTATTGCGAATTAGAATTTTATCAAGACGAAAGCAACCATCAAGTCTTTACTATGTGTGAATGGAATTATCTTGAACCGGCTGCTTTCCCTATTGCGGACAGAATTCGTTTGCATGGTTTAGATGAATACGGTCTGGATGGCAAAATTATTGATGCCAGAGCGTTTTTCTGTGAAGGTAAATCCTGGTTAAAGAAGATGAGCACTCCTATAAAACACTACTATACTAGAGAAAATCAGCTCGTAGAAAAGAAAAAAATGTTATCTTTTCTGGCAAATATGCCTGATCTGACTCCAGAATCTTTTTCTCGAGTAGCTTACCAGCGCTTGGAAGATAATTAAAATTAGAAAAGGTCTATTGAGTTGTGTTTGCCGATTCTGCTCACCTGCTAGAAGCGATAATTTTGGGTATTATCCAAGGTTTTACCGAATTTTTGCCTATATCTTCTTCAGCACATTTAATGCTGTTGCCGAAATTAGCCAACTTTCCCTACTTTGGTAAAACTTTTGATGTCATTTTACATGGCGGTACCTTGCTGGCTATTTGTTTCTATAAGTGGGAATTGATAAAAAAAATGCTTTTGAGTTTGTCTGAATATGGACAAGCTTGTTATAAGCAAAAAACAATTCTTTCTTGGGCAAATTATGGAAACGACTACTTTAAGCTGGCTTGTCTAGTTATCGTTGCCACCGTGCCTGTAGCTATTGTAGGATTCCTCTTGGAAAATATTGTTGAATATTTCTTCCATGGGCTATTATTTACGGCTTTTACTTTGGCTATATTTGGTTTTTTGCTTTATAAAGCAGATAGCAAAGGTAAACAAAGCCGTGAACTCAATTCTGTGGGTTTCAAAGAAATGCTATATATAGGGCTGTTTCAATCTTTGGCCCTTTTCCCAGGAGCTTCCCGCTCTGGTATGGTACTGACCGCTGCTCGTTTTTTGGATATTAGGCGTTCTGAAGCTGGTATTATTTCATTAGTGACTGCTTTGCCTGTTGTCGGAGGAGCCTTTTTTGTTAAAATTGTGCGCTGTTTAAATATCGCTACGTTGTCGGATTTGACATTCGTGTGGACTGCTGCCGTTGGCTTTTTGGCGTCTTTTGTAGCCGGTTTAGTTGGCATAATGCTATTGGAAAAAGTTGTGACTCAATATACGCTCAAATCTTTTGCTGTCTATAGAATTGTCCTCGCTCTAATGCTTTTGGTAATAGGGTTCGTCCACTAAGTGTCGCTTTGGCATACTTTTAGAAACTGTGAAAGGTACAGTCTATGCGTCAATATTTGGAATTGGTAAAAGATATTTATGAAAACGGAGCTTTGCGTGACGATCGCACCGGAACGGGTACGAAGAGCATTTTTGGACGCCAAATGCGCTTTAACTTGCAAGATGGTTTCCCCGCTGTTACTACTAAAAAACTCTTCATGAAGTCGGTAATTTACGAACTTTTGTGGTTCCTTAAAGGCAGCTCCAATATTGCTTATCTAAAGCAAAATAAAGTTTCTATTTGGGACGCTTGGGCTGATGAAAATGGTGAATTGGGGCCTATTTACGGAGTTCAATGGCGCTCCTGGCCCGACTATAAAGGCGGCACCATAGATCAGATAGAAAATGTAATTAAAGAAATAAAGACTAATCCTACTTCGAGGCGTTTGCTTGTAAGCGCCTGGAATGTCGGCCAGTTAGAGCAAATGGCGCTGCCTCCTTGTCATGTTCTGTTTCAATTTTATGTCAATGAAGGACGTTTGTCTTGTCAACTTTACCAGCGCAGTGCTGATGTTTTCTTGGGCGTTCCTTTTAATATCGCTTCTTATGCTTTATTGACTATGATGATTGCCCAAGTGTGCTCTTTGGAACCGGGAGATTTTGTGCACACTATAGGTGATGCTCATCTTTATCTAAATCATTTGTCGCAAGTTGAAGAACTTTTGCAACGTGAGCCCTATGCTTTGCCAACTATGAAAATCAATCCTGAGCGCTGCAAACTGGATGATTTTGAATTTAGTGATTTTACTTTAGAAAACTATCACTGTCATCCGGCTTTGCGAGCGCCCATTTCTGTTTAAATCAATGGGTGCCGACAACTAACGTCGGTATTAGAAAGCGTTGCGTATATGCTCTATTTTAAGGTAGGGAGCAAAACCAATAATACCGACGACATCGAACCTAGCTTTGCTAAAAAGCGGTTTTTCGATGGCTATGTAAGCGTCTCCCAGTAGACGTAAACGGCGTTGTTTAGCAAGTGTGACCGCTTCAGCTGGTCTGCCAAAGCGGTCGTTGCTGCGCCATTTTACCTCTACAAAGACCAGCATGTCGCCTTCTTTAGCTACAATATCTATTTCTCCTAAAATACTGCCTTTGCTATTTGCAGGATATTTGCGTCCCTTAGCCTTAGATTGACGGCGAACAGTATAGTTAGTTTCTACAATGTGCATACCTTTGGAGCGCAAATATTGTAAAGCTGCTCTCTCTCCGTAGTTGCCTAAAAAAGTGTTATCTTGCTTTGTATGCATTTCCCCCTCCACTTATTGTTTTTCTGCAATAGTATCATATTTATATTTCTGTCTGTACATTACTGGCTGCGGTATGACAAAAAGGAAGACAAGCGTTTTCCACAAATTGTCAGGCTATGTTTAGTCTTGACTACTTGAAGCGTTGGACCGATGTTGGTACCGGTCGCAGCCGCTTTGCTCTCAGATTGTGTACCGTTTTGCTTATCGGTTCTTTAGGGATCGGGGCAACAGCTTGTTCAGGCTCCAAAGACCAAGGCGCTCCGGCGCCGGTAACCGGTTCCAAAACTGCGGCCACGGATTCTTCTTTAGAAGAAGACGGCATCTTTAGCGAAGAATCTTCGCCTTATGAATGTGGAGCTTCCTTATTAGACGACTATTACAAACAAAAGTACAATAAGCGTGAACGGGCTGCTGTAGTTAATGGAGTAAAAGAACTGCTGCCTTCCTATGATGAAAAGCAAGCTGATCAAGCCGTCAATACAATTTTAGGCTATCATTATATAGTATATCACCAGACGGCAAACCACAATCTGTTGGATAATCATGCTGTGGCTCGTCAAGTAGAAGCTCAGCTCAAGGATATTTGCACAACTTTGGATGTGCCTTTTGATCCCATGTGGGCTATTGTAAGTTGGGAAAATTCTGGAGACGTCAGTAAAGTTTCTTTTGCCAATGCTGCAGGCTTAGGGCAAATGACTCCCGGAGCTATTGATACCGCTCATGCTTTCGGTAAGGCCAAAGCGGATGAATGGCGACTTGAGGCTGCCAGATTGCGTACTTCTGAAGCCAGAGAAGACAAAATTAAGGCTGAGCGTTTAGACAAAGCTGCTAAATTAGCCGATTGCGCAGATCGTCACCAAGATCTGGCTGAGAAAAATCAACTTAAAGACGAGCGTCTTTTAATCGATTGCAACTTAGAAGATTCAGTATTGTTCTTTAAGTATTTGCTAGCTAAATATGGCGAACGTGTAGATTTGGCAATTTCTGCCTATCATAACGGAGTAGTCAATAATGACGATGTTATTTATGCTTACCTGCGTCGAGAAAAAGAGCTAGAGCTTGACGCTCAAACAGATCCCAACCGAGTGGGACTTTTGGAAGCTTTGGAGCTTTATGATTTAAAATATCTTGATTTATGGAATAACGTATACACTAGAGAAATACTTTGCGGTTTGCGTACAGTTTATGGCGACAAAGTTAATAGCGAAAATGCTTCGTTGGCCTTAGGCGATGAATCAGATTTATACCTTTGGAAAATAGTGGCCTCTTATGTCGGCTTGAAGTCTGGTGAAAATTTTGTCAGAACTTTACAAAATCGCTACGATTTGCCTTTGGATTTATGCGAAGTTAGGGGGCTTCCCGCGTATGATTCCGCTGAAAAATTAGAAGAAGGCTTAAAAAATAATTGGCTTTGTGTTATTGATGCTTCTAAATTTAAAAATTGTGGAGTAGATATACCTTTTGCAGAAAAAGTTGTGCAAAAAGTTAGCCAAGCTAAAGCAGCCGATAAAGCCAAAGCTAAGGGTGATAAAGCAGATAAGACTAAGAAAAAGGAAATAAAAGAAGTTACTCCTGAGTTGAGCCCCGAAGTTAAAGCTCAATGTTGGTATGCTTCTCCGGAGTTGTATGGCTATTTAGCTAATTTACAACAGCGTTTTATCTCTTCTAGTGGCAATCCCAATGTAAAGTTGCCTTTGCAAAACTTATCTGGCGCTTGGAGCTTGGGAAAAAATCAAAACGCTTGTAAAGCCGATAGTATGGATACCCATTATCGTGCAGTGGCCGCAGACTTAAACTTGGGCAAATTGCCTGCTGTGCATAGCAAGATTCTGGAAAAATTGATATTGGAGGACTTTTTGCTTGATACTATTTATATCAAGCGGGCTGAGGACAATATCATTCACTTAGTTCTGAATCCTCGCTGCGGCAGCTATTTTATAAAAAATTATGTCGAGTACGTATCGCCGCATGGCAAAATTGCCAAAGCTTTAGAGCAAGCTTCAGATCGTGAAGCTGCAGAAGCTAAAGAAGCTGCAGAACGTGAAGCCGCTAAAGAGAGCGCTAATCCGCAGTATAGTCATCAGATGGCCAGAGAGAGAGAACGCCAGAAAAAGCGTGAAGCAGAAAAATTAGATGCTGAAGCTAAGACGCGCGAGGCTGTACAATCACGCGCCAGTGCTTTAAAGCGCCGCAGTGGCAAAAAGGAGGCTGTTTCTCAGGAAGCGGTCGAAAAACTGCCTGAAAATGGAGAAGCAGAGGAGGAATTGTTAGCTATTCCGGACGAGCCGATCAATGATGGCAGTGTCAAAGGTCTCCCTCAGGGACGCCAACAAAACAAACATGCGGACGATGGCGTTTATGATTTCTAAGGGGTTTCTAAGTCCAGCGGCGCTAAAGGTGGCTACACCAACCGGGCGTAAAGTATGGGCCGTATTGCTAACTTTATCGCTCGGTTTGTTGTGCATTTTTTTACCTACGCGAGTTTGGGCAGTGCAAAAAAATTTAGAGTTTCGTAACCTCTTTACAGTTTTGGGCAAGCAAACTTTGGAAAAAATCAATGCTGAAACCGGTCCTAATGCAGATTTGCGAAAATTTACCGCTTCTAGCATTTCTTCCACTTTGTTTAGGTCTTTTTATGCTGATTCTTCCTTATTGAATACCCTTCCCGAAGCGTATCTAGTTGGTGTTAAGCAAGCCCAGGGAGCCGAGCTGGCTAGGTTTAAATCTATAGATTTAGTGCAATGTTACGCCGAGCATAAGGGTGGAGCCAATAAATTTTTTTCAGGAGTACGCAACTTAGGCAGAGATTTAAATATTATTCTAGACTGGGACGATCCCAAAGTTATTAAAGCTGCTGCCAAAGTTTATGGTTGTATATCCAAATTAGATGCTCAAGATATAACTATTTCTGCTTCTAGTCATTATCGTACTAATGATTGGAGTGGAGAAATACGTTTTAGTTGGTATCCTACTGATTGTATGGCACGGTTGTACGCTGTCATTACCTTTTCTGGACCTATCAATGTAAAAACCGCTATTTTGAGTGCTTCTGGTCGAGTGCTAACTCAAAAGCATAAACCGTTCTCCAGGACAATTACTTTAAATGACTATTCCTTAAATTTAAGCACCAAGACACTTAATGCTAGTGGCAGTTACTGCTTGCCGCATGTTCAAAGTATGAATGGTGGAGGGACTCTTTTTATCGATAATAATTGTCGTTTGAAAGTAGAAAATTTTGAAGTTAGCGGCAGAGTTCTGGAAACGATTGCTCAGTCAGGACAAGAAAGCAACCTTTGGAATATAGAATATATTTTGAGTGGAAATACTGATCGCTCAGGAAACATGAGCGGTACTTGCATTATTAAAGGAAAACAGGCAGCTTTTAATGCCAGGTTTGGCAACGGAGTGAAAACTGAAGGAGCCACTTGGAAAGCATCGCGTCACGGTAAGTTAATTAAAGGTGTGATAAATGTGGGAGGAACTCATCCTATTTCGTGGCAAGCCAGCATAAATGATTAGATTGCAATCCTTTAGCTGCTATTAGGAGGCATTGTGTCTGTTATATCTATACGCGGTCTGACTCGTACTTATTTAATCGGCGGAGATGTGGAAGTTCATGCTCTGCGTGGTGTAGATCTTGATGTACAAGAGGGGGAAATGGTAGCTATTATGGGCCCTTCAGGTTCTGGAAAGTCTACCATGATGAATATTCTTGGCTGTTTGGACAAGCCTACTTCTGGATCTTACAAGTTGAATAACCAAGAAGTATGCCATTTAAGTAACGATGAAAGAGCACTGATTCGCAATAAAAATATAGGTTTTGTCTTTCAAGGTTTCAATTTGTTAGCTAGGACTTCGGCGATAGAAAATGTAGAAGTACCTTTACTTTATACTGGTGTCCATATTAAGGCTGAAGAGCGTTTCCGTCGCTCTAAAGAAGCTCTTTGCCGAGTTGGTTTAGAGAAAAGAATTTATCACGTTCCTACCCAACTTTCCGGTGGTGAACAACAGCGTGTAGCTATTGCCCGAGCTTTGGTGACCAACCCTGCCCTTATTTTGGCTGACGAGCCTACTGGTAACCTCGATTCAAAGCGATCAGATGAGGTTATGGCCTTGTTCCAAGAACTTAACCGCAAAGAAGGTCTGACTATTGTCATGGTTACTCACGAACCTGATGTGGCGGCCAAGTGTCAGCGGGTCGTATTGTTTAAAGATGGCCATATCGTTGGTGATGGCAACCCTGATGAAGTAATCAATAAGTTAGCTTACGGAATTATACGTTAACATTTACCATAAGTACCATAAAGCCCCTGGCTTTAACCATGGGGAGTATGTCAATTTTTGTTTCTGATGCGTAGTTTTTAGCTTAGAGACGTTGATAGTGTTCCGCCCGCCAGTTAGCTATTTAGTATAAGTTTTGGCTGCGGG
>ERZ869991.809-NODE-809-length-10705-cov-7.046105_pt1 | contig 10705 bp, 3 predicted proteins | sample MGYA00520862_ERZ869991 | MGnify/ENA primary metagenome ERZ869991 (study PRJEB32232, sample SAMN07284978) | human gut metagenome | biome: human-associated habitat; material: feces | host: Homo sapiens | place: Tanzania | collected 2014-08-11 ...
TGATGGCAAACCCATCCTCCGTTTGTCCGGTCTGAGTCCATTCCGGCACGATGTCCAGCGGGCGGTCCCGCTTTTGGAGAAAAATGATGTCCGATACAACCTCGGCACCGGCATTCTTTTTGAACGCATCATTGGGCAGACGGATAGCACCCAGCAGCTCAGCACGCTGGGCAAGATAGCGGCGCACGGTGGAATCCTTGGCGTCCATGGTATATCGGGAGGTCACAAAAGCTACCACGCCGCCGGGACGCACCTGGTCGAGTGCTTTGGCAAAAAAATAGTTATGAATACTGAAATTCAGCTTGTTGTAGGCTTTGTCGTTGACCTGATACTGACCGAACGGCACATTGCCGATGGCAAGGTCAAAGAAGTCACGCCTGTCGGTGGTCTCAAAGCCGCCTACTGTGATGTCCGCCTTGGGATAGAGCTGCTTTGCGATGCGCCCGGAAACCGGGTCCAGCTCCACGCCGTACAGACGGCTGTTTCGCATTTTCTCCGGCAGCATACCAAAGAAATTGCCCACACCCATAGACGGCTCCAGAATATTTCCGGTCTCAAATCCCATACGGTCCACCGCTTCATAGATGGCCTGAATGACCGTAGGGCTGGTGTAATGGGCGTTGAGGGTAGAGCTTCTGGCGGCGGCATATTCCTCCGGGGTCAGCAGTTCTTTTAGCTGGGCATACTCTAAAGCCCATGCCGGTTTCTCCGGGTCAAACGCATCAGAGAGACCGCCCCAGCCCACATATCGAGAAAGAACCTCCTGCTGTTCGGGGCTTGCCTGCTGTCCGGCAGCTTCCAGCTCTTTCAGCAAACGAATCGCATTGACATTTGCCTGGAACTTGGCTTTCGGACCGCCTTCGCCCAAATGCTCATCGGTAATGCGGAAGTTTTTTGCATTGCGGCGCAGGTTAGCCTTGTATTCCTCATAGGAGGCTTCCTCGGCAGCTTTGGCATTGGGGAAGGTCTGCCACTGGCCATTGACCTGAATGGAAACCGGGTGTTCGTCCAGCACTTCCTCAAAGGTTTTCTCCGGCTCTGTCACAGGCGCTGGTGGCTCCGGCTCCTCGATATGCAGTCGTTCCACCACCACATCATAAGGCAGATTGTTCTTATCGCCCGGATAGACGGCCATGGTCTCGGAATGGAAGGTCGGGGATTCGGTAGCCGGTTGGGGCTGTTCCTGTCCAAAACCGTCCTGCTGACGGGCATACATCCCGCGCAGCAAAGACGCAACCTCATCCCAGCGGAAATACAGCATAGCCAGACGCTTTTCCTCTGCATCCATGACTTCCAGTTCTATGCCCTGTGCCGTGGTACGGTAATCGGCAATATCGCCGGTCTCCAGATTCAGTGTCTCGATCTCACCGGAATAGGCTCTGCTCAGCCAGTAGGCGATCTCGCTGTTGCTCCTGCCGGATTGCAGCAGCGTGGAAATCTGCTTTTTATCCGCTTCATCCATCAGTCCATGAGCCAATACATCCCGCAAGTCCTGATCTGCCTTGTCCGGGTCAATAGGAAGAAACTCGGTATAGTAAGCATTGCGGCGGTCTGCCCGAAGCAGCTGCTCGAACTGTTCTTTGCGCTCTGCCCGGTAGATGGGATATACCATCCCGGTGGGCAGAAGCTGTACGGTGTCCTCCCGCAGCTCGGTGATCTGATAGGCGTCATCCTCGATATACACGGTATCGCCCACGGCATAGACCGGGGCGGCTGGGTCATAGGAGGTTCTTTGCGGAATTGGGCGGCGAACTGCGTCATATTCCTCATCGGAAATGGAAACTTCGGAAGTCTGCTCTGTCTCGGCATCTGCGATCTGCTCTGCATCTGACATCACCTGTTGGATAAACGGGGCATTGTCCAGTTTTTCCGGGTCTGTCACCTGTCCGTTGACGATCCCTCTTTCTTCCAGAGCTTCCCGGATGGCGATTGGGTCGATGTCGTCAAAACGGTTCTGTTCTTCTTCGGTATAGAACCGGTCCTCCTGAATGAGCTGGGCAATCCGGCGCTGTACCTTCGGCCAGGGCAGCTGCGTTTCCTCCGGGCTGCCGGCACGGACAACGAACAGGCTGTTGCTGTTACTGCCGCCGTATTCCTGAGCCAGCCATGCGGCGGTATCTTTTTCTCTTGCATGGTCTTTCATATAGCGGACAACAGCGTGTTTACTCTCGATATTGCCGTTCCATGCACAAAGGGCAGTATCAATATCTTCCTGAGAAAGAGGGCGCAGAAGCTCATGGAGCTTTGGATAGGTCTCGTCGATCACTTCCCGGTGTAAACGCTGACGGAACTCCGGCACATCCGAATAGAGTCGGATCAGCTCCATATCCTTAGAACCAAGGACTGCACGGCGCACAGCGGCATTACCCTCGATGACAGCATTTTCACGGTCAGAATGACCGCAGGCATTGCGATATGCGGTATCCTCGGAAATGGCGGCAGTCACCACAGGCTTATACTGCTCAAACTGCTCCCCAAGGGTAGGCTTTGGCGTTTCTTCCTCCATCTCCGGCTGCTGGGCTTGAATGGCATCTTCTTCGGCCAGTTCCTGTTCAGACTGGATTTTGTCATACTGCGCCTGTTCCTGTTCGGTAAGATAGCGGTCTTTCTGGACAAGTGAGGTAATGCGCTTGGCAACCTTTTCCCAGTTCAAGTGAACATCCGGGCAGTCCTGCTTTTTATAGTGCAGTCCTTTCCCATCGTGATCTTCGCCGCTGTGTGTTGCGCCGGACAGGGCATGAGAGCGTCCGCCAATGCCATACTCGTCTTTGAGGAATCTCACTTTCTCCTTATCCGTATGGTTTGCCATGAAGAACGCATAGATACGGCCTTTTCCTCCGGCGAAACTGCTTCCGCCGGTCATGGCGGCGTCGATCTCATCCTCGGTAATAAAGTGCTGGACGGTTGGCACTTGGGAAAGCTCTGAAGAAAAGGTCCTGCGGGGCAGGTCAAGGTCCTTCAGGTTCTCCCAGATCTCCCTCGGTCTATGATAGTGAAAACGCAACAGGTCACGGTCCTGCTGATAGGCAGTCCAGAAGGCGGCGTATTCTTCCTTGAGGGTCTGGCGGAAAGCCGGGTCACTCAGCTGCTCCGTCAGGCGGCGGGTCTCCTCTGGGAAACCATTGCCTTTGATCTCTGACAGGCAGGACAAATATCCGGCTTTTCTGGCGTCCTCACTGAGATCGTGATACAGATGCCAGAGCTTTTCCGAGAGGAGGGAGCGTTCATAGCCTGCCGCTTCCGCAAGCTCCACATTGGAGGCAAACTGACCACTTTCCAAAAGCTCCCCGATACGCTCTGCGGCGCTCTCCCAGGAAATGACCTGGGCAGACCTGTCATAACGGACAGACTTCCCATGTGAAAGATGGATACCATCCTCGGCATACCATGCGCTCACACTGCCAAGGCCATTGCCGCCGTGGTACAGCGTTTTCAGTATCTCGGCAATCTCAGCGGTGGTTTTCTGCTTTTCAAAGGCTGCAACCACACGCTCCCTTTGACGGTCTGTATTGCCGCCCAAACGCAGCACATGGTCGATGTCATTTTGGGCAAAAGAAAAAGCAGAGGATGTATGCGCTACATTCTCTGCTTCATCTATGGATTGGATCTGTTCCGCTTCGGAGAGGAACAGGTTTAGGGTCAGCTGTTGATAAGCTCCGCCATCAGGATCTCCTCTGCCTGGGCTTTGCAGGTGTTCATCAGCCCCACCCACTTCATGGGATCGCTGGCTTTCAGTTCCTCGGTGGCTCCCGCTTCCTTCGCCAGCTGGGGCATCATCTGCTCCAGTCTGCTCTGGGCGGTCTCGTCGATCTCCAGAAGGTGCGGGTACAGCTTCTCGCTCAGCAACATCTGGTTGTAGAGGATGGGACGATGTTCCTTCAGGTAGGTTTTCCTCATCCTGCCGTACTTGCCCAGGGGTTTCTCCGGCTGCTGGCTCAGCTTCAGGTCGGGAATCAGATAGTCTCCGTTCTGGATATAGGTCATGGGATTGTTCATCTTGTTTGCTCCTTTCTTGGTTGGCTTCGCGCTCTGCATTTCGGACGGTAACGCCGATCTGCCGCAGCACCTGCTGGTTGATCTGGCTGACCGCTGTTCCCAGCGCCCCGATGGTGGACGGGGTGTTGAAATCAAAGATTGCCATGAAATCTTCGTGGTCGAAGTAGCGTTCCGGCTCCAGTCCACAGCGGGACATCAAAGCGTAAGTGATACTGACGGTGGCTGCTGCCTTGAACTGTACTCCGATGTTAAACTCATCATATTCCTCCAAAAAGGAACCGTCAACGATATAGAAGAAGTCCTGCTGATGCTCCGTCCAGTATTCCTCAGCCAGTTTTCCGGCTACCTCGGTGAGCTGTCCGGCAAGGTCATCACCGGAAACATCATAGGTGCGCTCAAGCATGGCCTGCACCGAATCCAAATGGCGCTCCTCCAGCTGCCACAGCCAGGGAGTGCGGGAATGTTCACGGGTTCCGGTGTCGGAAATATCAAAAACATAGCGCAGGCGGGGCCTGTCCCCGGAATCGTCCACCAGAGCGATTCCCTTGGAGCCGCGCCTTACATACCGGCCCATCTTTTCATTCCACAAATCGTACTCCGCACAGGCGGTGGCGTCCGGTCGCTGGGCGTAGATCATCAGCTGCTCATGGAACGGGTACTTGTAAAGGCGGGAAGCAGTGGTGAGAAACCCTGCCCATTCCTGCCAGCTCCCCGTGAGCTGCGTTGCCACCTTCTCCGCCATCTGTGCATATAGTTCAGCTTTGGTTGGCATAGTGTTCTGTCCTCCTTTCGGTTTTGGGGTAAAGAGGTGGGGTGGCATATTGCCACCCCATCCCTGCGATTATGGTGTTTACTGGTCAAAATCCGGGTACAACTCCAGCTCGGCAAACTCGGCATCACTCATGGCCTGGAGCTTGCCCAGTGCGCTGTCTGTCAACTCCCGCAGCTCGGTTTCCTCCGGGGCCAGCTCGCCGCGCATCTCACGCAGGCTGTCGATCAGTCCGGTGCGGCTACCGGTATTGTAAATGCACATCAGGTTCATTTCCTCAAAAGTAAAGTTTCCCATATCAAATCTCCCTTTCCGCACTCTTTTTGGGCGCTGTCTTTTTGTGTTCTGCCTTGGGCTGGCTTTTCAGCTGCTCCATGACGGACTTTTTCTTTTCCCGTTCCTCCCGATGGGCAGCGGCAGCCAAATCCATGAGGGAAATGGGCTGACCGTTGCGGGCCTGCTGTTCCAGCTCTGCCACCGTAGGCTCTTTTGCGCCATTGTTGATGATACCGTCGATCATGCCGTAATCGTCCTCCACGGCCATCTCCGCATTTTTCAGCGGATTTTCCGGCAGGAATCCGGGGATCTGGGTAAAACCAACACTGTCACAGTAATGACAGGATACCTTACCATCCTGCTTGATCGCAACGATGTCACTGACACTCATAGAAGGACTGTGAAAATCCGCCGGTTTTTGCAGATTAAACTGCTCATATAGTTTTTCCAGCTGCTCCGGTACCGTGCCAGACTCCCTCAGCGGAGCAGTGTAAATGAGATCATAATTGCTGCGGTCTATGGAAATGTCATGGGACTTTAGCCAGTCCAGATTCATAAAGCGCACATTCTGCGGATCGTCACGGCTCACCTGATAGATGGCAAAGCAATCTCTGTTCTGAGCAAGAAATGCCTGTTCCCGTTCCTGCTGATGTTCCTGACGCTCCATGACCTTTTCGTGGAACTGAGGGCTTTTCTCCCATTCCTCACGGTCCACGCCAAAAAGACCGCCATGATCCATGATTTCCTGCGGGTCAAACACCATGCTCTCCGTATTGTCCTCATGCAGCACATAGACGGTCAAACCGGCGGCATCCAGTTCCAGCGCCCGTTCTCTGGTAACAGGGAGCATCCCATCATAGGAGTAGCCGTATTCCTGCATATCTGGTGTGGAGACCTGCTCATCCGGCATGGGGTATTCATCCAGTGCCTGCTCCTGTGCTTCCGGCAGCTGGGAAGAAGCAGCCATCTGACTGACCTCTGCCTGCATCTGCTGGTAGGCAGCTTCCTGCAAGGTCTCAATCATGGACAACGGTGCGTATTTTACCGAGTCTCTGCCCAAATCGTTGTCATCACAAATCTGGAGAACTGCCTTCATGCGGGAAATCTCCGGCATATCCAGCTGACCACCATCCAGCTCTTTCATGGACGCGGCATCGTAAAGGGTATAGTCCCAGCCGCTGTCACAGGACTGGATATGAAGATAGGTGGCATCGTCAATCAGAAACAAAGCCTCCTGCTGGTTGGCGTCCGCCCCCAGCACTTCCATTTCCGGCATTGCCGCAGCCAGTTCCTTTACCGCTTTTTGCACCAGAGGATTATCACGGTAATAGTCGATTGCCTGGATGGTGTCCAGGTCAATGGTCTGGCCGGTCAAAATCGGAAAAGGTCCTTCATAGTCGCTTCCGTCTTTCAGCTCAAAACCAATGCCCTTGATCCCGTTCATTCGTTCTGCCGGAATCTCCTGATAAATGCGGATTGCTTCCTCCAAAGACAGGTTATCGTGGTATTCTCCGAGGTTTGGAAATTCCATGCACTCTGCTACATAGTAGGTCAGATCGCCGGTCTGCTGTCTATCAGATACCTTAGCGGCATCTTCTGGCTGCTCTATCGGGGCGGGTTCCGGCTCTACCTTTGCATGAGGGTCGATTCCGCGCTCTTTGCAGATTTCCTTATAGTGGCGCTCAATGTCGGAGATCAAAGTGCCGGAGGTTTTGTTGATGGTCTCCAAACTGGCTCTCAGTTCTTTCAGCTCCTTGCCCTGACTCCAACTGGCAATATAGCCAAAGCTGTTTTCTCCTGTCTCAATTCCAAAATATTTGCAGACTGCATAGGAGATGCTTTCAGCCTCCACTTCTTCCGTGTGACGGTTTTTGATTGCCTGTTTTTCTGCGGTTGCATCTTCCTCAACTGCAAGACGCCATTCAAACTGATTTTCGTCCACATAGCGCCAATCCATATCAGAAGCAAACTGTTCGGCTTCTTTTTCTGTGGCAAAATCCAACTTGAAATCATGTTTGGTTCCACCTTCACTCTCCTGCACAACCTTCCATGACGGTAGCATTTCATATTTTTTAGGGTCATGGAGCTTGCTGTGGGCAATCTCGTGTACTGTGGCTGAAACCGTCTGAACCTCACTCATGCCCTGACGAATGGCAATTTTCTGATGATCAGCAGAAAAATAGCCGTCCGTATTAGCGGCCATTGCTTCAAAAGTAATCGGCACCGGTGCGCTGCGGCGCAGGGCCTCCATGAATGCCTCATAATTTGGCACATTGCCGGAAAGGGAGGAAGCAAGCTCCGGCAAAGGTTTCCCGTCGGTCTGGCTCACATCAAAAACCTTGACCGGACGGAACATAGGGATCTCGATTTCTTTTTCCTCTGTGACGATCTTTCCGTCTTTATCCAGAATCGGAGCCTTGGTATCCGGGTCCAGCTTCTGCTCCTCGATTTTCTTCTTATACGGTGTGGGAGCGATGATGGTAATGCCATGCTCGCCCTTTTTTACATGACGCTCAAACTGGTCTTTCCACTTATTGTATCCGGCTACCAATGTGGCGTCCGGCTTCTGCATATAGATGAGCATGGTGTTGTTTACCGAATAGCGGTGGAAGCGGGACATGACGGACAGATAGCGCATATACTTTTCACTCTCAAACAGTTCTTTGATGCCCTGCTCGATGCCATCTGTGATTTCCCTTAGCCGTTCTCGGTTGGTGGGTTTGTTCTCAGCCATGATTTTCAATCTCCTTTCCAAGTGTGTGATTTCTGCTGTGTGTTCTGCAATCCATGCCTTTTGTTCTTCTTCACTTTCATAAAGAAAAAGGTCCAGCAGGTACTCTACATAGGCTTTCTTCTGGATTGCTTCCACAAAACGGGGGTGCGGTTCTTCCTCCGGTGTCCTGGGAGAACGGTCGGCTTCCCATTTTTTCAGCAGATAGTAGTAATCGGACAGTACGCGGTAACAGCGCTGTCGATCCTCCCGAAACTTCTGTGCCTCGGTTTTTTGCCGGACATATCTCCTGCGGGGAGGGGCCTGACTGTCATAGATCAGGCCAAAGTCCTGTGCCAGTTTCTCCGCCGCTTCTTTTGGGGAGAGGTCAAAGAGCTTTGCGGTAAAGTCGATCACATCCCCATCTGCACCACAGCCAAAGCAGTGGAACCGCTGGTCTACCTTCATGCTGGGATTCTTATCATCGTGAAAGGGACAGCAGGCCATGCCAGTTCGACTGACTTTTATCCCGTAAAACTCTGCCGCTTCTCTGGTGCTGACCGACTGCTTGACTGCTTCAAATACATTCTCTGCCATGTGCCTTTAACTGCCGGACTTTTTCACAGGGGGCTGGTATCCGGCGGCTTTCGCACGCTCACTGGCAGCTTTGCGACGCTCGGCGCTGTATGGCTCCCGGACTGATACACACCGCTTGGGGACGGTAAAGTTATGGGCGTCCTTTCGGGTGATCTGGTCGGGGTGCTTTTTTGCCAGCAGTTCCAGCTTCTCCATCAGACGGGGATCGTGGGTGTAGACCTCAGCCATTGGTTCTGCCTGGTTATAGAGGAGAATGGTTTCCCGTTCCACTAAAGAGAGCTTCATCGGCTGCCTCCTTTCCGCTGGTCAAATTCCAGCTTGAAGTTGGCATACTGTCCATCGTCCTCCAAAACCACAGTGGCATCGTAGGTCTTGCCGGTTTTCTCCGAATATAGCCCCGTCACACGGACACAGCCATCGTTCAGCAGCGCAGACACCACAGCTTTGGTCGGCTGTTTTTTCTTGGCAGCCCACCATTTGTTGTTTTTCCAGATTGCAAATTTACAAGAATCATTCTGACAGAAGAAGCCTTTTTGCAGTTCTGCAACTTCACCGCCGCAGCGAGGGCATTTGCCCACCACCTCACGGGGCGGAGTGAACAGGTACTCAGTTCCCTTGATGACCTGATAAGTCCCCACCAGATCTTTCAGCATGGTGCTGATCCCGTCCAGAAACTCCTCCGGGGCAAGCTGCCCGCGCTCGATCTCGCCCAGGCGGTACTCCCACTCGGCAGTCAGAAGCGGCGATTGCAGTTGTTCCGGCAGCACTGTAATAAGGGAAACTGCATCGTGGGAAGGGAGAAGCTGCACCGTTTTCCTGCTCTTTTTTCGTTCCAGAAAACCGGCAGATACCAGCTTTTCCAAAATACCGGCACGGGTGGCCGGTGTCCCCAGACCTTTTCGCTCAGCATCCTCTGGCATATCATCTTTCCCGGCAGTCTCCATTGCGGACAATAGGGTGTCCTCCGTAAAGTGCTGAGGCGGACTGCTTTTGCCTTCTTTGACGATTGCCGCAGAAACCGAAAGGGTCTGTCCTTCGGTCAGCTCCGGCAGGGCTTTCTCTACGCCCTCTTTTTTCGGCTCTGTATCCTTCATTTTGGCACGATAAGCGTCCTCCAGTGCTTTCCATCCGGGGTGCTTCACCGTTTTTCCTTTTGTGGTAAACTCCCCACCGGCACACGCTGCAATCACAACGGTTTCCAAATAGATATGGGGTTGGGCTACGGCGCACATCAGACGCAGGGCCACCAGCTCCAGCACCGCTTTTTCTCCCGCAGGAAGGGCAGAAAGGTCTGCATCCTTGAGATTTCTGGTAGGGATTACTGCGTGGTGGTCGGTTACTTTCTTATCGTTGATTACCGTCTGCGGATCACAGGTAATGGCGATTCCTTTGCGAAACGGCATAGCATTGGCAACCAGATTCACCAACACCGGCAGGCTGTCTGCCATATCGCCAGTCAGATAGCGGCTGTCAGTACGGGGATAGGTGCAGAGCTTCTTTTCATACAGGCTTTGCAGATAGTCCAGGGTCTGCTGGGCTGTAAATCCAAGCAGGCGGTTGGCATCTCTTTGCAGAGTAGTCAGGTCATAGAGGGCAGGCGGCTTTTCGGACTTTTCCTTGCACTCCACCTTTTTGATTGTGACATTTGCACCCTGACAGGCTTCTTTCAGCTGCTCAGCAGCAACCTTATCCGCCATGCGCTCCCCGGATACGGTAAGACCGGGCAGCTCCAGCGCCACGGTATAAAAGGGAATCGGCTGAAAGGTGTCGATCTCAGCTTCTCGCTGAACAATAAGCGCCAGCGTCGGGGACATCACGCGCCCGATGTTGAGGGTTCGGTGATACAGCACGGAAAAAAGCCTTGTGGCATTGATTCCCACCAGCCAGTCGGCCTTGGCACGGCAGAGGGCAGCATCTCGAAGTCCGTCATAGTCCGCACCGGGACGCAGGTTTGCAAAGCCTTCCCTTATGGCGGAGTCCTCCATCGAAGAAATCCAGAGCCTTTTCATCGGCTTCTTGCAACCTGCCAGCTCATAGACGCTACGGAAGATCATCTCGCCCTCGCGTCCGGCATCGCAGGCATTTACCACTTCCGTCACATCCGGGGCATTCATCAGCTTTTTGAGAATATCAAACTGCTTTTTCTTATCTTTTCCCACCACCATCTGCCAATGTTCCGGCAGGATAGGCAGGTCATCATATCGCCACTTGGCATACTTGGGGTCATAGCTGTCTGCATCTGCAAGACCGGCCAGATGACCCACGCACCAGCTGACATGCCAGCCGTTACCCTCCAGATACCCGTCCTTACGGACGGTTGCGCCGATCACCGCCGCCAAATTCTGGGCAACTGATGG
>ERZ869991.813-NODE-813-length-10695-cov-4.878131_pt1 | contig 10695 bp, 6 predicted proteins | sample MGYA00520862_ERZ869991 | MGnify/ENA primary metagenome ERZ869991 (study PRJEB32232, sample SAMN07284978) | human gut metagenome | biome: human-associated habitat; material: feces | host: Homo sapiens | place: Tanzania | collected 2014-08-11 ...
CGGCTTAGAATGTTAAAAACAACTAATTCCTCTTTCCTAATTCCTAATTCCTAATTGAAAGGAAGTCTGCCACGACATAACTACTACCGCCAACAAACACGAAGTCTTCGGCATCCGAGTCTGCCAAAGCTTTTTCGTATGCAGCTTTAACTGTAGGGTATATGCTTCCTTCCAGTCCGTGGCTTGCGCCCTCTTGTTTCACTTTTTCTGCCGGTATTGCCCTGTGTGTCGACGCCTGTGTGAAATAGTACACGGCATTTTTTGGCAACATTCCGCACACGGTGTCAATATCCTTGTCGTCTACCATTCCGAACACGATTCTCAGTTGCTTGCATTTCTGATTCTTGATTTGCTGGCTCAGATATTGCCATCCCCCAACGTTATGACCTGTGTCGCAGACAACTTTAGGACAAGTCCTTATGGTTTCCCATCTGCCTCTTAATCCTGTTGATTCCGCAACTTTCTCCATTCCGCATTTAATAGATGCCGTGTTCTTTATCACTCCCATACCCTGCAGCAGTTTTGCGGCACAGAGCACGGTGTTGGTGTTTTTTTTCTGGTAAATACCACCGAGTTCGCCACGTAGATTTCCAAATGATTTTGTAGTGTAGTCAATGCCGCCCGTTGGATTTATTGCGGCATCCGTTACCTCTTTCTCGTCTTCCGCAAAGGTTATCTGAGCATTCTCTTCCTTAGCCTTTGCCATGAACACAGGTTTTGTCTCGCTGTTGTATTCGCCTACAACAACTGGCGTATTCCTCTTTATTATTCCAGCCTTTTCTCCGGCAATCTTTGCGAGCGTGTTGCCCAGAAATTGTGTATGGTCAAAGCTGATATTCGTTATTATAGATAGGATAGGGGAGATGATGTTTGTGCAGTCGAGCCGTCCGCCCAGTCCCACTTCAATCACGGCATAGTCCACCTGCTGCTCAGCGAAGTATTTGAAGGCGAGCGCCGTGGTGAGTTCGAAGAAGCTGGGATGCAGCGGTTCAAAGAATTGCTTTTCATTTTCCACGAAGTCCACCACGTATTCTTTGCTTATACACTTGCCGTTCACACGAATCCTCTCGCGGAAGTCCACCAGGTGTGGCGAAGTATAGAGTCCCACCTTGTATCCCTCGGCCTGCAATATCGCCGCCAGGGTGTGGGAGCAAGAGCCTTTGCCGTTGGTCCCGGCAATGTGTATTGTCTTGAATTTCGTGTGGGGATGACCGAAGTGGCGGTCAAGTTCATGGGTGTTGTAAAGTCCCTCCTTGTATGCCGTTGCCCCTACTTTCTGGAACATCGGCACACTATTATAAAGGTATTGTATGGTTTCTTCGTAGTTCATTGTTTTTATATTAAATTTAAGTTGCTTTTTTTCTTCCCCTCCCCCGCCTCCCCCTCCGGGGGCGGAGCGGTTTCCCTTGTTATTGAGAAAGTAATTCTTTTGGTAGTGAGAAACTAATCTGTTTCCTTATGTTTAGAAAAGCATAATACTCTTGAGAAATGTAGTCTTTTACTTTATGGTTAGCAAGAGTAACTGCTCCGCCCCCGGAGGGGGAGGCGGGGTGGAAGAATACCAAACGGAACTTCAATCTTTCAATTTTTCAATCTTTCAATTTTTCAATTTTTCTTTTTTTCAATTTTTCTTTTTCATTCCCTTATATATAAGGAATACTACTATTAATGCAGCCAAGGCCAGCAACACGTAGCCAATCTCATGACTGTATTTCGTTGCCTGCAAATACACGTCCTGTGTTGTCTTGTAGTCGGTGTAATTGTATATCGCCCATCCAATCATGGCGAGCACCGTGTTCCATACTCCGGCTCCGAGAGTGGTAAAGGCAAGAAACCTGCCCACGTGCATTCCCGACAGACCTGCAGGGATGCTGATGAGTTGTCTTACTGCAGGCACGAGTCGTCCGAAGAAAGTTGATGTTGCTCCGTGCTTGCGGAAGAACTCCTCTGCCGTTTCCACTTTCTTGCGGTCAATCAGACACATGTGGCCTATTCTGCTGTCGGCAAAGCGGTAGATAATAGGTCTGCCGAGCCATTTTGCGAGATAATAGTTTATCAAAGCTCCGAGGTCGGCTCCGATGGTTGCGAATACAATGACCAGTACTATCGACATTCCGCTGTTAGGGTCCATCGCCTTCCATGCTGCCGGTGGTACCACCACTTCGGATGGAAAGGGGATGAACGAACTTTCTATAGCCATGAATAGAGTTACCACCCAATAGCTCAGGTTGTTTAGAATCCAAAGGAAGAGTTCTGCTGAGTTCATGATTTTCTGTTTTTTTTCTGTTTTTAGTTAATTTGGGTGCAAAGTTACAAAAAAGTTGATAACCGCCTAACAGTAACATATAGAACTTTCGGCTTTAACTCTTGTTTGTTCCCATCATTGACGATGAATATAATATTTTTCGAGCAGTACGGTTAAAAATGATAGTCTGCCATTAATGAATAATGTTCAAGGTAGTAGGTGGGTGGGACAAAGCACCTGCTAAGATTTTCTAACTGTACAGGTTGATATTTTTTAGCCGATAAAATATTTTTTTCGGTTCTTCTTCAATTTAGGTGGTAAGAATTTTAGACGAAGAACAAAAAAAGGACTGTAGCATTTGCCACAATCCTTTTTTATATATTCAGATTTGAGATATTTACATTCAAATTTGAGATAATAGACTTGAGATTACAATTAACTGAAGTAGCTCTTGAACTTCTGGAAGATGGTCTGCTTAGTCGTAGCATCGCCCTTGAAGTTGTCGCTCTGCTGCATCTCCTCGAGAGCCTTCTTCTCGTCCTTCGAGAGAGTCTTCGGCACGTAGACGCTGATGTGAACCACCAAGTCGCCGTTGCCGTGGCCATAACCCTGAACGGCAGGCAATCCCTTGCCCCTCAATCGGAGAGCCTTGCCCGGCTGAGTGCCCGGTTCAATCTTTATCTTCACCTTACTGCCGCCGATAGTAGGAATCTCAACCTGTCCGCCGAGAGCAGCCGTTGGGAAGTCGAGCAGCAGGTTGTAGATAAGATCCTGTCCGTCGCGAACGAATGTGTCGCTCGGCTCCTCCTCAATGAACACCTGGATGTTTCCGGCTATACCGTTGTGTATACCGGCGTTACCCTTGCCCGGCACGTTTACCACCATGCCTTCGGCAACGCCAGCAGGAATCTTTATTTCAACGACTTCCTCGCCCTTTACTACACCGCTGCCGCCACAAGTCTTACACTTGTTCTTGATAACCATTCCCTCGCCCTGGCAAGTAGGACAAACACTCTGGGTCTGCATCATGCCGAACAAGCTCTGTGTGGTTCTGGTCACAACGCCGCTTCCGTGACACGTTGGACAAGTCTCCTTGCCGCTGCCGTTCTCAGCACCGCTGCCATGACAATGGGAGCAGGTAACGTCTTTCTTGACCTTGAATTTCTTTGTTACGCCAGTAGCTATCTCTTCCAAAGACAGTTTCACTTTCAGACGCAAGTCGGCACCACGATGCTGAGCCGGTCTGCCACCGCGTTGTCCGCCGAATCCGCCACCGAATCCGCCGCCATGTCCGCCGAATACATCACCGAACATAGAGAAGATGTCGTCCATGGAGAATCCGCCGCCGCCGAATCCGCCGAATCCGCCGGCACCGCCACCGCCCATCGGTCCGTCGAAACCGAACTGGTCGTATTGCTGTTTCTTCTGCGGGTCGTGGAGCACATCGTAAGCCTCTGCCGCCTCTTTGAATTTCTCTTCAGCCACCTTGTCGCCCGGGTTACGGTCGGGGTGGTATTTGATGGCGATCTTTCTGTACGCCTTCTTTATCTCGTCTTCCGAGGCATCCTTGCTTACGCCAAGCACCTCATAGTAGTCTCTCTTTGCCATAATTCTAATTTACTGTCCTACTGCCACTTTAGCGTGTCTAATTACTTTGTCGTTCAGCGTATAGCCCGTCTGCACGCAGTCGAGCACCTTGCCCTTTTTGTCGTCGCCCATTCCCGGCACCATAGCCACAGCCTCGTGGTAGTCGGTATTGAAGTCGGCATCCTTGGTTTCAATCTTGTTCACGCCAAGACCTTTCAGACATTTCTCGAACTTCTGGAAAATCAGTTTCATGCCCTCCTTCAGAGCCTCCACGTCTTCCGTCTTTTCTGCAGTGGCAAGAGCCCTCTCCATGTCGTCCATCACAGGCAGAATGGCAGAAACGGCCTTCTCGGCACCGTTCACGATAAGTTCAGCCTTCTCCTTCATTGTTCTCTTGCGGTAGTTGTCAAATTCGGCAACGCTACGCAGATACTTGTCTTTGAGTTCGGCAATCTGCTCGTTAGCAACTTCCAGCGGATCCTTCTCTTCCTCTTTTTCGGTAGCCTCCTTCTGACCTTTCTCCTTGTCCTCTTCAGAGGTAACCTTTATATTCTGTTCGTTTTCAGAGTTTTTCAACTCCTCTTCCTTCTTTTTTGTATCTTTCTCTTTACTCATAATTATAATCCTTTTTGCTACCTGTTAGCAAAAACCTTGCCAATGTGAATAAAACTGACAATTATTCGTACATCTTAGCTCTCTGCTCCTTGAGCTGCTCGTCGTAGATATAGTCGTCATACTGCATCAGCTTATCGATAGTGCCCTTTGGAGTAAGTTCGATGATGCGGTCGGCAACGGTTTGGATAAACTCGTGGTCGTGGCTGCTGAACAGAATGTTGCCCTTGAAGCCAACAAGGTTGTTGTTGAACGCCTGGATACTCTCGAGGTCGAGGTGGTTGGTAGGAGTGTCGAGGATTAGGCAGTTGGCATTTTTCAGCTGCATACGTGCAATCATACAGCGCATCTTCTCGCCTCCGCTCAACACGTTCACCTTTTTCATAACCTCTTCGCCGCTGAACAACATTCTTCCCAGATAGCCCTTCATTGCCACCTCGTTGCCCGTGCCATACTGACTGAGCCAGTCCACGAGGTTCATGTCGCTCTTGAAGAACTCTGTATTGTCGAGCGGCAGATAAGCCGTAGTGATGGTTACTCCCCATTTGTATGTTCCTGCCTGAGCCTCGCGGTTACCGTTGATAATCTCGAAGAGAGCGGTCATAGCCTTAGGGTTATGACTGAGGAATACCACCTTCTGTCCCTTCTCGATGTTGAAGTTCACGTTGTCGAACAATACGGTGCCGTCGGCATCCACAGCCTTCAGACCCTCAACCTCAAGAATCTGGTTGCCCGGTTCGCGCTCCATCTGGAAGATAATTCCCGGATATTTGCGTGATGAAGGGCGAATCTCCTCAACGTTGAGCTTCTCGAGCATCTTCTTGCGACTCGTTGTCTGCTTGCTCTTGGCAACATTGGCAGAGAATCGGCGGATAAACTCCTCCAGTTCCTTGCGCTTCTCCTCAGCCTTCTGGCGCTGGTTCTGCTGCTGGCGAAGGGCGAGCTGCGAACTCTCATACCAGAACGAGTAGTTTCCTGCAAACACAGTAACCTTTCCGAAGTCGATATCCACGGTCTGAGTGCTCACGGCATCAAGGAAGTGACGGTCGTGGCTAACCACGAGAACCGTCTGCTCCACGTTGCTCAGGTATTCCTCAAGCCACTGCACGGTGTCGAGGTCCAAGTCGTTGGTCGGCTCATCGAGCAACAGGTTGTCCGGGTGTCCGAAGAGAGCCTTGGCAAGCATCACGCGCACCTTCTCCGTGTTCGACAGTTCGCTCATCATCTTCTGCTGCATGTCCTCCTTGATGCCAAGGTTAGACAACAGCTGAGCGGCATCGCTCTCGGCATTCCATCCGTCCATTTCGGCGAATTTCATCTCCAGGTCGGCAGCGCGGTTTCCGTCCTCCTCTGTCATCTCCGGTTTGTTGTAGAGAGCCTCGCGCTCCTTCATGTTCTTCCAGAGCGGCTCGTGCCCCATGAGCACGGTGTCCATCACGCTGAACGCATCATATTTAAAGTGGTCCTGGTCGAGCACAGAGAGACGCTCGCCCGGTCCGAGCTCCACGCTTCCCTTGTTAGGCTCCAGCTCTCCGCTGATAGCCTTGAGTAGAGTAGACTTACCGGCACCGTTGGCACCGATAACGCCATAGATATTTCCGTTAGTGAACTTGATATTAACGTCTTTGTAGAGAACTCTCTTTCCGAATTGGATAGCGAGATTGGTTACTGTAATCATCTGTCTTTATTACCTTATTATATATTATATACGTATACTTTGTTTCCCCTTTCTTCATCGCCTGAAAGTAATATGCAAAATGGCATACTACGGCAAAATCGGGTGCAAAGTTACTCTAAATAATTGATATATAGAAAAAAAAGAAGAAATTTTGCATAAAGTCATGTGTTTTATAATATCATTGTCGATCAGTACATTAATAAATTCTTGATTTAGTTTTGAAAAATATTTGTTTCGTATTGATTCTTTGTCTAACTTTGTCAACAAAACCTTAATTTCCTATGAGAAGACCTTATCTTACAATATTATTATCAATGTTCCATCTGCTTGTTCCTGCACAAACAGACAGTGAGTACTCACACCAATATAGGTTGGGAGACATTATTTGCAGAAATGCAATTGGCGATTTTGATATTGGTGAAAGTGGGGACAGTTGTATATGGGATCTTCACGATATAAAGATATATAAAAAATGTCTTGCGACAGAATTTACATCTGATTATGAACGTAAAGGCATTGTTGCTGAAATATGCAGCAATATGCGACGTTACTATTCTCAAGATTCTACTTCAATAAATGATGTTGGCTTTGAAAACAACAATATAGAAGTTGAATACGACAGAACTAAACCTGTTTTATTCTTGCCGTTGGTCTATGGGAAAATGAAAAGAGGAGTTTTCCACGGAAACCAGATGTATTGCGAAAAGATCTTCGGTAGGCAGTTTGGAACGTACTCTATTGAGATTGACGGTAAGGGTAAAATGTTCCTTCCTGACGGTAAGGTACTTGATAACGCATATAGGGTTCATTGCATGACGGAAACTGGCTCTATTGTATATGATGATATACATACGAAGACAGAACTCTTGGATTATATCAATAAAACAAATCCTTTTACCGCCGACAGCATAATGTCATTCGTTTCAAACAACAGCAATGACATAAGACACGACGAAGTCTATAAATGGTATGCAACCGGTTATCGTTATCCTATTGTCGAGGTCAAGTCTTATGGATATGGCGAGACACCCTGCAAGACCTTCGTTGCATATTATTGTTCCCCCGATGAACAAAGCAAATTGTACGATTCTGAGAATGAATGTATAAGGAAAGAGATTGAGAAATTACATGCCCAAGACAATTATTCTGTATCTGATAAACTTTCAGATGCAAAATCGTTGCCCTATACAATAGAGAGCGACGGAAATTCATTTGTCATCCGTGTAAGTGATTCGGCTGTAAAAGTAAATGTGGATGTTGTTTTGGCGGACGTTTCTGGCATAGTATTACGAAGAGCGTCTGGGGAATCCAACTATCCAATAGTATTGAATTGTTTGGGATTGAGAAACGGAGAGTATGCTATAAGGGTTATGTTTCTGCATGGTACATTACGGGAGTGAAGACCCCATATGATGATATTATAATAAAATACATAGACTCTTCATTGTACACGTCATACTCATGTTCGGAATCTGTTGTTACCGGCATCTTTGACCATGACGACTATTTCAATGGCGGTTTGTATGGAAGGTGTGAGGATAGTCGTTTCCTTGGTGTAAGGACAGAAGTTGTCTATAAAATTCCTGTTGTATCCGAAATTTCATGGCGAGGCGGCAGTATAAAATTCAATTATATGAATGACCGCAAGGATATATGTAAGACAAGACTTACCAATATTTCCGTATGTGATACCGATGGAAAGCAGATAAAATTCGTAAATTTCTCCAACCGGCATTTCTGGGGATGTGATTCAACTGACATGCGGATGATGCTTGACAGCATCTTTATTTCTGATTCTGGCTTTTATACATTTGACTATTATAATATCAGCACCTGTAGAATGCCGAAATATAAGAATGCGCAATGCGGACAATTCTTGGGACAGACTTTATGTGAGGTGGACTATTGGGGATATTGGAACGGAAAAAAGAACAAAAGTTCAATTCCGAAAGAAGCTTATGAAATGTGTCTTGCAAAATATCAGGGAGCCCGAGGTAATGCCGGGTATCCTCTATCCCTTTTTGCAGATAGAACTCCCGACGAAAACTATGCCAGATGTGGCATCATCCAAAGGATTACATACCCGACAGGAGGCAGTACGGAATTTATTTTTGAGGGCAATGATTACCAGTTCGGAGGGTTAAGAGCGAAGAGCATAAAGAATAGGTCTTGTCATGGTGAGGACAATATTATAGAATTCGTATATTATGGTTCTCGGCAAATGACGAACCACCCCATTGACATGATGGTGTACGACTCCTTCAATCTGATGTCGAACACTCCGGTTAGTATGCCCGACGTATGTCCGTTTTCAGACATTACATGTACGGGGACACCAGTATTCCCACTCAATAGTTCTATGGTGTTCTATACAGAAGTAACTGAGAGATATTCTGATGGAAGCTATACCGATTTCAAATATTCATGCTTTCCAGAGCCAGGTGAACTTTGCGGATATTTTAATGGGGACGCTCCTCAACTCATGTATCAGACACTTAATGATTACGGAATCACGACACCTTTGCTGACTTGTAAATCTGTGCATGATAGTAATGAAAAAATTGTATTTGAAGAAACTAACACTTACGAGAACAAGCGTCTGACACCTTTTAACGCCGGAGCAAAAATAGTAAGTTTTGTTAGAACATCATCACCATACGGAAGATACATTTACAATGATATCGGTTATGGACCGTACTATGTTAATAGCGAAACTATTAAGTTTGACAGTATTGTTGTACATCCGTTCGCCAGCAGAATTGTTTCAACAAAAATTACAGACTTCATGACAGGAGTAACAATTACCAAGGCTTATACTTATGACGACCTCTGCAGAACAGACAAGCCGAAAAGCATGACCGTTGTAAACAGCGACGGAAAAACGTACACAACGGAATATAGGTATGCCTTTGACCTTGACGACAGTTGGCACAAGAGAATGGTCGAGGACTACAACATGTATGATGCTGTGGCGGAGACGGTAAAATCGTGTAATGGAAGGCCTTTTGAGACTCTGTATACGGAATATGCGGAATCAAATGACTGGGTATATCCGAAGAGTATAAGTAAAGCTGTACTTGGCGGCAAACCTTTCGAGATGTTCCGTTTCGGTGATTACGACAATTACGGTAACATAACAAGGCTCGTAACAAACACTTGTGATACGGATAGCATTGTCTGGGGATACAACAGCATGTATCCTACGGAACATCTGCACAATGGCTCCCCCGTAGCGAAGTATTCGTGGAAACCTTTGTGCGGAGTATCGTCAATAACAAAGCCAAACGGATATGCCACGGATTACGGATATGACGCATACGGCAGGCTGTCTTCCGTATGCGATATGTGGGGTACAAGACAAAGGTTCGTCTACAACTATTGTAACGGCACAAAAGGCGGAAACGCTCATGACCATACCAGTAACTATGTGAAGACAACAAATATTCTCTCCGCAGATGGAACATGCTGCAACGTTACCATGCAATATTGCGACGGACTGGGCAGACCGGTTGACAACACCACTGATGGTATGAACGAAAATGGAAAGTTCGTGCATTTTCCCTCGTCGTATGACAGCAAAGGAAGAGCGGCACGGACATGGTTGCCGGTAGTTTCTACCGACGGAGACAGACCGCTGGACGAAAGCAGTATTGCCAGCCTGTCCGCACAGACATACAATGATGCCGAAGCATATAATGACACAGAATACGACGCTCTTGACCGCACCGTGTTTTCTTCCACTCCCGGCACACAATGGCAGGGCAAGGGGAAAAGAATTGAATATATCGGCAACGGCAAAAAGGACGTGAGACTGTTTGCCGCTCCGCTCGACAGAATTACTCTTGCCGATAACGGTTTCTATGATGCCAATACGTTGCAGGGGAAAAGAACTACAGACGAGGACGGACACAGCCTTACTGTCTTTACAGACAAACTCGGTCGGAAAATACTTGAAAGACGGAATGACGGAAATGAAAACAACGACACGTATTTTGTCTACAATGACATCGGACTGCTGAGATATGTACTTTCGCCGGAGTATCAAAGGGCAGGTTACAAAGACAAGTATGCCTATGAGTACCGCTATGACAAGCGGGGGAATGTGGTTAAGAAAATTCTTCCAGGCTGCGAACCGGTACAGTATTGGTATGACCGTGGCGACAGACTTTCGTTCATGCAGGACGCAATGCTTCGCGACAAAGGATTGTATCGTTTTTATCTATACGACAGACTCGGAAGAATAGTAGTTCAAGGCTTGTGCAGCGGTTGCAACAGGAGTGAAGAGGTGAATATTGCAGAATTTAAAGAAAATATTGACGGTTTATGCAATACAGGCTACGAAATTCCGTTATCAGATAAAATAACGAATCCAAACCTTGAGACAGTGAACTATTACGACGACTACCGTTTCTTGCAGAAATACTTTGCCGAGCTTGGAAATCTCATTTCTGATTTCCAAGTGAAAGGAAGTTGTGCGCAGGGTTTGCAGACAGGTAAGGTACAGGTGGCGAGCGATGGAGAAAAAGTAATCGATGCTTCTTTCTATAATGCTAAGGGTCAGGTTGTAGATACC
>ERZ869991.814-NODE-814-length-10690-cov-21.083200_pt1 | contig 10690 bp, 7 predicted proteins | sample MGYA00520862_ERZ869991 | MGnify/ENA primary metagenome ERZ869991 (study PRJEB32232, sample SAMN07284978) | human gut metagenome | biome: human-associated habitat; material: feces | host: Homo sapiens | place: Tanzania | collected 2014-08-11 ...
TTCATCTACAAACATAAGACCAGAAGTCTGAACAAAGCCCAGGAATACATCAACCTATCCCTGGAAGATGCTTATGCCTACAAAAGCCGGTTGCGCCGCATTGAGATTTCATCCAAATTACAATTGATTACCAATGCCTATACAGATGACATCAAAACAACCAACAGATTGCTCAACATCGCCCTATTGGTCATTATCCTGCTCCTACTTGGAGTAGGTATTAGCAGTCTGTTCATCCGCAAGAAGAACAGGCTGCTGAAACAAAAGAAAGATGAAATCTCGGCAACGTCTGACAAAATGGAAAAGCTCAACGGTCAGCTACATCTCATCAACGACGAGCTGAAAGATACCAATCAGAAACGCGAGAGACTGGTGAAGGTGTATATAGACCTGTGCTATAAAAACATAGAGAGGAACAGCAAACTGCGTACTTTGGCAGTAAGAAAGATAAAAGCCAACCAGAGCAAGGAACTGCTGAGTCTTCTCTCTTCCTCATCAAGTACAGAAAAGGAGAACAAGGAGTTTCTGACTGAATTCGACAAGGCATTCCTGTCTCTGTACCCAACTTTTGTAAGCGAGCTGAACAAGCAGCTTACCGAATCGGCTCACATCCAGCTGAAAGAGAACGGCGAAATGCCCCCTATCCTCCGTGTATGCGCCCTGTTAAGATTAGGCATCACCGAAAGTTCAAAAATAGCCGGCATCCTTTCTTATTCGCCACAAACTGTATATAACTATCGTTCCATGCTCAAGAACAATGCCATAGACAAGGAGCACTTCGAGGAAAATGTGCTCAAACTCTGCATGGTTATTACTGACTGATGAAAGAAAGAAAAAGATACCTATATATAATAACAAATCCCGACAGGCAACAACATACCTGTCGGGATTTATTTATTATCTGCAATTGATGAGAATCCTACTTTACAGTATATTTCTTGCCACCACGGATATAGATACCATCATGTTTTGCCGAGAGCGATACCTTTCGGCCATTGATATCATAAACATCGGAACTGCAAGGCTTAGTAACACCGACAACAGGAGTTAATCCCGAAGTCAAATCATAATCTATTTCACCATCATCAGGGCAATGAATAACCACCATTTCCTGATACCACTGATACTCCTCATCAACGGAGACACCGTTATCCGTATATTCCAGAGGAAGGAGGCTCAAGTCGAAATAGCCATCACCTAAACCACCATACCCCCAATTCACTCCTACGTTTCCATCAGCATCATAACCATCCAGCACAAAAGCATGGGAAGATGTTTTGTCGTTTCCCTGCTTATTGGATGTACCGGCATACAGAATAGGATGCCCGGCGCTCAATTCCCGGTAAATAACCTTTTTCCAGGCTGCATCATCATAGTTATTGGCCTGGGGATAATCCTTATAGCCATAATACTGGGTAAGATAGCCGAAATGCTTCTCCATTCCAGCCGCAGCATCTGGCAAAGATGCGCCGCTGCCATCAAGAGAATAATTCATACCAGCCACACAACCGCAATGAAACATCAGCTTGGCTACTGCGGCAGCATGTTCAGAACTGAAGTTATCACCCGAATAAGCAGGCAACATCTCCGTCCACTTATACTCACCCATACTCAGCATAGCAGTACGTTTCTCATCGCCGACGTTATAAGAAGCGACACCCTTGCCACGGGATGGATACTGATATACAGACATAATCTGTGCCATAGCCGTAGCCACGCAACCCACCCAGCAGTTTTTACCATTCACTTGTGGGCACTGGCTATTGAAAGGAGCATCCTGGCCCCATTTTGTAGTAACCAGATGCTCAACACTCGACTTGCAACCTGCAGGGATAACCTGATAACCCGTAGAAGCAGCACGAAGTGAAGCGTCATTAATTCTATCCAAGAACCAGCCCAAGGCAGGATTATCACCAAAAGTACCCTCGCCAGAATAACCTATCACAGCCTTGAACGCATCATCATTGGCGAGAACTACAAATCCGTTCCGGTTGCGTCCTACAACCGTATAAGCATCCGTCTGGCGCATAACCCGAAGGTTCTCACCTGCTCCTCCACGAGAAGTTTTCCCGCCAACAGAAGGCAAACGCTCCCCCAGCACCTCACTGGCTATCTCTAATTTCTGCTGAAGGCTCCTTTCCTTTGCCTCAGAGCAAAGGAAAGAAGCCAACATCAGAGAAAATATAAAAATCTTCTTCATAAGTCCAAAATCTTTAGGAAATCATTCGATATTTCTACCAAACGCCATACACATTTACAGACTGCTGCTCAACACTGGAATTTATATATCCATTCAGATAGATGTATTTCTGTGTGAAGTCTATATAAGAATAGGTACTATAGCCATATCCACCATACCACATGAAAGAGTTGATATTTACATCTCCTACCGTCCAGTTCCACAAATAGTCACCTGTAGAAGAATCAACACCTGCTACGATATAGTTTTGCTTATAAGTCTGATAGTCATATATGGCAGCACCCTTTCCTTCCTCAGGAACCAGTTCTCCGGAGCAATCAGCCAGATTATCGGCATTGAAAGTGCCATCAATCTTGAAATAAAGATCAGCACCCGACCCCAACATATTGGTGATATAAAACTGATTGACACCTTCCAGCTGGTAGATATCAGAATAGGTAACAGGCAAATCTGTGAAACCTGCGTAATAGAACTGCACATTCTCCAGTACTTTCGTCCACTGAGAAACCAGCACCGACGACTGCAGCACCGTACTGCCATCCTGCTTGGTATAAGGATCGGCATAGGCTTCATCGACATCTATCTTGAAACCAAATTTCTTTTTAGGTGTCAAGCCCTTTACAGAAATGGTCAGCGTAGCCTCCTTCTCGCCCTGGGCAAACTCCACCGTAGCAGGCACCTGAATGGCAGCTGTATCAGTATATTCTACCTTGACAGGAACACTCGCAGCCTCAGCGGCTACCTTACGGCAAACCTTCACATCAACGGTTTCCTGGTCTGGAGTAAGAATAAACCCTGCCGCATTGCCGGCATCAAAATACACTCCCATGCAATTGTCTGGGGCAGGATTGCCTGGCGCATAATCATCGTCATCGCTGCAGGAAGAGAACCCCAACAGGAGACCAGCCGAGATGGCAAGCCCCAAATATCTAAAAAACTTTATATTCTTCATTGTCAATTCCATTTTAAAGATTGAAAAATCTCCTCATTTACTCACTCTTTGCCTCTACCACACTTGTAGGGTCAGGATTCAGTACCACAGCCGGATTAGAACTCTTCTCATATTCAGGGATATAACAATCCATCCATGGAGCCACGAAACCATACTTGGAATTCAAGCGGTGACTCTCCAGGAAGTTGGTACCCGTATAGGTGCGGACAACAGCTATCTTAAGACGCTTATAATCAAAATACAGCAGTCCCTCTCCCCAGAGTTCGATACGTTTCTGAAGCAGCACGGCATCTTCAAGTGATTCGATGTCTGTAGCCTGACACTCATAAGAGCCATCTGTATAGCGATAAGCATTCATGAAATCATTCAAGACGGTCTTGGCAGCATCCACCCCTTCTGTATGGGCAATGGCCTCAATATAGATGAGATACATCTCTTCTACACGCATCAATGGAATATCACACAAACAGCCCACATAGAGGTCAGACAAGTTGCCTGAACCCGGATGATATTTCAGGTTGGTGTAAGCAGGCAGTTTAGCCCATCCTGCTCCATCCAGCAAGGTAGAATAGCCTGCCGGAACCTCAGCCTTGCCAGCATCCTCAGGGGCAACCCAAGTCTTCTTTCGCCAGTCGGCATCAGGTATCTGATTATAGAGCGAAGCACCTATCATACGGTAAGCCTTGCCATAACCACCCATGGAGAATGCGGTAGATTCAGAAGATACCGTACCCATCCAGGAATAGTACCAGCTGCCCAATTGCTCCTTTGTTCCCAGCGAAGCCTTCCATATCCAGGAAGAATTAGCAGTATTGAAACCTGTCTTCTTATTATACCATTCGCTCTGAGACATTGGCTGGCAACCGGAATTGTCGATGGCAGCCTGTGCGTATGAGGCAGCCTTGGCAAAACAGTCATTAACCGCCGTAATGCCCAAGGCATCATAGCCGTCAGCATCATTCTCATGAGCCAACTGGGCTGTCAGATCATCTGCCGAATCATAAAAACGAGAACCCAGTTCCAACCAGAAGCGTGCCTTCAAACCATCTACCACGCTCTCATCCGGCTGCTCCTTGCCCGTACGCTTATAGCCCTTCAAGTATGCCTCAGCCTTATTCAGGTCGTGCAGGATAAAGCGATACATGGTATAATAAGGTACACGAGGATTGTTCTTACCCTCCTCGCCTGTAGTCTTCTCGGTCACGATAGGCACGGTAAGTCCCATTATCTTGGCTGCTTTGGCATCAAAGTCAGAGAATCCGGTCTTCTTGAATTCAAACATTCTTGCCATATCCAGGTATGCCAAAGCACGGTAAGCATAAGCTGCACCGGCAGACGCCTTTGCTGATTCAGATGCTCCTTCCACATCGAGCGACGAGATGATACTGTTGGCATTATTCACTAAACCATAATAGTAGAAATAGGTGTAATTGAATGGGCTACGGAGTCCCTTACCATTCTCTATAGATGAGAAATAGTCGTAATCTGCATTGTAAACCGGAAAATCCTCTGTCATCACATCACGGATAATCATCTGGCTGGGATAACCGTTGTCGTAAGCCGAACCGTCGCCATACACACCACTCTTTACCATATAGGCACTCAAGCCGGTCAGCAAGCCCTGCTGAGCCGTCTCAGACCCCTGCACCTGACTGCCTGTTGCATAATCCTTTGGCAGTTCCTCCTCCAGACAGCTCTGCATCATCAAGCATGAAGAGAGCACTACTGTGAACAGAGAAACCTTGCGAAATATATTGTTCATCATATAAAATTCTCCTTATCTATATAAAAATCTCCTTATCTAACAGTTTAAAATTGAAGTGTAATACCACCAGAGATGGTACGAACAAACGCATACTGCTCGTTGCTAGGTGAGCCGGTGAAACTTGTACGAGGGTCGAATCCCTTTCGCTTGCTCCACAAATAGACATTGTCTGCCGCACCATAGACACGAACCTTAGTCAAGCCCAAACGACGTGTCAGGCTCTTTGGCAAGGTATAACCGATATTGATGCTCTGCAGGTTGAGATAACTTCCATTAATCAGGAAGCGATCAGAAGATGAGCTTGCATCCGTATCATTATACTGGAGGCGAGGGATGTTGGATCCTCTGTTATTTGGAGACCAGGCATCCAGCATATCCTTATGGAAATTAAAACCTGTCCAGCTATCATGAGGAACACTCATCAGACTCTGATAACCTGAATCGTAAGACTTGCCGCCGATGGAATAAGTGAAGTTCACACCGACATCAATACCTTTAAACGACAACGATGTGCCAAAGCCACCATAAAGATCCGGAGTCGGGTCGCCACAGGCAAAGTAAGAGCCTTCCGACCATTTTGCCGACTTGCCCAGCGAACCATCTTCGTTCTCAACATACCATGTGGATTCTCCTTTCTCATTTACGCCTGCATATTTCTTCAATCTCCAGGTGTAGATAGGCAATCCTTCACCATAATAATAAGAACCGTTATGATAACCGGCATATCCGCTCAGCATCTCGTTCTTGTTCTCATCAAAAAGCTTCGTTATCTCATTGGTATAGTGGGTGGCATTGAGATTGATGTTCCACGCAAAATCCTTGGTGCGGATTACATCTCCTGCAAGATTCAGTTCTACACCACGGTTCACCATGTTACCAACATTAGAGTAATAGCCTGCATAACCCATTGACATAGGCACGCTGATGAAACAGAGCATGTCAGTGGTCTTGCGGTAGAAATACTCCACATCACCGGTCAGACGACCCTTGAAGAGTTCGAATTCAAGACCTGCGTTGATATTGGTATTGGTCTCCCAGGTAATCTTATCATTACCCTTTGAAGCAAAGGTCAGCGCCATGTCACCATTCATGCTACCGATGCCGTAAGTATCCAGATAACGGTTGTTACCGATGGCATCGTTACCCTGCTGACCGAAAGAGAATTTCACCTTCAGCATGTCGAGCCAAGACTTGGTGCCTGCCATCCAATCTTCCTTGGTCAGTATCCAGGCACCACCGAAGGAATAGAAATCACCCCAACGATGGGCTGGAGAGAAGCGGGATGAACCGTCACGGCGATAAGATACCTGACCGAAATACTTGCCATCATAATCATACATGCCACGGAAGAAGAAACCTTCGGTGTTATAATTGGTCTGGTTGGAATAAGTAGGCTCATTGGTGATAGCACCTGCCAACTCATGGTTTTCATTGAAAGAGAACATGTTGGAACGGCCGCCATATACGTATTCATAAGTCTGCTTATAGTTCTCATGTCCCAACAGCAATGTCATATTGTGCAGACCAAAAGAACGGGCATAGTTTACCAACTGCTGGAAGTTGACTGTATAATAACGGTAATGTCCTACGGTTACCTTACCATTAGGATAAGTCGTTGCACCAAATCCATAATAAGGCTGCTGGGTACTCTGATAGCGATATTCATAGTCATCTACCGTACCGTTCAAGGTAATCTTCAGTCCCTTGACAAATGTTGGGGTAATATCTGCGAAACCATTGATACCGAAAGTATTGCCTACAGAATGAGATGCCTGAAGCTGGTCATCCTTCAACTGGTTGAGCTGAGAGAGCACAGGTCGATTCAAGCCTGCATTCATTCCGTTACCATAATCATATATCTTACCATTATCATCAGTCATGATATTGCCATTGCCATCTCTAAGATACAACGGATAGATAGGAGCTATGGTATTGACCATGTAGAAGGTATTGGTAGAACTGTTGTTACCGTCAGAATCTACCTCTGTGGCATAGTCTGTAACGGTATGGGCATAGTTTACGTTACCACCCACCTTCAGCCATTCATTTGCCTTATAGGTAGCCTTCAGGCGTGCAGTATATCGCTTAAACTGAGAGCCGTACGCGATACCTGGGTTATCCAGATAGCCCAATGAAGCATAGAACTGTGAACTGTCGTTTCCACCATTCACATTCATATTATACTCCTGTCGGAGGGTGTTTCGGTAAGCCGCCTTGAGCCAGTCGTCCGGACTGATCGTATATTCCTTGCCGTTATAAGAGATTTTATTGCCCAATGTGGCATTAGGATTCAGCTTTCCATTATCGCCAATGAGATACTGTCCCTCAGGTACATTGTAGCAGATATATCCCAACCCGCCCTTTTCTGAAGAACCACCAATCGCATTGTTGGCAGCCACATGAGCCGCATAAGCAGACATACCCTTACCAATGGTATAGTAATTATATAATGACTTATAGTGTGTCTCATAATATTGACCGGGATCGGATATCATATCATAAGTCTGAGAGCCACGGCTATTGCTGCCCCATTTGGCATCAACAGTGATGACGGTCTTGCCCACCTGCGGATTCTTGGTGGTAATCATAATGACACCATTGGCACCACGGGCTCCGTAGAGTGCATTACTTGCCGCATCTTTCAATACGGTAACAGAAGCCACATCCGCTGGGTTGATGTCACTCCAGGAACCATAATAAGGTGCACCATCTACCACGATCAACGGATCCTGACCTGCATTGATAGAGCTGATACCGCGCACACGGATGGTAGGGGTAGAAGACGGATCGCCAGATGTATTTATCATCTGCACACCAGCTACCTGACCATTGAGGGCATCTACCACATTGGTTACCTGGCGCACGGCTATTTTGTCAGCATCCACTACTCCTGCAGAACCCGTGAAAGATGATTTCTTCTGCTCACCGTATGCCACAACGATTACTTCGTCGAGCTCACGGTCTTGCGAATGCATGTTGACCTTCATACCCGGCGCCGCCTTTACGGTCTGTGAATCCATACCAAGATAACTGATTACAATCGTTTCTCCTCGTTTGGCACTCGGCAAGCTAAACTTACCATCAATGTCGGTCACGGTTCCGGTTTTAGCACCTTTCACCATGATCTGTGCACCCACTACGGGGTCTCCATTTTCATCGAAGACCTGTCCCCCGACCTGTCCGGAAGACTGTGCCAGCACTTGCCCTGAAGCAGCCAGCAACAGGGAAGCAAATAAAACCTTCATTTTCATATATCTTCTCTTCTTATAATTATTATCTCTTATAATACTCGTCTCTTTTCCTCTCTTTATCTTGAATACACCTATTTATATATTGCTACGTTATCCATTACAAGTTTTATATAAAATATGTATTCAGATGCAAAGGTAATATAAAATCCGCTAACAGCCAAACAAAAATCACAATAATTGCCATTTTGCATAGCAAAAAGATACATTTCACACAAAATCAACGTATTAATGCCAGTTTTTCAAGATTCAAATTCCCGAAAAAGGCAAACTCTTCTTTGATGCACGACTTCCTTACTGCTACATCGGATAACGACCTTATCCATACTGATTTATAACCATACATGATAAAAAACATAAGCATTTATTTGCTGCACAAAAGAATATTGATTAATTTTGCAACCAAACAAACAGAATGATTATGATAGAATTAGATGATAAATTGATCAAGAAGTTCCATCAACAAAAAGATGGAGTATATGCACGAGACGAAGAGCAGCGCCTTTGTCTTGCTGCACAGGGATATTCTATCTGTGAAAACTCCATTGCCGTATTCAGCAATCTGCGTACTGATAAAAGTTATATTTTCTTCGGAAAGTCGTGCGAAGTATTGGGACTAGGTCAATCAAATTCAATACAGACGCTTGATTCCGTATGGGAAGAAGAAATTTTCAGTAGGATTCATCCTGATGACTGGAAGAAGCGTTGCCTGCAAGAACTTACCTTTTTCCGCATGATATCATCATCCCATTCCAAAGATATGTTTTCATGGTATCTTGAGAATACCATGAGATTGCGTGGAAAAGATGGCGAATACCGCTACTGGAGACATCGAATCTTCTATTTCCCTGGAAGCGGGCAACAAGGGATAAGCTATGCCCTCTGTCTCTACAATCTGACACCCGAAGATAGCGGAGGAACCTATCTGATAAATACAATTACGGGAGAGAAGCAACTACTTGTAATTGATGAAGGCAACATTCTTACTGAACGCGAAAAAATCGTATTACAGATGATACAGAGCGGAAAGTCAAGTAAGATGATTGCAGACAGATTGGAGATAAGCAAGCATACCGTTGATCGTCACAGACAGAATATCATAGCCAAACTACGAGTGAATAATACCACCGAAGCATGCCATAAAGCAAAAAGGTTAGGATTAATAGACTGACATGGCTGCTGCTTGCATGCTGTAGCCTGTTATCATGTCAAAATGCGCAGAAATCACAATCTGCAACAAAAAATAGATCAAATATGGAAAAGAAAGATTCAAATTTAAAGCCATTTGTGGCAGAAAACCTGTTTTGGATTAGAGAGCCAAAACAATATACGGTTACAGACTCTCTGATTACAATCGTTTCTGAACCTCACACAGATCTTTGGCAGCGCACCTATTATGGGTTCAGCAATGACAATGCTCCGGTGTTGCAAATGAAGACTTCAGACAAGTTCTTTTCTTTCACCGTCAAGACATCGTTCAATAGTTCTGCCCTATTTGACCAATGCGGTATTGCTATCTATCTTGATAGTGATAATTGGATGAAGGCATCAATAGAATACGAGAATGAGGAATATCAAAGATTGGGCAGTGTTGTAACAAACAACGGATACTCCGATTGGGCCACACACGACATATCTTCTTCTATCAAGGAAATGTGGTATCGCCTTAGCCGCAGAGAAAGTGACTACTATATAGAAACCAGTACAGACGGTGTTAATTTTCATCAGATGCGCGCATTTCATTTAGTCAAGGGAGATGGAGAAATTTCGTTCGGATTATACGCAGCTAGTCCTGTAGACCATTCATTTACTGCTACTTTTACAGAGATGAAAGTAGAAAAATGCAAATGGGAAACCTGGTCTGCAGAGAAAACCGGATTCAATCAAACTTCAAAATGACACAAACTTCTTACAAATAAACTACGAATCAAAGAAATTCAAAAGAGGGATATGGAGGAAAATGAAATGATTGCATTTTCTAAAAAGTTTGATGTCCTGAAACAGGACATCAAACTTCATTTGCCTTAATCCATGAACTTAATCATGTCCTGGCGTCTTGGCTTTGCCTCCGGCGATTCGTCAGGATAACCCAGGGCGATGCAGTAGAGCAGCTTGTAATTCTTAGAGAATGCCATGCGGTCGAGATAAAGCTTGGCTGATGGCGAATCCAGTATCCAACGGGCAGAACTGCCCAGGCAGCAGGAACCGATGCCCTTTGCCCATGCTGCAAGAATGATGTTCTCGCCAAGCAAACCGCAATCAATCTGCGCCATATCATAAGTAGTATCGTAGGCAATGCAAACCACGCATGGAGCATTCACGAAGATGTTCTTGAAGCCCTTGCGCTCTGCTATCTTAGGATTATCCTTTACCACGGCTTGGGTTATCGAATCGATGAGTGCAGGAGAATCTATCACTCTGATTTCATACGACTGCAGGTTCTGCCCGTTTGGCGCATGGATGCCGCATTTCAGAATCTCGTTCAGGGTATCGCGGCTGATGACGGAATCCTTGTAAGCACGGAT
>ERZ869991.816-NODE-816-length-10669-cov-8.295034_pt1 | contig 10669 bp, 14 predicted proteins | sample MGYA00520862_ERZ869991 | MGnify/ENA primary metagenome ERZ869991 (study PRJEB32232, sample SAMN07284978) | human gut metagenome | biome: human-associated habitat; material: feces | host: Homo sapiens | place: Tanzania | collected 2014-08-11 ...
ATGTAATCGTCCTGGATTGGAGAAATCTTATTGTTGAGTTTCTCCACCTTCTCTGGGATTACATCTACTGCTGTTACTTCATGGTGCTGAGATAACAGGGTTGCTATACTCAGACCTACGTAGCCGGTACCGGCTACTGCTACTTTTATATCTTTAAAATCATTCATCATGATATTGTGTTTTTATATTTTTTAGTTCTTAAAATTCAAGAAGATTTTTCGAATCCCTCCGTCTCCCTTTAGCCAAAGGAGAGCTCCACCTTCTTACCAAGCCTCTCTTTCCTCAGGAACGAGAGGATGTAACCGTCCTCCGGTGCTCGGAACCGCTACGCTATAAGGTTGGCGGACCATCAAAGGTCTGCGCCAGGTTGTACGGGATGGGACCGCCTGGGGAAGACGATAATTACTGATACTAAAGGGCTGCAATTTTTTTTCAACTAGCACTATATATCCATATCTATCTTTTCATCTATACTATTCAAATAAGCATTTATATCTATTGCTGGTACGGTACCTATCATTTTGAGACATTGTACAAGCTGCAAGAAGAAAGTAAAGATAGAGTTCTCTGGGTATTTATTAAAGATTACCGCTGTTATTATACGAGAATCATAATGTTTATAAATATCCTCCATTTCTGTACCATTAAACTCTGCAAAACACTTATCATACTCTATATAGAAACTATATTTATCTGCACAACAACATAAATCAAGACTTTGCATGCCAGAAAGCTTCCTTAGTTGTTCTTCAATAGTCTCATGCTTTTTATAAGAACTAGTAGAGGTCAATATGCCACCCAAAATAGGACTAAGTGGTCTTGCAGGACATACTCTACCAGAATTAATCATTGGTATAGAAGTACGTTTTAGTTTTCTTACACTCTCGATTTTTTTACCTGCATAATCGATATTGTTCTCTATGTCTTGCTTTACCTCAAACACCGCATAAACACCCTCTGCTGGAATATATTTGAATCCATTATGATTGAAAATAAAAGGAGTATAGAAAACGTCGTACAAAACTATGTCTATCTGTTGGCTCACATTTCCCTCATGATCTATGACCATCGCCTTATCCACATCGTACCTTTTGGGCAAATATCTCCGTAAGAACTCTATCCATTTATCTTCGGTAGCATCACCTTTGCATCCTTGATGACGTATAGCTATCCTATTGATATTTAATGCTGCAGTCATTTCAGTTTGCAAACCTGCGAACATCTCTTTTAAATCTATCATACTTTCATATTTCAATAAGGTTCCATTATCATATAAGTAAGCTCTATTATCAGTTATACCACTATCTTTCAATGAGATGACAAACAATATTGGAGTTGATAATGCAACATTTCTATCGTCAGCTATACCCTTCATTGCCATATAATCGGTATGGCTATAGTGGGGAGTTCCATTCGGATGTGTATGCCATTCTCCCAAATAGGATAATCCTTGTTCTGAAAGTTTTTTCCACGTCTGCTCCATACCGTTTGTTTCACGCATGAATGAGACATTGGTACTTTCCGTTTTGGATGGTATAACCAAACGCTCAACAACTGCATCATGCCCATCCTCGGAAATACGCCCTGCAAACATACCTCCTGTCTCATTTGGAAATAAAGCCAAAGCTATGGAATACATCTCGTCTAAAATGTTTTGACCTATTTTTAACGAGAGGTTTCTGTCGGTTATATAATACTTCATAATCGATTAATTATTAAGCCATCATTCGTTTCCGATATATAGAAGTTACTTTCAGGTTCTACAGAGGATAACATACTTATGATATGCTTTAAAGCAAATTGAAGCTTTGTTGCAATATCATTGTAAGAAGCTTTAAATGTAGGACTCCAACAACCTGTTGGATAGTACATATCTGTTGAATCAGATTCTATAATATGCTGAAATATAAAACTGACAGTCTTTGCTATATTACTACCTATAGCACAGACAAGTTCTTCTGCATGATTACTTATCGACAAATTTACAAGTTTGCCTCTAAGCTGTAATCTATCTAATGCATGCATTAAACCATTGTCTGTGCTACAATCAAAGATAATGTCATATTCGTTTAATTCTTTTTGTATTTCAGTTTTTAATTTCTCATCATCCATAGAACGTTTAATCCTAGAATCCAAAATATTGTTTGGAATATTACAATGTACGAATGGAGATATGCCTTGTAAAATACTACATAATTCATATGTCTTGTCTGATATTCCTGAAAGGAAATCGTAATTAGAACGGCATATATTCCCTGGCTCCTTCAGATCTATATCTTGAAAATCCAAATATCTAGCACCATTTCTTGTTAGTGTAGTTGCCACCATACTACCAATTGCACCAATACCCAAAATCAAGATTTTATTTTCTGCCAAGGCTGAAGGTAAGCATCCCCGACCAAAGAAATATTCATACGAGCAATTGTATGTTGTTGCCCAATCTATTTTTTCCTTAATAAAAGAATAGATTTTAATTGAACGCCCTCCACATCGCTCTTTCTTAATTTTAATGGTATTTGGTTTCAATAAAGCCACTTGCCATCTAGTTTCACCATTAGGAATTTTATAACCGCAAAATAAAGGAACTCTCTTAGAAAGACTTTTATTCTGTAACCATTTTGCCAAAAACTCCTTCTGACTCCATGAGAACAAGTCTTCCAACTCAGAATATTGTTCCATTATGAACTTATCATATTTAGAAGGAATACCATTTAAGAAACAGTAGATACCTACAGACTTTCTTTGTTTTGACGAATCCGGCTCCCACTGGCAGTAATAAGGCTCATTATTTTTTTTGCTATAGAAGGCATTTACCATAAAGGTACCCATTCTATTAGTGCCATGATACCCAGGAAGCAACTTGACTAAATCAACAATACCATAATCCCCATGGTTTAACTGTTTGATTGTATCAGAGTAGAAAAAGTTATAATAAATATCATTTACCTGAGCATGTTCAACAACCAGTTCTTCATAATGATCATCTTTCTCCTTTCTGACATAATATTTGTCCACCCAATCTTTCAAACGTGATAAATCCATCCAAAATTGCATCTTTGGGTCTTCTACTTTTGGCGTATGCAAACAGACAAAACCTGAACGCATGATATGTGGATACTCCATGAGTGAAGTATTGTAAAAGTAGATGGGTTCCCTTTCTGCTACTTTAAAAGGATAATATGGAAAGATGCGAACCTTCCATTCCAATGGAGGGGTTTCTTTATCTGTTTGAATCTCAATCTTAAAGTTTTTATAAGAGTTTTCTTCTTTTATATCACTTTTCAGTCGAACAAAAGATAACTCTTCTATCACCTCCTTGATACTATTCGCATCAATCATAAATTAACCAAATCTTTGAGGACTTTGTGGGAAAGAAACACCACTAAATCCTTCTTTTTGTCTGTACCCATTTTCTTCCTTTTCCTCAAATTTTTCATTCTTTGGAAAATAGTAAGGCAAATAAAAATCTTCATTAGCCTCTATATTTTTAAGCATGATATCCATTTTGTTCTTTAGAGACTGGCGCTTAAAAGAATCCATTGCAGCAACAACATCATTATTACCATTTCCAGGATCATAAAGATGGAAGCTATCTTCTGCTATATTATCACGGATATACCCCATTGCCGTTTTCAAATCTTCCCATAAACCAGCAGATTCCTTTCCATCAAGTGCCTTAATACAGATCAGTTCTAAAAGAAAAGACTTATAATCCTCTCCTTTATGTTTTTTCCATATCTTAAGAAGTCGTATAACATCACGCTCAGCTTCCTTGCCTTTAATATAGGCAATTTGCTTACTTATATTGGTTTTGGTGTAGTTTCCCTTTTTGATTCCCCAAAGATCTTCATTAAAATAAAGATGCAAATCTTTTGTCTCTTCATAATTTTCATCTGACAATTCTCGACCAGGTACAACATCAATCTGTATCGGTAATTCATCCTCCTCTTCCTTAGGAAATTCCAAACCAATAGAAACCTTTTGCTTTCTAACCACATTACCATATTTTGCAACCAATGTATTGTACACATCATCAAACATATTTGATAATGTATCAAAAGCATCATGTTTGAATGGTTCTACAACATCCATGTCAAATTTGATGTTTGTAGCAGTATATTTAGCAAAACTACCTGAATTAAAAGCTGAGTATTTCTTATTACCATAATGCTCAGACATAAACAGTTTGATTTCTTCGCGTTTTGCCCTCACTTTATCTACAAACTTTTGGATATGATGCAGCTTATGCGTCTGCAAAACCTCCTTCAAATATTTATTTTTATCTATACTCATTGTATTGTATATTACTTTTTCTTATTATCTTTACATAGAAATTCAACATCGTAACGATTTGCCCCACCTGTCTTTAAGAGCTCGATACTCTATTGGGGCAGACTTTGCCCTATCATCCTCTCCAGATACCCATATAGTTCATCTTCCATATTGCTATAGTCGCAATAGGGACTATCGTCGTTAAGCATATCTTCCATACGAGAATCACCCCAGGCTAACTCCAGGTCACCAAAAAGACGATGATGCTTATTGGTCAGCAACAGATGGAAATCCATTGCTTCCTTCGTCTGCCAAGGAATATCTGGATGTTGGTGCAAATGACAGTACAGATGACGCAGTACATCTAAGAATAGAACAACACTTGTCTGAACTCCACCACACCAATATGAATCAAACCACCTTTCATGTTTTCTACATGCCTTACCTAAATGGTCGAACAAACAGAAAATTAAAGAAATGGCTTCCTGATATTGCTTGTTGCGGATATACTCATGTACATTATGAATGAATGGGAACAGACTTCGGGAAACTTCCCGCTCTTCTTCATGAACTATTGCTGCATCAAAAGCAGCAGAAACTTCGGCTTGATGATCTGACTCAAACTTATTCCATTTGCAACTACACCATTTCTTGATGCTTTCCATCGCTGGTCGATATTCCTTATAGCCTCGCTCCTTCCACTCTTCCAGGATATCAAAAACCATCTGATTCAAATCATACGGGGTGGTCTTGCAGTCATTGCGATACCAATCGTAATAGCATTCGTAGTAACCATCAACAAACCATTCATTACGGAACCAGAAATGGCAATCCTCCATGTAGTTCATCTCAAAGAGGAGATGAAGATACTTGAGCTGGTCTATATCCAGACCATCCAGTTTGGATTTCAGGTTTCTGAGATAGAAACGTGATTGAGCAGGTTTTGATTTAGCAGCCTCCACGTTCACTTTAGCCGCAGCATATCGCTGTTCGAGATAGGGAGCAAATGACTCGCTTATCTCATCCAGCATCACAAATCCATCCTTGCCTCTGTTTGCATTATTGACCACTACCCAAACCATACATTTCAAATGGTGATATTTGAGCAAGTGGCGTTTCCAAAGAACATTTCCCTTGCCACCTGATATGATATCGTGAGCAAGGACTATTTCCTCATCATCTAATATCGATACCATTTCTTCGGGATGTGATACAACATAGGATGATATATAATCTGCCATCTTCTCTTTCGACCAAGACATTGGAATCTTCAAGGCTATATCTTGTCCAATAGCCACAAGATTGTCTTTCGAAAGTATCTGTAAACAAGAAGAATATCTCTTCGTTGTATCGTACGTCGAAGAATGAAATGTAATATAGTAACGGGTAGCCATTTTTTATTATTTTGATCTATTCGGTCTTAGGGATTCCTCATGTACCTTTTTTAATAGACCTTAGCTTAGAAACTGCTAAGGTCTATTTTAGATTTATAATTTCCAATCTCATCTACCGGAAAACGGGCTTGATTGATAATCACAACATCATGAATAAACTTATTGCATTTTTCAACATTCCAAATTCCTTTATTTAAAGCAATTTGCAAAATATCCAAAACACCTATATACTCTATTCCATTCGCATCACAATATTCTGCCACATCCCGAAAGTTACTGCTAGCAATAGCCTCTTTACCATATTTTGCCATTGCCATACATGCACATTCGCCATCACCATATCTCTTATTGAAATGTTTCAAGCTATAGTACTCCTCTACAATCATGCGTTGTCTAGGAAAACTAATTTTCTCGGCCTTGCTTTTCGCCAACCAGGAATCAACCTCCCCCTTTCGTGAATCATCCCAAGGATGATAGGTTGCTTCATTATATACTTGCTCTACTATCAGAAGATGATGAGGAGACAATATCTTGTCCAAATCATAAATATGCCCAGCGGCGATAAAATGGGATATGACATCCGAATCAACTAATATAACTTTCGCCCTTGCCATCACAATTTTCCTTTCTTAACTCAATGCCCATATCCTTCAACAAACTAAAGTACTTAGCCTGTGAAATCAAGCCTTGATCATATAATTGGCGAGCTTTCACATTATAATCCCCTATCAATTCCTTACAACCATTAGGAGAATACAAATTTATGGGATAACCATACTCTACCGCACCTCGAATCACATTATGACTAAAGCTCTCAAAAACCGTTTCCGAAATCACTCCCATCTCTTTCAATCTCAACAGAAGGCAGCTACGAGAACTGCGATAATTCTGCTCGATTTTCAAGATAGTCGCCAAAGAAATGGTATCTATCTTATATTCTGACTCAGGTATCTGCTGCCAGATACCATCAATAGGCAACAACAAACAACGAGCAAAATAATCAGCAAAATGTTCCTCGTTGTCCTTAGTCTGATTGTTTACATCATCAACATCATAAGAAACCATAAAGTTATCTTGATAAAGAAGATGATAGAGTTCATGACAAGCAGTGAATCTTTGACGGCAATATATACTATTGGTATTTATAAGCATAAAACGCTTTACACCGTTTGTGCTATCTGTAAGTTTTACCGCCATTCCCTCAAATCCTTTTGATAAAGGCTGAAAGCTAGCAATGATGCCGTTTGCTCTCAATAGCTGATGAATACTGACTGGTTGTGTCTGTTGGATGCCAAATTTTGCTCTTAATCCGTTGGCAAAATTAGTCAATCGAATCTTATCTATCTTTCTCAAGCTCATCGCACATCATAATATAATTAGTTACTATTTGCTGGAAATGAGCCACATCCTCAAGGTTGGCCTCACCATTCTTCCTAAAGGCGAAGGCAAGTTCTGCTCGCTTGATATTGCCTGACAGAATATCATATTCATCGATGCCATAGAGACGTGCCAATTTAGCCAAGCCCTCCATTGAGACCTCAGTTTCGCCTGTTTCATATTTTTGATATGCAGGCTGGGAGATACCAAGATACTTACTGACCTCACCTTGGGTGTAACTAAACTTTTCGCGTAGTTTCCTCAAGATGGATTTCTGATTATCCATTATTGCCATAATTCATTATTGTTAGTCCTACTTCTTTACAAGTGATAAATTCCGCTGCAAAGTTAATAATAATATTAATAACTTGCAAGTTTTCAGTTATATTTTTTGCAAAAAACATTCCACAAACCTCTTTTTATAACCTACACCATACGTATATCACCATTACGGAGTCCCCACTATATTACGAATAGTTACGCAGATAGCTTCGAGGGACATATAATGGTGTTAAATATTGTTTCTGAATTATCGCGATTTCCAGATTTTCAATCTAGATGGCTGCCCAGAGGCAAAAATATCGGTTTTATATCGTATTCCATGCTCTTTGCAGAACGAATGACCTGTAGTTGTACAACCGTATGGCTGCAGTTGTACAACTATATAGGCTATGGTTGTACAACTCTGGAGCTATGGTTGTACAACTATAAGGGTCTTAGTTGTACAACTGCAGAATTCTGATTTTTTGAAGAAATTCAAAAATCTGAATAACATACTGATTTACTGATACTTACGCTTCTTTTTCATGTTTTCAATATTCTTGCCGAAATATTTTCGAATCAGAAATACTGGAATTTTAAAGAGATTTCATCAGGAATTTGTAAGAAATAATCCTTTTGAGTTTCAAAACCTCTCGAGCGGAAATGGAAATTCCATCCGCTCAAGAGGAATCATATTCTATATTCGTTTCATAAACCAAGCAATGACTTGATTTGCCTTATATACTACCACACATTACGAAACGCAAAGCATTTTATGGCAAATTACTTGATTGGCAAACCGTTTCCCTGTTGATGCTCCATCTCTTGAAGAGCCTTTTTTACGAGTTCTTTGCGGGGTGGGAATGCAGCTCTCATTACATTGGCCAGAGCCTGATTCAGCAATATGAGCTCTTGATTTACATCTTCGGTCGTATTAAACTCAGTCCATACTGAAATCATTAAGTTGGAAAACATCTGTTGAACAGAACCATAACCCAAACTGTCGTCTGGTGGATCAGCATAAAGCTTTGCCAATGTTCTTCCATTGACGCCGAGTAAAACTGCGAACTTTCTCTGAGAAGGAATACCCCATCTTGTCTGAATTCGGCGAATCTCTTTTGCAGCCGTGGTTAACCAACTATCCGCCTTAACTTTTACGGATATTCGGCTCATTAGGCAAACGCAGATTGGTCACTATTTTATTGTATAGACCCACCCTGTTGCCAACAAACCTTAATAATATCCTAAAAAGTGTAAACCATGCTGCACTCTATAGAGTACAGCACAGGAATTCCAAGATTATCTACTTTTGTAAGCGAAATCAGAATTGATTTTTAATTCATATATATATAATAATGTATAAACTAAAGAATATGAAAGCAATGTATAAAAGCGAACTGGCTGCTTATGCCGGTGTATCGACTGGAACACTGAGGAGATGGCTGATGCCGTACCGACAGCAACTGAATGAAATTGGTGTGAAACCGAAAGACCAGTTGTTAAGTCCGAAAGCAGTTAAGTTCATATGTGATCAGCTGTCTATCGATATATGACAATGTCGAACAGCACGCTTTTGAAATGTTGTACCTTTGCAACGTCAATCAGAACAAACGGGATTGCTAATCTCTTTGGACTGACGATGACATAACTTGAGTATTAATCTTTTAAATGTTTTAAATTATGAGTAAGAGTTACAAAGTTTCAAAGAAGACCATGAACATGGGTCCTAAAAAGGGTCAGACCGTCTATAGCGTTCGCCCTTACAGTTACGGTACATTGACTACCAAGGATATTGCGGACCAAATCGCAATGGAGTCAACAGCTACTCCAGCAGATGTGATGGCGGTACTCGACCGCTATACCTACTACGTGAAGGAGAACCTGAAGAAGGGGTACGACATCGAGTTATTCGGCTTCGGTAAGCTCTATCTCCGTTTCCTCACCGGTAAGGCTGTGGAGAAGGAGAAGGATGCGACTGCCAAACTCGTGAAGAGTATCCTTCCTGCCTTCCGACCATCGTACTACCTCTTGAAGAACGGTAGCCGTGTTTACAACCTGATTCCTGATTCTATCGAACTCGTCAAGTACGGTGATGAGAAGAAGGACAAGCCTACTGGCGGTACTACCGATGAGGAGAAGAAGCCTACTACAGGCGACTCTACGAATGGCGGTGAGAACGCTGGTGGAGAGAGCACTGGTGGAGAGAACACTGGCGGCAGCGAGAATACTGGCGGTACAGGTTCAGAGAGCGGCGACAACGTAAATTTCTAAGCAGTAATGTTCAACCCTTTAAATTGATCCATGATGATGAATGATTCCAATAGTTCCAAGAAAATTTCTTGGGTGCAAATTGTGAATGCCGTCGTGCAAGCTCTGATTGCTGCACTTACGGCACTGGGAGTAAGCTCCTGTGCAAACTATGTCAGTTAATAGTTAACAGTTTATAGTTTAAAGAGCCTATTATGATTAAAGATACATTTCCTATGAACATCGGGGAGGAGAAGGTACGCTCAGAGCGTACACTCCTCGCCGGAGTTGAAGCCGGCAAATACATGATGTCTGCCGACTCTGTAAGATTTCTGGTGCTGCATTGCTCGGCTACCCGACGCAATCAGGACTATTGTGTGGAACAGCTGAGACGTGACCATAAGGCACGTGGTTTTTATGATATCGGCTATCACTTCTACATCCGAAAAGATGGTAAGATGACGCAACACCGCAAGCTGCTGGAGGTAGGGGCTCACGCCCGACCTTATAATAGATGCTCTATCGGCATCTGCTATGAAGGAGGGCTTGATGAGCAAGGCAAGCCTTGCAATACCATGACCATCGAACAGGAAACGAGACTCGTTGACCTTTTCAGGAATCTGAAGATTCTCTTTCCGAAAGCAAAGATCGTGGGTCATCGGGACTTGCCTGGGACTACACCCAAAGAGTGTCCGTGCCTGGATGCGGGCAGCTGGGCTGATCATCACCATCTTTTTTGACCAGATTGGTCAGGGGGAAGACTATTTCTTCCTTCTGGCCTTCGCTTCCTTCAGGGTAATGATTCTACCTGGATGTTCTGGGTCCCATTCCGCAGCACCTCCATGCTTGAAATAGTCCCAAAGGATGATGAGAAGGGCTATGACAGAGAGAACTCCGAAAAGGATTAATATGAGTAATAACATCTTTTTTAATGTATAATTGTTAATGTATAATGTTTAATCGTGATCAAGCTCGCTGTACTTCGAGTGCTGGCTCTTGTACTCTGGCACTATCTCCTTCATCTTCTTCACGATTGCCATGTCATCGTAGGTGAAGGAGAGCTGATAGAGGTCTTCCTCGTTCTTGCGTGCCAACTCGTATGGATACTCACGAACCTT
>ERZ869991.819-NODE-819-length-10619-cov-2.828970_pt1 | contig 10619 bp, 3 predicted proteins | sample MGYA00520862_ERZ869991 | MGnify/ENA primary metagenome ERZ869991 (study PRJEB32232, sample SAMN07284978) | human gut metagenome | biome: human-associated habitat; material: feces | host: Homo sapiens | place: Tanzania | collected 2014-08-11 ...
AAGCTTGGCAAAGCGCCGTATACCGAACGGTATGTACGGTGCTGTGAGAGGACGGCGGTTAATCACCGCCTCCTACTCGATGGTTCAGTATGGTAATTGTCGGCGGCTGTCGGAGGGCATAGGTATCCTACGGCGTCCGGGTATCGCCCGGCTATGCTCCCGGCGCGGCTCGTCGCCGCAGCATTAGCGGCACCTCCTGTGCGCTCCTGTCATACGCATAGGTCCCTTTCATCTGAAAAATGTTGGGACAGCAAGGATGGGTGTCCTATTATCGTCGTATTCTGATTTCTTTTTGGGCATTTCAAGACTATCCACAAGGGATACGCTGAACTCCTGTGCGGTTGCGCCCTCCGGCAGCAGCTTTGCCATGACCACCAGCCGCTGATTGCCGCTGTTGGCCTTGTCATACTTCCGGCAGCAGGTGGAGAGGGTCAGAACAGTATCTTCCTCGGAGAAGGTCACACCGTCAAAATCCAGCCAGTTTTTACGCGCAATCGTCTCAAAGAAGCTGGTCAGATCATCTCCCGTGGGATTAGGCGCAATATAGTCAAAGCCAATATCCGTGATGAATAGAGCGGTGATCTGGAAAATCATGTCCTCGCCATCCACAGAGAGATGGATATACGGATGCTCCTTTACAAAGTCTGCGTCCATATAACGGTAGAGCTTGGTGAACCGCACACCGTCCGGGTCGCAGTTGCTGGCGGAGTGTCCAAAAATGGTGGTGTTTTTGTCCAGCGTATCCCTGCCGCCGATTTCGTTTTCACAATGGGCATAATAGCAGCCCCACATGGCGTACTCGCCGTTTTCATCCAGCTTTAGGTAATAGCCGTTGTCCTCCGCCTGCATCACGGGGTTGTCCACCTCCGCACCGGGGATATACAGCCACGCTACGGTGTCGGGATTCTTCGCTCTGGCTTCCGCCAACTCTGCCTGCCTGTCCACCGAAGGGATAACTTCGCCTGCGGGAGTCGCTGATGGCTGGGGCGCAGATGTGCCGGAAGGTGTTCTGCCAGGAATGTCGACGGGCTCCGTCTCTTTCTGATAGCAGCACGTGACTGCCGTGGTCATGGCAAAGAGAAGGACGGCCATGCAGATGATCGGACGAATGATTCTTGTGATTCTTTTCATAATGCTGTCTCCTTGCCGCGCTGGGATAGCGGCGCAGCTCAAAATGTCATTGATTTGTTTCTTGTAGCGAAAAGAGAACAGCGCAGCTTCGGGGCGAGATGCCCGTCCGCTGCGCTGTCCGATGTTCGCTTATGGGGTCATGCCAGCGGCTTTGATGTTTAGCCGTATGTCAGCCGTTCACTTCTTGCAGCGCCAGAGGAAGGTCACGATCTGCGCTCTGGTGCAATCCGCATTGGGGCTGAATGTGGTGTTGGTGGTTCCCTTGGTAATGCCGTTTTCCACTGCCCAATCCACAGCATCCTCATAATAGCTGCCGGTGGCTACATCCACAAACACGCCGGTCTGGGGGTTGCCGTTGGCTTTCATAAAGATGACCTCGATGGTATGGGTGCTGCTGACATTCTCAAAGGTGTAGGACTTCGCCGCGCCAATGCTCTTGCCGTCAATCTTGACGTTGGCGACAGCATAGCCCTTATCCGGAGTGATGGTGAAGGTCTGATCTCTGCCCTCACGGACGCTGACATTGCCGGAGGGAGAAATGGAGCCGCCAGCCCCGGCAGTTGCCTTGATGGTGTAGTAGCTGTAGCCGCTTCCGCCGTTGCCGCCGCTTCCGCCACCGCCTTCATTACCGCTTCCGCCGCTTCCGCCACCGCCTTCATTACCGCCTGTGCCGCTATTGCGCAGAATCGTCAGCGTGTAGGTTTTAGCACCGATTCTCACGACAATGTCGGTTGTGCCGCTGTTGGGGATGGCAACGGTTGCGCTGCCGCCGGTGGACAGAGCCTGTCCGTTGATGCTCACGGGCTCGCCGTTTCCAGATACCGCTGTGACTAGCGTAGATCTTGCTCCGCTATCATTTTGCAGCGTATAGGTATAGTTCGTTCCGTTGGCGGTAAAATCGCCGAGCCCCACTGCCAGACCTTCAAAGGTCAGAAGGTCATTACCGGGCACTGCGGCTCGCACCACTACGCGGGTACCAAGCCGGGAGAAGGTGACGGTTTCCGTCTGGAAGGTTTCCCCGGAGATGGCACCGCCAATACTGGTCTTTTTCGTTTCCAGAACGGTCCCGGCAGTATCCAGCAGCGTGGCCACCAGCTCTGCGCCAGTCTGAGACTGCAGGCAGTTGTTGCGCAGGGTAATGGCGGCGGTGCTGTGACCGTTGCCGTCGTTCCCCTGTGTCACATCCATCGTCAGCTGCTCTCCGGTGCGGGCCAGTGCGCCGGTCATATGGACGCTGGCCTCGCTGTCACTGCCGTCATACTCCGGCAGGCGCTGATTGCTTCCCGTTCCACCGATCTGGCCTTCCGCCCACGCCTCGGCGTACAGATAGGTACCCACATTGGGGATCTCGGTTTTGCCAATGGATGTCATATACTCGCCCAGATCATAGGTCAGGTCCAGTGTAAAGGTTCCCTGATCAATGCGGGCGAGGGCGCTGTCTTCGGAAATGGTGATTTCATTATCGCGGATCGATACGCCGTTTGTGGCGCAGGCTACCTCTGCATGTTTGGTATGCAGATCATCCGCATAGAACGCAAGCTTCACCTCGCGGCTCTTTCCGCCGGCCAGCGTGGCGGCAGCGGAATTATAGAGGGTCATGCGCACCGTGCGCTTGCCGGCGCTCTCCGCAATCACTTCCATTTGCGAGATGCCAATGTCGGGATAATCCAGATACACTGTGCCGTTTTCGTTGATGCCGCCGGCGGCGGTGATGGTATAGCTCGGGTCGGTCACGCGGTCCTTCACATGGTGCCAGACGGTAAGGGTGGTGCTTTCATTGGGCAGCAGTTTTTCCGTAAGGGTGGCGGTTTCCCCGCTGCCAAGGCTGACCGTTAGGTTTGTCACATCGTTCAGCCCGGTGTTGCGGATGGTAAAGTGAATGGGTGTCAGGCTGTTCAACGCCAGCGTTGCATAATCCACACCGATCTGTTCCACTGCCACCGCATCGGTGACAAAATCAGAGGTAGCGGTATAGAGGATCGTTTCCTCACCCGGAACGGTCACGCCGCCGATTACCTGCGGGTTTTCATCGTCATACCGGGTGGCCTGAATGGCAGCCTGCACCTGATTGGCGCCGCTGACATAGGCATCAAAGTGGTCAACCAGCGTGCGATCCGGCAGCTCTGCCAGTTCCAATGGTGCGGACAGAGTGTAGGTATTTGTGGCATAGCGCAGCTTGGCCGCCTTCAAAATGCCGTGATCTACCGCGCCGTTGGCGTCATTGACAGTCTCATTCCAGACGATGGTAAGATCATTGAGGCTGCGATGACCCCCGCTGAGGGAAGCGAAGCGGAAGTCTCCGCCCACGACGGCGTTGCCGCTGCTGGTCAAGGCAGACAAAGAGCCTGGGAAACTGTTGGACATGGTGCCTCTGCCGTCCACAGCCAACAGCTGAATATCGCTGCTGCCGTCTCGGACACTGTGCCAACCGATGACAAATCGGTCATCCCCGCTGCCGAAGTTGGTTGCAACGACCTGGGGGTTTTCGTCAAGATTGCTGTCACAGGTCGCCAGCATGGCTGTACCGGGAGTTCCGTCAGCAGCCACGGTACAGTAGGCGATCTCGTAGTCGGAGGTATCTCCGGTTTCGCTGCGGTCCAGCGAGTAAACCGCCATAGCGGTTCCGTCGGGCAGCATGGCCGCCTGCAACGCCTTCACGCGGCCAGTAGCACCGTTATAAAGCATTTTGGCCTCGCTCCAGGTGCCGTCAGCGCTGTCATAGCAACGGTACATGATACAATCTCTGGTAGTGAAGTTCAGCAGGCTGTTGCTGCCCTGCGTACCGGGATCGGGGGTGTAGACGCTGCGCCAGAACGCGATGGCCTTGCCGTCGCCGCCCACTGCCGTGGCTGGGGCCAGATCCGGCGTGCCGTCGTTGGTTAGGCGGGTGGAGGTCCAGGCTGCGCCGTCATAGACGGACACTACGATCTCCGTGCTGTTCATCAGCAGGTTTTGCTCTTCCAATGTCACGGGATCACCGGCATTTTTACCCGGCAGGTCGGTGCCCATGCGAACCCAAGCCGCCGCCGCGAAGCTGCCAGTGCCGGACAAAGAAACGCTCGTGTCGCCGTAGCCGGAGAACCCTGTAGGATCGTCAATTTTGCTGGAGGTAGAATAGACGTTGCCATTGAGGGTGGAGAAATGTGCCCGGCTGTCGTAAATACTGCTGCTGTTGCCGTCGTTGATGTAGGCCAATACCTTCCCGTCATCGCTGAGCTGTGGATAGGATGTGGGGTTGGCATTGGTCTGGATGTTTTCCAACCCATTGGTGGAGTTCAAAGAGAACAGCATCATCCGCTGCTGGGGCTGGCCCCAAGTACGGGCATATTGCTCCAGATAGTCCCGGCTTTGGAGCGTTGCACTGCCAGAAGCCACCTGCATTCCGCTCTGGGCCGCCGCCATCCGCAGCGAGGCAAGGCTCAGCCCACTGGTGGCGCTATTCCAGTAGTCGTCGATTGTTTTCCAGTCATTAAAAGTCCTGGTGGCTCCAAGGGTTCCGGAGGCGATCACCGCCTCGTAGGAGATAAACAGGAAGGTTGCCACAAATTTGATTCCCACTTCGCTTTGGATTCCCAGGGCCTGACCGTTGATCTGGCGCTTTGTCTCGTCGGCAAGATAGGTGCGGGAAAGGAACTTATTCTGACTGTCCACATCCAAATTGCCGAATAGACCGATCTTCAGCGCCACGACCGAATAGTCAAAGCCAATACCGCCAAACGCGTGGACATAGGCGTTGATACGCAGCGTGGTCAAAAAGTCATTCACTGCCGTGGCCGTGGGATCGCTCCAGGCAAGCTCTGTACCCTCGCCCTGCCGGCCGTAGCGCACTGCGGTACGGAAATCCAGCTGAATGGCACCACCCAGCTCAAAGGTTGCTGTCAACGGCACGGGGCCAGCCATGGCGTTCACGCTGAAGGAGAAGCCCACACCAACGCCGGCGGTAAATCCGCCGCCTACGGTGAAAACCTCCCACTCCTTTTTTTCGGTGTTATAGCGGATTTCCGCTTCGTAAAAGCCCTCCAACTGCAAGTTGAGATCCGTGCTGGTGACATTGTCGGCTATGGAGTTGGTTTTGTAGTCCCCCTTGGGATCATAGGTGCCCTGGGCCATCTGGCTCAGATCCCCGGTCCCGGGCACACCCACTTCCAGGTTCTGCGTCAGCACATTCGCACCCAACGCCACGCCGTCCTCGGAATAGTCCATGTCCTCCATCTCCAGCGTATTGTACCCGGCCCAAATCATGGCACGGAACACGGAGGGATCTTCGCTGGGGGTGATAATCATTTTGAACACGGAAGTGTCCACCGGACCGCTCAGATCATCCAGCCGTCCGGTCAGCACCTTGAGAATGTTACTATCGCCCACTCCGCCAAAGTCGACTTGATTCACTCCACTGGAGGATCCCATCGTCGCCAGAATACCGGTGACGCGGTCATCCTCTGTCACCTTGGGCACTCGGGTCAGATCAACGACCCGGAAGGGCATTATTTTCTCCTGTAGCAGGCTGCCGTTCAGGCTCAGCTGCGTTTTCATACCCACATCCTTGCCGTCGGCGATCCATCCAGAGGTGGTCATGGTGGCCTCGGTGAGGGTCAGATCGTTTTCCGCTACGGGGATGGATGAGAAGGGATACTGCTTGGTACTGCTGCTCTGGGCGGCAGGAAGAATGCCGTATTCGTCCGCCAGCTTGAGACTGTAATTCCGCGCGTTGGCAATATCCTCGCCCCAGAGGAACATGGTGGTGTGCAGGCTTGCTGTTTTAAAGCTGCTGTTAGGGCCAATCTTCCCAGTCGAGCTGCGGACATCCACCTTCTGACCGTTGGCAAGACCGTAATCAACGCTTTGCGCCACAATGAAGGGTTTGTTTTCCTCCCCCGCCGGCACGCGCTCCAGAGAGACAACGCCCTCTGCGGTGCGCATTACATCGTCCACGCCCAGCTTGCCGTTGACGGTCAGCAGCAGCGGATAGTACTTGTCGCCGTCAATTGCGCTGATCTCCAGAATGTACTCCAGCTGATCCAGAGCGGAAAGCGCCGTGGTGTTGCTCTCGCCCTTTTCGGCCGACCAGAACTGGGTGGAATCCAGATAGACGGTTATATTTCCCGCCGCATCCGTGGTATAGGTGTCGCCGGTGATGCCGCTGACAAGTGCTCCTGCCCTGGAGCCCAGCAGAGCTGTCTGGCAGTAGCCTCCGTTTTTATAAACGCCGCCGCGAACGGTCACCGTCTTGTTCGCCAGCGGATCGCCGCCCGGCGTGATGAGCGTCACAGATGCCCGGGCGACTCGCCGAAGGCTGAAGGTATTCAAGGGATAAAGCTGCAGTTTTGTGGCATCCCGCTCGCCGGAACGCAGATTTTCTTTATAGATGGTGCCCAGATAAATATCCGCGCCGGAGCCGGACCGCAGAGACACCTCACTGGCGATTCCGTTGGGTTCGTAAAGCGCCAGCACGCCTTCACTGTTGGTCGTGACCGTTTTGGGCACACCTTTGCCGTCGGTGTATTGCAGCGTAGTTTCCGCTGCAGGCGTCAGCTGGAAGAGATAGAACTTATTTTGCAGCGTTTTCGCTGTCACCTGTACGGCGGCGCTCATGCCCGTGGCGGCATGGGTAGCCGTGACGGTTGCGGTGCCGTTGGCCAAGCCGGACAGCGCCATTTTGGTTTCGGGAAGGTAGGAATCAAAGGAGAAGTTTCTGATGTCCTCATACAGTCCGCCCTGCTTGTAGTTGACGGAAATGGCATTGTTGTTGCTGGAGAGCCACCGGATGCCGTCTTTAAAGGAGTTCCATCCGTACTCGTCATAGTTGATGCCTATGTACTCGATCAGCCCCAACTCCTGGCGCAGCTGCAAAATTTCAGCTGTAACGGTGGGCAGGCTGCCGCTGACCTTGGAGGTATTGTCCATGGTCAGCTTAGAAATCGTTTCTCCTTTGTCGTTCTGCACCTTCAGTGCGTCGGCATCGTAGACATACAGGGGGAAGGAGTCGGTGCTGGGAGATTCCTCACCAGGATTCTCCACGCTCAAAACCACTTGATAGGTGTCCTTCAGATTGCCGGCTTGCACACTCTGTAATGACAGGGGGAAGCTCCCGGAGGTGCCGGATAGGCGCTCACTGTCCACCACTTTGGTGGTGGTGTTGTCCTCTGTGACCCGGGTGATGGTCAGCGTGGGCTGCAAAGGGGCGCCCTCAGTGGTGTTTTCCACCGACCAGTCGATATTGACGGCACCATCGGTATCCTTGAGGTAAATGCTCTGGGGCGGTGTCAGCTTGGCTGTGGCAGGCGGTGCCTGCACGATGATCCAGGCAAGTGCCGACAGGCGGACGTCCTCACCGCCGGCGTTGGGGTGCGGCATGGAGACCAATACCGTGTAGGCAGGGGTATTGCCGTTGGAGAGCTTGGAGAGCACATTCTCCTCGATCCGCACGCTGTTTTTATCCTTGCCGGCGGTATAAGTCGCAACGGGCTTGCGGCCGCTCAGCGCCGCCTCATTCGCGTAGTTGCCCTCATACAGGTCAATCCTGTAATGGAACTCTTTGTTCGGCGCCATCAGCGCGGCGTTGGAGCTCCACAGCACGGTGGCGGGCTGATTTACCCGCGTCACGATGGACGCGCCGCCGGGAATCACCAGTGCCAGGGAATCGCCTGCCGTCACGGTATAGGGCTTTGACTCGCCCCTCACATCATCGTCGGTAGTGTCCTCAGTCCCGTTGTCCGCCGTAAAGGTAAAGGTGACGGTTCCCACCTTGGTTCCTGTGGTGGCAACAAGGCCGGTATTCTCGTCGATGGTGGCAATGTCCAGGTCACTGCTGCTCCATTTGCCGGTGGTGTAGCTGGCCTGCTCATCGTTTTCCCCAAAAACCTCTGCCTTAAGCGTGGGGCGGGTGGTTTTGCCGAGGGAAATCGTATAGTCGGCGTCATTCGCTTCCGGGACGATGGTCACCGTGTGCGCGGAAACTTTCTTTGCCACCGTGAACTGCCGGGTCAGGGGAAGAACATTCACCCAGTCAGGATCGGCTTTCGTGCCCTCGTTGGCCTGCAGCGTCACCGTGTAGGTGCGGTCGAAAGCAGAGGGTGCGATTGCGTAGTCGCTAATGGTGAAGGCTTCCTTCTCTGTGTCCAGATAGACCTGCAGATGGATTGGTTCACCCGCAGAGTCGTACCTCAGCTCGAGGCGGAACGGGGCTTCCTTCGGGTCTGTGCCTGCCGGGGTGTGATAATTGCTGTATACGGTCTTGTAGACCTGCTCCATGTTGGCGTTCATCGTGAACGATGCCTTGCCGTTGGCGTAGGTGGCGGTCAGTGCGGTGGGAGCGTTACGCATCAAGACGCTCTTCAGATTAACGTCGGTAATCGAGTTGCTTGGATAGAGTGAGGTATCCAGCGTATAACCGAAAACATCTTCCACACCGGTCATACCATTGACGGTGACCGTGGTGGCATCCGTATCCTGCACTGGGTACCAGAGCATTGCCGTGACACCGTAGTTGTTCATGGAAAGCTCAGCGGCGGTATACTCTTTGCCATTGATGGTCACGCGGGCGTTTCTAAGATCCACGAACTCGTTAAAGGTAACTGTGATGGGCACGTGCTGTCCGCTGGCATAGGTTCCCGCCAGGGCCGTGACGCTTTGAATGGTGGGGGCGTCCGTGTCCAACAGCCTGGCGGTGACGTTGCTGTTCTTGGTGGTGGCCCAGGAATTTTGGATTTCGCCCTGTACACTTTTCATATACAGTCGGAAGGGCAGCCAGTACCGTTGATTCCCTCTGTTTTGCGTGGTAGACTGCAGGGAGATGTTGACCGTTTCGCCCTTGTTAATCGTACAGTTCAGCGCTCTCGTTTTGTCGCTGCTGAGCTCCAGAGATGTTCCATTGAACATGTACTCCGTCAGATAGAACGGGGCATGGGGTTGTGTGTCACTATTATAGCCATACGGCGCAAAGCCATTATAGGTCTCTACATCGGTACTCCAGTTAAACTCGATGCTGGCATCGATTTTGTATGGCTGATAAAATGGGTCGGAGTCGACGGGAAGCACCGAGTTGCGGGCACCCTCCAAAATTCTGATGGTATCGCTTAGCGCAACGAAGTCCTGATTGTTGGCACCTTCGCCGATATTGTATTCATTTGCCAGCAAAGGAATATACATATCCCCCTGTATTGTTTCTGTACTTTCGTATCTTTCCTCATAGTTCGGCGCGCTCACTGATGTTTGTATTTTGGGGGCGTCAACCGTCTTTTTTAGCTTGAGCTGACAGTGGTCGGCATAAGCGGCACCGTCATAGAACACCAGATTTTCCGCATCGTAAAATTCAATCATCCCCAGCAGGTCGCCATAGGAATAAGAATTATCGTGCCAGGCTTGGGTACTTCCTTTGGTTGTAACTTTGACAGTGATTTTACAACCACCTAAACTGAAAGTCGAGCCTACGTCATAGGTCAGCTTGTAGGACCCGTCGCCTTGGGCGACCCCACTCTTCTCGCCTATCGAGACCTCCACATCGGTGATATAATCGCTGAGCTGGCCTTTTTGAATGCGGTAGGAAAATCCGACCGGTTTTCCGCCGTATACAGTAAAAGTCCCTGAGCTCCAGCTGTTGTTTGCGAGATCCCCCAGCGTTTGGCTCATCATGCCGCTCATATCCACCGTCTCAACGCCCTCAGGCTTTGTGGCAGAGGCGGAATACTGCAAACTGATGCCCTGCAGCTCCAGCTGCTCCATCAGGCTATTGAGATTCTCCAGAGCTTCCCCGGTAAACTCCCTGCCGGAGAAATAGGTGTCCTTGATCCGCTGCAGCTCCTGTTCGATTTGGATCATGGTCTTCAAATCGCCCAGCGCCACCGGAGTCCCATCCACGTCGGCTATACGGGTGAGATCCGTGGCGGGATTTTCCAGCAGTTCCATGACAGCCGCCAGTGTCAACACCTGACCGTCCAGCGTGATGGTTTGATCCACCTTGAAATTGCCGTCTTCATCCAGCAGCCCCAAAGCGTTCAGCATGGAAAGCACCTGGTCGCTGCTACCGCCAGTCAGGGCGGAGAGCTGCTCCAAAATCGCCTGATTTTCCTCGGGTGTGTTGCCCAGCGAATCGCTCACCGCTGCAAACACCGCTGTCGGCTGCATGGTCAGCACCATGCAGCAGACGAGCAGTATGCTAAGTATTCGTTTTTTCATTGGCTTTTCTTCTCCTGTTCGTGTCGGTTCGGTTTGTCCGCCCCGCCTTTTTTCTGGTTTTCTCTGTTTCTGAGCCGGATGCCCCACGCGGCGGTCTGCCCCCGCACTATAAGTGCGTCCGCCGCCCCGCCAAGTGCCGTGAATAACATCAGGCAGAAGGCGGAGAGGCTTATTGCCTCGCGCCGCTGCCTCCGGCGGGTGTTTTCCCGCACACGCTGCTTGACGAATGCGACCCGTCTTGCGGTATCGTACATATCGTTTGAACCTCCCCTCTGGATTTTTGAAATGCGGCTTAAAAACCCCTTCACTTATAT
>ERZ869991.820-NODE-820-length-10605-cov-5.628229_pt1 | contig 10605 bp, 8 predicted proteins | sample MGYA00520862_ERZ869991 | MGnify/ENA primary metagenome ERZ869991 (study PRJEB32232, sample SAMN07284978) | human gut metagenome | biome: human-associated habitat; material: feces | host: Homo sapiens | place: Tanzania | collected 2014-08-11 ...
AAAGCTCCCCCTTCGGGGGAGCTGGCGAACGCAGTGAGCCTGAGAGGGTTGGCTCCCTCCCAGAGGGAGCTGGCAAAACCGTCAGGTTTTGACTGAGGGAGTTCGTCCCCGCCCCAAAACGCCGTTAATTTGCAAAAAAAGTTACAATTTTTTCTTGAAAAAGGCCGGTTTCCCATTGACAGCCTTGTTATAATAGAGGTGTAGTATTTTTATGGGTCAGCACTCTGCGGCCCTTTGCGCTAACAATTGCGAATATTGCGATAAAAAGAAAGAGGCATTTGGATCATGACTAAAATCGATATCTTCTCCGGCTTCCTTGGCGCCGGCAAAACCACTCTGATCAAAAAGCTGATCACCGAGGCCTTTGCAGGCCAGCAGGTGGTGCTGATCGAGAACGAGTTCGGCGAGATCGGCATTGACGGCGGCTTTCTGAAGGAAAGCGGCATTCAGATCAACGAGCTGAACGCCGGCTGCATCTGCTGCTCTCTGGTGGGCGATTTCCGCACCGCTCTGCAGCAGGTGGTGGAGCAGTACCACCCCGACCGCATCGTCATCGAGCCCTCGGGCGTTGGCAAGCTGAGCGATGTGACCCGCGCCGTGGAGGGCGTGGCCGAGCATCTGGACGTGCAGCTGAACAGCTTTGTCACCGTGGCCGATGTGAACAAGGTCAAGATGTATATGAAGAACTTCGGCGAGTTCTACGATGACCAGATCAGCCACGCAAGCTGCATCCTGCTCAGCCGCACCCAGACCGCCAGCGAGGAAAAGATCGCCGCTGCCGTGGCAATGCTGCGGGAAAAGAACCCCACCGCCACCATCGTGACCACCGCATGGGATCACCTGACCGGTGAGCAGATCCTGAAGGCCATGTCCACCAAGGACGACTTCAAGGCTGAGCTGATCGCCATGGCTGCCAAGGCAAACGAAGAGCACGCCCACGAGGACGAGGAAGAAGAGCACGAGCATCACCATCATCACTACGATGAGAACGGTGTGTGCAGCTGCGGCCATCATCATGACCATGACGACGATGACGACGAGGATGAGCACGAGCATCATCATCACGACCACGATGAGCATGACCACGATCACGATGACCACTGCTGCTGCGGCCACCACCACGATCATGACCATGACGAGGATGATGACGAGCACGAGCATCATCACCATGACCATGACGAGCATGACCACGACCATGATGACCATTGCTGCTGCGGTCATGACCACGATCATGACCACGAGGAGCACGAGCATCATCACGATCACGACGGTCATTGCTGCTGCGGCCATCATCATCACGATCACCACGCCGATGAAGTGTTCACCAGCTGGGGCGTGGAGACTGCCCGCAAGTTCACCAAGGCCGAGGTGGAGCACGCCCTCACCGAGCTGGATACCGGCAATTACGGCATGATCCTGCGCAGCAAGGGCATCGTGGACGGCGGCGCAGACGGCTGGCTGGAGTTCGACTATGTGCCCGGCGAGTGGGAAGTGCGCAGCCGCAGCGCAGACGTGGGCGGCAAGCTGGTGGTCATCGGCTCCAAGCTGAACGAGACCGCTATCGCCCAGCTGTTCGGCTGCTGACCCCTTCAGTCAATGCCTGACGGCATTGCCAGCTCCCCCAAGGGGGCGCCTATCATTGATAAAAGGAGCAACCATTTATTATGGCAAAAGAGATCCCGGTCTACCTGTTTGTGGGCTTTCTGGAAAGCGGCAAGACCAAGTTTATTCAGGAGACCTTTGAAGACCCCAATTTCGACTCCGGCGACAAGACCCTGCTGCTGGTCTGCGAGGAGGGCGAAGAGGAGTACAACGAGAAGAAGTTCGCCTTCCCCGGCGTGACCGTGAAGGTGCTGGAGGATAAGTCCGAGCTGAACCCCCAGAACCTTGCAAAGCTGGGCAAGGAAGCGGACGCAGGCCGCGTGGTCATCGAGTACAACGGCATGTGGCTGCTGCAGGATTTAGCGGATGCCCTGCCCGAGAACTGGCTGGTGTACCAGTGCATCGCCACTGCCGACGGCACCACCGCCCTGACCTACGCCCGCGACAACTCCATGCGCAGCCTGATGCTGGACAAGATCGCCCGCAGCGAGCTGATCGTGTTCAACCGCGCCGAAGCCGTGAACAACGATGACGCCCGGCAGGAGCTGCACAAGCTGGTGCGGCAGGCCTCCCGCAAGTGCGATATCGCCTACGAGTTCAAGGACGGCAGCGTAGCCTACGATGATATTCCCGACCCGCTGCCCTTTGATATCAACGCCGACCCCATCGACATCCCGGATGACGATTTCGGCATCTGGTACATGGACTGTCAGGACGAGCCCCAGAAGTACACCGGCAAGACGGTGCGCTTTCTGGCACAGGTCTGCCAGACCAACCGCGCCGGCAAAAACAGCTTTGTGCCCGGCCGCTTTGCCATGACCTGCTGCGTGCAGGACATCCAGTTCGTGGGCTTCCCCTGCAGCTACGATGGCTACAAGGCGCTGGAGCAGCGCGCATGGGTGCGGGTGACCGCCAAGGTGGGGTATAAGTTCCACAACATCTACCGGGGCAAGGGCCCTGTGCTGACCGCCGTGTCGGTGGAGCCCGCCGAAAAGCCCCTTGAAGAGGTCGTAACGTTCTCTTAACGTTTCTTTATAACAAGGAGGTTCTGGTATGAAAACTCTGTTCCGTATTCTTGGCACGGCTGCTGCCGTGGCCGTCACCGGCGCTGCCATCGTGGTGCTGGACAAGATCCTGAACCAGAAAGACCCGCTCCATGTGGAGGAGGTCGAGTTCCCGGAGGAAGCCGAAAAGGACGCCGAGGAGGCCGAAAAGACCGCCGAAGCCTACGCAGAAGCCGAAGCCAAGGAAGAGGCAAAGGCTGCCGATGCCGCCGCAGAAGCTGCCGAGGAAGCCGCACCGGAAGCACCCGCCCCTGCTGAGAACGCACCCCAGACCCAGCCGGAGACCGCCGAAGAGCGCCCGGTGTACGACCCCGAAGCCCCGAACGCCAACCCCGTGGAGGCCGGCCCCGCCGTTGCCCCCAAGGACGAGAGCGGCAAGTTCGATGCCACCAAGATCGCCGATGCCAACGATTTCGGCGACTGGGAAGAGCAGGGCTGCAAGGGCTGAGAAAACAGCAGAATCCCCGCATAGACGCGGATATCAGCTCCCCCGAAAGGGGGAGCTTTTTTGTGCTTGCAAAATGCCGCGCAGTTCACTATACTGGAAGAAAAAACACCGATGGAGGGCAGCACCATGGCATATACCGATGATTGGGAAAGCTTGATGAACGGCGTGTTCGGCGCGGGCGGCAAACTGAAGTTCGGCGGCGCGCAGCCGCAGCCGGAAAAGCCGCAGCCCGAAAAACCGGCGGGCAGCGGCCTGCCGGACCTGAACGCGGCGCTGCTGGAACAGCAAAAGCAGCTGGACGCCTTACTCAAGCAGCAGAACGCCCGGCTGAAAGCGCAGGATGCCGGGGTGCAGACGGCGCTGGAGGACAGCCGCCAAATGCTGCGGGATATGGAAGCGGATGGCCTGCTTGCCAAGGGCACGGCAGACACAAAGCCGGAGCAGCTGGGCAGTTTTGAGGGCCTTGCCGCCGAGGTAAAAAAGACTGTCCTCGGGCAGGATGCCTTTGTGGACAGCGTGGTGCGGGCAATGCGCCGCCCCTTTGTGCTGGGCACCGAGGGCGCAGCCGCCCGCAACGTGATCCTGCTGTGGGGCGCACCGGGCACGGGACGGCACTTTGCACTGGCCGAGACCGCCCACATCATGGCGGCGCGGGGGCTTTTGCAGAGCGACCGGATGGCGGTGATGGACTTGGCACTCTACCCCGACCCCGGCGCGGAAAAGCTGTTTTTGCAGGACTTGTACGCTGCGCTGCACGCCCCGGGCGAGATCGTGGTGTTCGAGCACTATGAGAGCTGCCACCCCGGCTTTCTGCGCATCCTCTCCGACCTCGCGGTCAAGGGCAGTGCGCCTTTGTCCAGCCGGTATCTGGTGAACAAAGAGGGCATTCTGGTGGAAGCCGGCACGGCGCTTGCCCCCGGTGCAGTGAGCCGCATCGACCCCTGCGGCAAGTACCTGATCTTCTTCTCCCGCAAGGGACGGGAGGCGCTGGCAGATAAATTCGGCGCGCCCTTTGTGGCGGCGGTAGGGGATGTGTGCCAGACCGCCCCCTTTACCCCGGAAGCACTGGCTGCGCTGGCGGCGCAGCAGCTGAACGCGCTGGCGCAGCGGGTGAACAGCCGTCTGGGGCTGACCCTCGCCGCCGGGGCAGAGGTGCGGGACTATGTGGCGGCGCAGTGCTCCAAGGAAAAGGGCGCAGAGGGGCTGGCAGACTGCTGCGAGCGCATCTTCCGCGCCCTGAGCGAGTATTGTTTGCAGACCGATGCAAAGCTGTCCGGCACGGTGGCGCTGACCGCCGCGCCCGAGGGGCTGCAATTTGCGCTGAACGGTGCCGCCCCGGCAGACCTGTTCAGCCTGCTTCCGGCGGCCTACACCGGCGCGGTGGAGCAGATCCGCGCCGAACTGGATGCGCTGGTGGGGCTTGCCCCGGTCAAGGAGTATGTGTTCGGTCTGGCAGACAATTTACAGGTGCAGCAGCGCCGCGCAGCGGCGGGCTTCAAGACCGCAAGCCTGTCCATGCACATGATCTTTACCGGCAACCCCGGCACCGGCAAGACCACCATTGCCCGGCTGGTGGCAAAGTACCTCAAGGCCATCGGTGCGCTGGGGGGCGGGCAGCTGGTGGAGGTGACCCGCGCCGACCTTGTGGGGCGCTACACCGGCCACACCGCCCCGCTGACCAACAGCGTCATCGAGAGCGCACTGGGGGGCGTTTTGTTCATTGACGAGGCGTACAGCCTGTACCGCGGCCAGCAGGACAGTTTCGGGCTGGAAGCCATCGACACCCTTGTAAAGGGTATGGAGGATCACCGGGACGAGCTGGTGGTCATCCTTGCGGGCTACACCAAGGAGATGGAGGTGTTCCTCACCGCCAACAGCGGCCTTGCCAGCCGCTTCCCCAACAAGATCGAGTTCCCGGACTATACGGCGGACGAGCTGCTGGACATCACCGCCGTGCTGGCAAAGGGCAAGGGCTACCGCCTTGCCGAGAGCTGCACCTTCCCGCTGCTGGGCTACTACAAGCGCCGTCAGGCGCTGGACAGCCGCACCGCCGGCAATGGCCGTCTGGCGCGCAACACGCTGGAAAAGGCCATCTTCAACCAGAGCCGCCGCCTTGTGGCTGAGCCTGCCGCAGAGCTTGACCTCATCCAGCCCAGCGATCTTGAGTTTGAGGAATAAAGAAAATACCATGCCGGACAGCCCGCAGACTGTCCGGCATGATGTTTTTACGGTCAGAACCTTCCGTTCTGCAACCCGTCCAGCACCTCGTACAAATCGCGGCACTCGGCGGTGTACAGACGGCGCATCTCGTCATTGGCGGGGGCCATGTCCGGAACCATCACGGTGACAAAGTGCCCGTTGGCACCGGCGCGCACGCCGTTGTAGCTGTCCTCTAGCACAAGGGTGCGGTCACGCGCAGTGCCCAGCGCTTCCGCTGCCCGCTTGAAGATCTCCGGGTTGGGCTTAGAGGCCGAGAACTGCTCGCCGGAAACGATTGCCTTAAAATAGTGGGTCAAGCCCCAGCCGTCCAAATGGTGCCGAATGGACGCCATCCGGCTGGAGGAAGCCACCGCCATGGGGATGTGCTGCGCGTCCAGCCATGTCAATATCTCGTCCAGCCCGGGCTTTTTGGGCGGCGGTGCCTGAAACGCCTTTTCCGCCTGTGCGTGCAGCGCCTCGATGATGGCGTCCGTGTCGCAGTTTTCCCCGTAGAAGCGGCGCAGCACCGCCCGCATGGTGTCCCCCGCCGTGCCGCGGGCGGCAACGTCCAGCCCTTCCTTATAAGAAAGCCCGAGGGTGGCCAGCGCAGGCTCCCACAGGGTAGCCCAGACCCGCTCGGTGTCAAACATCAGGCCGTCCATATCAAAAATAACGCCGTCGATCATGGCAGTATCTCCTTCCGTAGAAAAGCGGGGCTGTGCTCCGCAAAAGTGCTCTGTGCCCCTATTGTACCATAGATTTGGCAGTTTGCACACCATTGTGCTCACAATCTGGTGCAACTTTACCGGTGGAAAGATGAAACATTTTGCGATTCCTTGCAAAACCGCTCCGGAATATTATAATAGAAACCAACATTTGTGTCATAAAGCGCCGGAAATCGTGCGCACGCGCATAAAAGGAAAGAGGGAAACTCACTATGTTGGATATCAAGATCACCCGCACGGCTGCGCCCAAGGCAAAGCCCACCGATGAGACGAAGCTCGGCTTCGGCAAAAAGTTCTCCGACCATATGTTCGTCATGGATTACACCGAGGGCGAGGGCTGGCACGATGCCCGCATCGTCCCCTACGGTCCCTTTGAGCTGGACCCCGCTACCGTGGTGTTCCACTACGCACAGGAGATCTTTGAGGGCATGAAGGCCTACCGCACCGCCGACGACACCGTGCAGCTGTTCCGCCCGGACTGCAACGCCAAGCGTTTTCAGGATTCTGCCGACCGTCTGTGCATCCCCAAGATCCCGGTAGAGGACTACATTCAGGCTGTCAAGGCTCTGGTGGATGTGGACCGCGACTGGGTGCCCCACACCGATGGCGCTTCTCTGTACATCCGCCCCTTCATCTTTGCCAATGATGTGGGGCTGGGCGTGCACGCTTCCAAGCACTATATCTTCTGCATTATCTGCGCTCCCTCCGGCGCTTACTACGCCGAGGGCATCAACCCTGTGCGCATCTACGTGGAAGACGAGTACATCCGCGCAGCCCCGGGTCTGACCGGCTTTACCAAGTGCGGCGGCAACTATGCGGCTTCCATCAAGGCCGGCGAGCTGGCCGAGGAGCAGGGCTACGCACAGGTGCTGTGGCTGGACGGCGTGGAGAAGAAGTACGTTGAAGAAGTTGGCAGCATGAACATCATGTTCAAGATCGACGGCAAGGTGTACACCGCCGCTACCGTGGGCACCGTGCTGCCCGGCGTCACCCGCCGCAGCTGCATCGAGCTGCTGAAGGACTGGGGCTACGAGGTCGTCGAGGGCAAGATCGCCATTGCCGACATCATGGCTGCTGCCCGCGAAGGCAAGCTGGAAGAGGTGTTCGGCACCGGTACCGCCGCTGTCGTCTCCCCCGTCAAGGAGCTGGTCTGGAAGGGCGAGCACGCCTTCATCGGCGACGGCAAGATCGGCCCTGTCACCCAGAAGCTGTACGACACCATGACCGGTATGCAGTGGGGCAAGCTGCCCGATACCAAGGGCTGGATCGTGCCTGTGGAAAAGAAATATTGAGCCGCCTGTCACCCTACGGCTTTTTAAGGGACTGTTGCACACCGTCTGGGGCAACAGTCCCTTTGCTCTATAATCATTGCAATTCCCGCCGCATGGTGCTACACTACCTATAAAGGGCGTGGGCTTGCCGCCTGTGCCCTTTGCAGGAAGATTTGAGAGGAAAGAAGCACCATGATCAAAAAATGGAGCATGAGTTACCCGGCGGTCAACGGCACCGAGCAGCGCCGGGCGTATGTCTACCTGCCCACCATGTACGAAGCACAGCCGGAGCGCCGGTTCCCCGTGCTGTATATGTTCGATGGGCAGAACGTGTTTTTCAACGAGGATGCCACCTACGGCAAAAGCTGGGGCGTAGCAGATTATCTGGACTATACCGACACCCCGCTGATCGTGGCGGCCATCGAGTGCAACGCCGGGGCAAACAACGAGCGTCTGGTGGAGTATTCCCCCTACCGCTTCGATGACCCCACCTACGGCCACTTTGACGGCAAGGGACAGGCCACCATGAGCTGGTTCATCCACCGGTTCAAGCCTTTGATCGACCAGAATTTCCGCACCCTGCCGGACAGGGCACATACCTTTATCGGCGGCAGCAGCATGGGCGGGCTGATGAGCCTGTATGCCCTGCTGCAATATAACGATACTTACAGCCGTGCCGCAGCACTTTCCCCCTCCATCTGGGTGGCACCGGATAAGCTTTCCGGCCTTGTGGGGCGCGCAAAGCTTGCCCCCGGCACGGTGCTGTACATGGATTACGGCTCCCGGGAGATGGGCAACCACGATGGCATCCGCCGGGAGTTCTCTGCCTTGAGCGGCAAGCTGATGACCCGGGGCATCCACCTGACCAGCCGCATCGTGCCCGGCGGCACCCACAGCGAAGCCAGCTGGGAAAAGCAGCTGCCCTTCGTGTTCCACACCCTGCTGTATGAGGTGGAGGAATAAGAAACACTTACGGGAAGCGTCCTCGCCCTCTCAGGCGCTTACGCGCCAGCTCCCCCAAAGGGGGAGCCCTTGGCAGTCCACGCAAACTTCATCTTTTTGCCAAGGCCTCTCCCTTTGGGAGAGGTGGAAGTGAGCGAAGCGAACTGACGGAGAGGGCGAGCCCGCTGCCCACTTTTGATAAACCCAAAGGGGTTTTGATTGCACAGACTATCAAAGGAGGAAACACCATGGAGATGCAGTATTTCAAGGAGTACAGCCCGGAACTGGGACGGGATATGGAGTGCAAGCTTTACGGCCACGCAGGCCGCCCGATGCTGTATATCCCCTGTCAGGACGGCCGTTTTTTCGATTTTGAAAACTTCCACATGACCGACACCCTTGCCCCGTGGATCGAGTCCGGGCAGATCATGGTGCTTTCCATCGACACCATGGATCAGGAAACATGGTCGGACGCACAGGGCAACCCCTACTGGCGCATCCGCCGCTATGAGCAGTGGCTGCACTACATCACCCGCGAGGTCGCCCCGATGCTTCAGCATCTGGCGCAGCAGCGCAACGGCTGGAGCGATCTGCCCGGCATCATTGCCTTCGGATGCAGTCTGGGCGCTACCCACGCGGTAAACCTGTATCTGCGCCGCCCGGATATCTTCTGCGGCTGTCTGGCGCTCAGCGGCATCTACACCGCCCACTACGGCTTTGGCAACTATATGGACGAGCTGGTGTACATGAACTCCCCTGTGGACTACATGAAGAACTTCCCGGAAGATCACCCCTATATGCAGTTGTTCCGCAGCCAGAAGGCTGTTATCTGCTGCGGTCAGGGCGACTGGGAACAGCCGGACACCACATGGCTGCTCAAGCGCATCTTTGAAGCAAAGCATATCCCCATCTGGGTAGACCTGTGGGGTCACGATGTCAACCACGACTGGAACTGGTGGTATAAGCAGGTGGCGTACTATATGCCCTACGTTCTGGGCCAACAGTGACCCCTGCCCCGCCGGTGCAGCTTCTGGCAAAGCTGTGCTCCTTCCCGTGAAAATGGCATAACGGCGCGTCCATGGACGCGCCGTTGTGCCCCAGTTTAAATTTCGTCCCGCCCCGCAGGGGCATTGCAATCATAGAGGTAACGGAAAGAGGAATCAACAAATACCATGCAGAACTTTATTTTTATCTCCCCCAACTTCCCCACGAACTACTGGCAGTTCTGCCGGGAGCTGAAGAACAACGGCCTGAACGTGCTGGGCATCGGCGACCAGCCCTACGAGGAGCTGAAGCCGGAGCTGAAGGCAAGCCTGAACGAGTACTACAAGGTGAACAGTCTGGAAAACTACGACGAGGTGTACCGCGCCGTGGCCTTTTTCACCTTCAAGTATGGCCGCATCGACTGGCTGGAGTCCAACAATGAATACTGGCTGGAGCGGGATGCCGCCCTGCGCACCGATTTCCACATCACCAGCGGCTTCCAGACCTCTGATATGCCCCGCATCAAGTACAAGAGCAAGATGAAGGAGTACTACCAGAAAGCCGGTATCGCCACCGCCCGCTACCACATGGTAGACGACCTTGCGGGCTGCAAGGCCTTTGTGTCACAGGTGGGCTACCCGGTGGTGGTCAAGCCGGACAACGGCGTGGGCGCTTCGGATACGCACCGCCTTTCCAGCGACAAGGAGCTGGAAGCTTTTCTCGCCTACAAGGAGAAGGAGCACCCGGATGTGGCCTACATCATGGAGGAGTTCGTCCGCGCCGAGGTGAACAGCTACGATGCCATCATCGACGCCCACGGCAACCCCATCTTTGAGGCGGGCAACGTAAGCCCCGTGTCCATTATGGACATCGTGAACAACGATGACAACTCCATCTACTACATCATCAAGGATCTGCCGGAGGACACCCGCGCCGCGGGCCGTGCCGCCGTCAAGAGCTTTGGGGTGAAGAGCCGCTTTGTCCACTTCGAGTTCTTCCGCATGACCGAGGATCAGGCCAGCATGGGCAAAAAGGGCCAGATCGTGGCGCTGGAAGTCAACATGCGCCCCTGCGGCGGCTTTACCCCGGACATGATCGACTTTGCCCGCTCCACCAACGTGTACAAGATCTGGGCGGACATGATCGCCTTCGGCGGCACCGATATGCCGGTGGGTGAGCACTACTATTGCGCCTTTGTCGGCCGCCGGGACGGCAAGAGCTTCGTTTACAGCCACGAGCAGCTGATGCAGAAGTATCAGGACAACATGCGCATGGTGGACCGCATCCCCGAGGCGCTGTCCGGTGCCATGGGCAACCAGATGTATGTAGCCACCTTCTCCACCCGTGACGAGATGGAAAAGTTCTATTCC
>ERZ869991.821-NODE-821-length-10568-cov-5.522162_pt1 | contig 10568 bp, 9 predicted proteins | sample MGYA00520862_ERZ869991 | MGnify/ENA primary metagenome ERZ869991 (study PRJEB32232, sample SAMN07284978) | human gut metagenome | biome: human-associated habitat; material: feces | host: Homo sapiens | place: Tanzania | collected 2014-08-11 ...
CTCACACATTTATTTTGATATATATCTATGAATATCAAGTAGTTACATTCTAAGTTTGAGGGTGTGAGGGTAAAATGAACGAAAAAAAATTTTTCTTGTTATAAGCAAAGATTTGCCACGTTCAAGGATTTTTCTTAACTTTACACTCGAATAAAGAAATTGGCATTATATATGGAAAGGAAACTCTATCCGATAGGGATTCAGACTTTTGAGGAGATTCGCAAAAAAGACTATCTCTATATCGACAAAACGGAATATATTTACCGGATAACACATACTGACGGTAAATACTTTTTTCTGAGCCGCCCGCGACGGTTCGGAAAGTCATTGCTCGTGTCTACTTTCCAAAGCTACTTCGAGGGGAGAAAGGATCTCTTCGAAGGGCTTGCTCTCGGAAATCTTGAAAAGGAGTGGACGGAATATCCGGTGCTGCATTTCGACATGAGTTTGGGCAAACATATGAAGAAAGACCAACTTGAACGGTATTTAGGTAGCAGGTTGGAAGAGAAAGAAAGAACATGGGGTATAGTATCACCTTCTATTGATGCAAACGACCGACTGACAACGCTCATAGAAACAGCGTATCAGCAGACTGGCAAACAGGTTGTTATACTTATCGACGAGTATGATGCCCCATTGCTCGACGTTGTGCATGAAGAGGAAAACCTTGACGTATTGCGAAATGTAATGCGCAATTTCTATAGTCCATTGAAAGGGTGCGAAAAGATGCTGCGCTTCGTGTTCTTGACAGGCATTACAAAGTTCTCACAACTCAGCATATTCAGCGAGCTGAACAACATAAATAATATCAGCATGGACAAGGAATATGCTGGCATCTGCGGAATAACTAAGGAAGAACTGCTGTCGCAGATGGTAGACGATATCAATATTCTCGCAAAAGAATTGGGACTGACATACGACAAGACTATTGCAAAGCTTCAGGAGAACTACGATGGTTACCATTTTGCGTGGCCTTCATCAGACATATTCAACCCATTCAGTCTTCTGACATGTTTTGCAAAGCAAAAGCTCGACTCTTACTGGTTCGGCTCCGGCACTCCAACGTATCTGCTCAACATGATGCGCAAATTCGAATTTACGCCTATAGACCTCGGCGAACGTATCGAGGCTGGAAAGGACGATTTTGATGCTGCCACAGAGACGATGACTACTATCATGCCTCTACTCTACCAGAGAGGATATATTACAATAAAGGACTACGACCCGGAAACGGAACTATATACTCTCGGACTGCCGAACAAGGAGGTGAAAATCGGACTATACCGCAGTTTGCTGCCACACTATCTCGCCAGGCAAACGGCTATGGGAAACACTACCATAGCAAAGATGTCGGTGATGATTAAGCGCGGACAGATTGACGAGGCGCTCACGCTATTCAACAAGTTCCTCGCCACCGTGCCTTACTGCAACAACACCGACTACGAGGGGCACTACCAGCAACTGATGTACATCGTCTTCGCCTTGCTCACCAACTTCCGCATCAACGTGGAACAGCACACGGCTAAGGGCAGGACCGACATCACGATGGAGACCGACGACTTTGCGTATATCATCGAACTGAAATTTGCCGGCTCGGCACAAGAGGCATTGGAACAAATCAATAGCCGGCGATATGCCGACGCCTTTGCCTTGCAAGGAAAGACGGTGGTGAAGGTCGGGATAAACTTTGAGGTGAAAGACGGCGTCTGCGAGATTGAGTGGAAGACATTGTCGTTATAATATTAAAGCAAGAATATTATAATACCTAATTTTGCATACTAATACAAAAAAATTCAATACATATAAACTTATAAAACATTATGTTCATTACAACACTTAAGACTAAAGAAAACGTATGTTCTGTAAAGAAAACAACAATTCTAATGTTCATCTTGTTGTACGTATTTTCAATCAAGGCCACGGCTACGCCATTGGATTTCTCCGAAGCAATGGCTGCGGCAGACAAAAGCTCTATTCCATTGGTGAATATTACGTTAAACACAGAACTTCTTTGCAAGGAAACCTATACACAGGGAAAATTAGAAATCTTCGACTTAGAGAAGAGGACAGATCCACCAAAAGAACTTAGCGTTTATAACTGCAAGATAAAATATCGCGGAGCCACGTCTTTACAATATAACAAAAAGTCTTTCGCAATAAAGTTGCTCGACGACAAGGGAAAAAGTATGGATGCCAACATTCTCGGCATACGCAAGGACGATGCATGGATACTTAATGCAATGGCAATAGACAGAATGAGAATGCGCGACAGGGTTTTGTTTGACACATGGAATGACATGTCGCAAACCCCATACGATACAAAATACGGCAACCGCAACGGTACAGCAGGACATTTTGTCGAAGTTTACATCAACGGGAAATACCATGGTCTATACTGCATGACAGACAAAATCAACCGCAAACTACTTGGTCTGAAAAAAGCGGAAACTGACGACAATGAAAATTTAGCGGTGCTTCATGGAGTGCTCTATAAATGTAATACTTGGGGGGATGCAGCAAAATTCTCAGGATACGACGAGCAAGAAATGAACGGTGAAACATGGAACAACTGGGAATTACAGTATCCCGACGATTATCCATGCGAGACAAGCTATACTTCACTAAAACAATTCATCGACTTTTGCGCTTTCACATCCGACTCAGAGTTTATTGCAGGAATAGACAACAACCTTTGGCTCGACAACTTTATGGACTACCAGATTTTTGTCATAGCAAACGGACTAAATGACAATACGATGAAGAATTCTTTCTTGAGTACAGAAGACTGTGCCGCAGGCAAGAAAATGATGATAACGCCATGGGACCTGGACTGCTCACTTGGAGAATTGTACAATGGAGACTATTTCAATGACGTGTCGTTCACGAAACAGGAAGAGGCACATCTCTATGTAAAACCATATATGCGACTTTGGCTACAAAACATAAACGGATACAAAGACAAAGTTGCTGATCGATGGAGAAGTTTAATTAAAATGAATATACTGTCTGAAGAAAAGTTCGACAACAGAATCGACACATATGTGGAGCAGTTCGTAAAATCCGGAGCATGGCAACGGGAATATGAAAAATGGAACGGCAACCCTGTAGAACTGAAACAATCTCCATGGGAGGAGGCCGAATACCTAAAAAGCTGGTACAGGATGAACATGAAGCATCTTGAAAACAATATATTCTATGGACTTGGCACAAGCGGCATCGATAAATGCAACAAAGAAACATACAAAGCGGCTCATCACAAGAAAAACCTCTTTGGACAAGATGTAACAGAGAATTATAACGGTATCGTTATACAAGACAACAAGAAGTTCATTCTAAAATAACAAAAATCTAAACAAATAATCATATTCAGATAAAGTGCCATTTTCCTCGTCTTTTCATTGTATTCTCAAATAATTATCATAAATTTGCAAAAAGAAACAAAAGGAAGACATCTGCCATGAAAGCAAATGACAAAAGCTTTAACATTGGAGAATAAAGATAGGGAAATATACGATAACACTATAAAATATGAACAAACAACTATTTCTCGCGGGCTTTATGCTCGCTGCCGTGACTGCCGGTATGCAGGCACAGCAGAAGAACGGAGGCATCTCACAGAAGATGCTACAGGAAATAAAGAGTTCTCAGTCGAAGGGCACTGCCGACAAGGCTTTGTTTAATGCCATCGCATCAAACTCTATCAACAACCTGGCACAGAACTTTGCCACTGCCGGTGAACTCGACACCCACTTCAGTATAGAGACAAAAAGCCAGAGCATTACCGACCAGAAGCAGAGCGGCAGATGCTGGATGTTCAGCGGATTCAACGTTATCCGCGGTAACTTTGCTCAGGAGAGCGACTCACTGTCGGTGGAACTGTCTCAAGACTATCTCTTCTTCTACGACCAGCTGGAAAAGGCAAACCTATTCTTGCAGGGCATCATCGACTGTGCCGGCAAACCGATGGACGACACTCGCGTTCAGTTCTTCTTCAAGAATCCTATAAACGACGGCGGTACGTTCTGTGGCGTTGCCGACCTGACGGAGAAATATGGCGTAGTGCCGAAGAGCGTTATGCCGGAGACTTTCTCTGCCGAGAATACAAGCAAGATGGCTTCGCTCGTTTCGTCGAAGCTGCGCGAATATGGACTGAAACTACGCAAGATGGTTGCCGGCAAGAAGTCAAGTCAGGCTATACAGACTGAAAAGACAAAGATGCTGGGCACAATCTACCACATGCTGAAACTGACTCTCGGCGAACCGCCTACGGAGTTTACTTATGCTTTCAAGGACAAAAAGGGAAAGAGTCTTGAGGCTAAGAAATATACTCCTAAAGAGTTCTTCAAGGCTCTCACCGGAAAGGAAACTCTGAACGGCACCTTCATCATGGTGATGAACGACCCGCGCCGCGAGTACTACAAGACTTACGAGGTGGACTTCGACCGCCATACTTATGACGGACACAACTGGAAATACCTCAATCTGCCAATGGACGAGATTGCAAAACTCGCTATCGCTTCTCTGAAGGACGGCAAGAAGATGTACAGCTCTTACGATGTGGGGAAATTCCTCGACCGCAAACGCGGCTACTGCGACGTAAACAACTTCGACTATGCATCGCTCTTCTCTACTGATTTCCCTATGAACAAAGCTGAGCGCATCTCTACTTTCGACAGCGGTTCTACTCATGCCATGACGCTCGCTGCCGTAGACCTCGACCAAAAGGGCAACCCGGTGAAATGGAAAGTTGAAAACAGCTGGGGTGCTGCCTGGGGACAGAAGGGTTGCCTCATCATGACCAACGAATGGTTCAACGAATACATGTTCCGTCTGGTAGTTGACAAGAAATATGTTTCTGACAAGCTGCTGAAGCTCTCTGAGCAGAAACCGGTAATGGTAATGCCAGAGGATCCGCTCTTCGGAGAAGATGACTAAACGGACATACCAAATATGTTCTTGTCGCAAAACAACATAGTTGACGACAATTTTGAACAATAAAAAAATCCCCAAAAGGCATAATCCTGCTATTAAGAGTGAAGCCTTTTGGGGATTGCTTTATTTGTATGGTTTACTCATGATGATGTCCGTCGCAGGCATCGTGGTGGCATGAGCTGTCGCCATATACTATTGTGCCGTCAAGATATTTCTTCAACACGTCGTCAACGGCTATTGCCGGAGCACCGCCGTGAATCTTGATATCCATCTCATTGAGCAGTTTCACGGCTCCCGCTCCAAGACCGCCGCATATCACGTCGGTAACGTCAAGTCCCTGCAAGAAGCGCGGCATTGCGCCATGAGCATGCTCGGGAGAAGTAAACACTTGCTTGTCGGCAACCTTGTTGTCTTCGATGTCAAATACTGTAACTTGCGGTGCTTTGCCGAAGTGTGGGAACAAAGCGCCGTCGGCTGTTGGAATTGCTATTCTCTGTTTCATATATGTTTTGTTTTTTGAATTATTCTCTTCATTTGTATTACTCTTCAGAGGATTTGTCTTACTCGCCCGAAGATTAGTATTGCTCTGCGAAAGATTTGCCTTGCTGCCCTGAAAGGCATAAATTTTCTTTCGCAGCTCAGTAGGCATATTGCCCGTCATGCGCTTAAAGAACTTAACGAAATACGACGGGTCCTCGAACCCCAGCTGATAGCCAATCTCCTTAACGCTCATCGTGGAGTTCTGCAGTTGTCGCTTTGCTTCGAGCACGATGCGGTCGTTTATTATCTGCAACGGTGACCGATGGGCACTCTGCTGCACATATTTCGTAAGAGTGCGTGCCGAAACGTTGAGCCGGTCGGCATATTCCTGCACGGTATGGATGCTACAGTAGTTCTGTTCCAGCAACTGGCGGAAGTGCACGAAGGTGCGGTTGGCAACACTCGTAACATACAATTTTGGCATCTCCTTCCTTTCGCCGCTACGCTGCACTCTTATCAGGAACAGGCGCAACAGATACTGCATATAGTCTTTGTGGGCGAAAGCACCGGTGAGTGAATATTCGCGGTTCATTTCCCTCACGATATTCAGTAGCCGCAACTCCTCGTCGGCATTAATCTTGCAGAACGGCAGAGAGTCGTAGGCATTGAACACATTATATTTTATGAACACGCTCTCGCTTGAATCCTCGTCTGCCATAAAACTGGCGTTGAAGTGAATCACCACCCCGTTATAGTCGGTGTTATGGTCGAAGGCGTGAATCTGTCCCGGAGCGATAAAGAAGATAGTGTTGTCGGTTACGGGATAGTCTATGAAATCCACCATATGAGTGCCGTGCCCCCGGCGAAACCATATTATCTGATAGAATTCATGAGTATGCGGCTGCATCGGATTGCCGCAACTGTCGAGGAAGAAACGCGGCATGAACTGCAGTTCGAGTTCAAGTCCCGAGTGTTTGTCCTCCCCTATTGAATATGTCTTTACGTTGTCTTTTCTCATCGTCTTACTGCCGTTTCTTTGTCGATATCCGAATGTGTCGACAATGGTAAATAATGTATTTTACGTGGCAAAATTACATTAAAATGCTGAAAGGAAGCAACGCCATTCCTGAATTTACCATTCAGCCACAAAAAACTACAACGCTTTGTTTCTTGGATATACGTAATTTTGCAGCCGTCAAAAGAAACTTTAATAATATAAACAAAGAAAGGAAAGTAAAATGGAAAAGGTAAATGCATATCTTCAGATTACGATGAAGATCAAGGAGAGCGACCGCCAGAGTGCCGCAAAGGTTTATTTCGATTATCGCCAGCCGTTCCTCGACACTATCGAGGGAGCACTGACAAAGAGTCTGCTTGTTCGCGACGAAGATGTACAGGTGCTCCACGGTTTCGACTCAGCAGAGCATGCTGCAGCATATCTTGAGTCAGACATGTTCAAGGACGACGTGGCAAAGGGTCTCTCTCCATATTTCCAGGCAGACCCAGAGATTCGCATCTTCACCGTTGCAGGATAAATAAATTCTTCATAACTCATGGGCTAATAAAGAGGAAAGAATGAGGACAGAAGACATCAGTTGTTTTCTGTCCTAAATTTTTTATTGCCTCATCTCAGCATAACTTGACCTCTTTTTATAATTTTTTTACCACTTTAGCAGGATTGCCAACAACAATGACATTCGATGGAATGTCCTTTACCACGACACTGCCTGCACCAACAGTTACATTGTCGCCGATGGTAACTCCGGGGAGTATCGTCGCCGAACCTCCAATCCATACATTATTGCCTATTGTAACAGGACGTGCCCATTCATTTCGCGAATTGCGCTCCACGGGGTCTGTGCTGTGGCAAGCTGTATAAATACTCACGTTGGGACCAATAAAGCAATCGTCGCCAATATTAACATAGGCCTCATCCAATACCACGAAATTGAAATTGGCAAAGAAGCGCTTGCCCACTCTAATATGTTTGCCGTAATCACAAAGAAAGGGCTGGTTGATAAACGTGTCGTCGTCGCTCTTGCCAAGTATCTGCTGCAGCTTCTGATTCCGCTCCTTTATCAGCGTAGGACGGATATTGTTATATTCCCAACATTCATCCTTACACTGGTTGAGCAAATTCAACAAATCCTGATCGCAAGCATAATATTCTTCGCCCGAAAGCATCTTTTGATATTCTGTTTTCATACTATCCCTTTTTTATTGTTTTATGCAAATATACGAAGAATTTCTCAAATAAGACGATATGCCATGCATATACAACTTGAAAGTAATGTGAAAGCATTAATCATCCAGACACTTTTGATCATAGGATAATTCCACGAAAGAAAAATGCGGAAATCCGCAAAAATCTTTCGCAAAAGAAATAAAATCATTAAATTTGCAAAAGAAAAATGCGGAAATCCGCAAAAATCTTTCGCAAGTATGATTATAAATAGAGAAAAATATCTGCAAGAATTAGTCAGCTCACGGCATAACGGACTAGTGAAGATTATCACCGGTATGCGCCGTTGTGGAAAATCATTCCTTTTGTTCCGACTCTTCAAGCGTTTTCTTGAAGACGAGGGTGTCATGCCCGACCATATTATAGAAATGGCATTCGACGACTATGCCTTCAAGGAGTTCCGCAATCCCGACAAGTTTTACAAGTACGTGAAAGAGCGAATCGTTGACAATCTACCTTATTATATATTACTCGACGAAGTACAGATGCTCGATGAGTTTGAAGATGTGCTAAACGGCCTGTTGCACATCAGCAATGCCGATGTTTATGTAACAGGAAGCAATGCCCGCTTCTTATCTAAGGACATAATAACAGAATTTCGTGGAAGAGGCTACCAAATACATGTGTCGCCTCTAAGCTTTTCAGAGTTTATGACCGTCTATAACGGTGACAAGACGGATGGATGGAACGAATATCTGCTTTATGGCGGATTGCCACCTGTTGTGTTGCAAAAAACAGATGAAGAGAAAATAAAACTCCTGAACAGTCTCTTGACTGAAACCTATATGATAGACATTATCAACAGAAACAAAATAAAGAACGATACAGAGCTTAACGATTTGGTCAAAATACTTGCTTCGGGAATTGGCGGACTTACCAATCCTCAACGTCTCGCCAATACATTCAAGTCTGTAAAGAATGTATCAATAAGTTCCGCAACAATAAAGAAATACATTGAATATCTTGTTGATGCCTTTTTACTGGAGGCTTGCGACCGCTACGACGTGAAAGGCCGCAAATATATCGGAACACCATTGAAATACTATTTTTCCGATTTGGGTATCCGCAATGCCCTTCTCGGTTTCCGCCAACAGGAGAAGACACACCTCATGGAGAATGCCATTTATAATGAACTTCGCTACCGTGGCTACAGTGTTGACATCGGCAACGTGGAAATTAACGTTGTGGATGAAAAGGGAACCAAGGTGAGGCGAATGCTCGAAGTTGACTTCGTTTGCAACCGAGGATATAAACGCTGCTACATACAGTCGGCTCTCAGCCTTCCCGACAAAGAGAAGATGCAACAGGAAACAGCCTCTTTGCTTCGCATCGACGACAGTTTCATGAAATACGTAATCACTGGCGACATCATCAAAAAATACCAAAATGATGCCGGCATCGTTTTAATGAACGTGTTTGACTTCCTGTTGGACAAGGATTCTATAGAAAGCTATCTCACAATAGACCGAACAACGAGCCCTGTTCGAAATAAAAGATTGAAAAAATATAAGACATTGGTAGTCTAATAAATATTTCGAGCTGTACGGTTGAAAAAGATAGTTCTGATCATCAATAAATGATGTACAGGTAGTAGGTGCGGTGTCTCACCGTACCTACTACCATAAATCCCTCTAATAAATCAACATCCGAACCCAGTAGGAATCCCTTGAATATGAGGACTTTTTGTCAACTCCAAGAACTTTTTCCCCTAATTCTTTACCACAAATATATCTTTCGAGTTGCGTTCCCAACCTTAATGATATAAATACCTTTGGGGAGAGATATGCTTTCTGTGTCAACAACATTTAAAGAGGCAACTTTCCTGCCATCAACTCCCAATATCATGACTTTTTTACGATTTCCATCGCTCTTGATTTTTATGTTTTGTCCATCAATATCAATCTTGATATTTCCAAAATATTCATCATTTGTAATTTCTTTTATAGCAGTTGGAACAGGTATATATTCCTGGAAATATTGCAAGTAAGGAAAACTTTTTCCATCTTGTATTGCCCAAATGTTATCAAAATTCCAAGAAATGGAATGATACATATCGTAGGACATAGCATTTGCAATGGTGATAGCCCCTCCATCTTCTCGTTTTGTATCAATTGGGCTATATCCATTTTCTGACTTTATTATCATGTCATAAAGACCATAGCAGGAACGACAGTATCCATTTCCCTTTAATTCTGCAACGATACGACCATAGTGTTGTGGGTATGCAGTTGGAGCACCACCTGTAAGTATATTCCACCCAACGGTTATACGAGGATTAAGTGCAAAACATCTCTCAATACATGAAGAATAGGTTCCTGTAAAACTTCCAACAATTCCACCTCCAACGTTAAATGCAGTTATTTCGCCAGAGGCATAGCAGTAAAGAATAGAACCAACAGGACAATCACCAACAATACCGCCAGCATAACTCGTTCCCTTTACATTAGACAAACTATAACAGTTCCGTATATAGTTGAAAGCGGAATAATTGTAGGTATCATTGTCATTTCTATCGGCACATTTTCCAACAAGACCACCTGCGGTGTTATTGACAGATATAACATTTCCGCTTGAAAACGACTCGGCCAATTGAATATCTTTTGCATATCCTATAATTCCTCCAGCATAACCGTCTTCGCAAGTAACACTGCCTAATGCCCCGACACGATTGATAATGATATTTTCACCTTCGGCGATAAATATGCCTACAAACTTCGATTCTTTTAATGTCGAAACGAGCAACGCCGAAAGCCCCACGCCAGTGTAAGTATATAGAAAACACTCTTGACAGCGAACAATAGAATCGTCCGAAGCCAATGAGGGCTGTATATAATACACCCCATGAGGCGTTCCCGTTGCTTTGTCTTTGACGAACAGTTGAGAGTTTGCGAAGTTCTAACAAGTCAAAACCAAA
>ERZ869991.823-NODE-823-length-10551-cov-14.131086_pt1 | contig 10551 bp, 9 predicted proteins | sample MGYA00520862_ERZ869991 | MGnify/ENA primary metagenome ERZ869991 (study PRJEB32232, sample SAMN07284978) | human gut metagenome | biome: human-associated habitat; material: feces | host: Homo sapiens | place: Tanzania | collected 2014-08-11 ...
GCCTGAACGTCTTTCAATGTTTTTTCAAAATCATCAACACCGATTTGTTTTCTTGAGTCATTATCTCTGATTCTTTCGTGTAAATCTGGAGGAGCCAAACCAATTATTGCATATTTATGTCCATTTTTTTCTAATACAAATGATTTTTCAATAACTCCGTCTAGCGGATTTCCTTTAGGAATTTGCAAATTCATACCTAAGCTTTTAAATTTTGCACCTTTTTTGCTATCAGCAAGTTCTGGTGGGTTTTCATCATATTCGTGATTCCCATCCGATGTAGCTTCAACACCTAGTGCGTTCATATAAGTATTTGCAGCCCTTGCAACATTGTGATCCGCTCCTGCAGAAATATCACCTGCTGCAAGAACTAGTTTGTCTGCCGTCGAATTTTTGGTTTGATAATCATATAATTCTTTAGCAGAATAAATTCTTGACATATTACCAATTCTGCCATGATTATCGTTTATGTAAAAAATATCTGTTGTTACATATTTGGGAGAATTACTATTTTTCTCGGATGTTTTATCTGATTTTTCAAATGTATCTTTTACCGGCTGAGATTGCATATTTTGAGGGGCGGTTTGCATGTTTTGATTTGATACATTTGATGTAGCTCGAAATGTAATCTTTGGAAGATTTGTTAATGATATATTCATATTTTTTCACCTTTTACTAAATTAAACATCGTCAAAAAAATTTTTGCTTTATTTTTGCCTAATATTAACTAACATTAAGCAACTTGTCCAATATTATTTCTTTCAAGAACTATCGGTTGAGGTTGAATTTGTTGGGGTTGTTGAATGGGAACTTGAGATTGAGAAACTACACTATTTGCTTGTCTTTTTAAGTCTTTGTAAGTTTTTAAACCTTCTACCCAGTTTTCAACAAAGTTTACATCATTTGCAACAACAGCCTGTGGCAAAGCGGCATGATGGATTTTCGGGAGTAAGAAATCTTCTGAATACTCAACCGCTCTAGGAACATTGTCATCAGTATCATTGCAAACAAATATCATTTTACCGTTTTTATCTGTTTTTGTTCCTGTAATAGTGATTTCATGACCATTTATAATAGTTCCGCTTGCATCAACTTGCGTATAACCAATAATTACGTTTTCGCCCATATTCAGAGCATCTGTAATTTGTTTTTTCATTGTTTTAAAATCTGTTTCATAGCCAACCAATCTAGCATTTTCATCAACTGTTTGATATGTAACAGACATCTTATTTTTATCTTCAACTACAGATTCTGTAAATGTTTTTTCAAATTCAATCAAACCTTTATCATTTTGGTTGAATTTTCCGGCTCTTTTATCTGTTAAAGAGTTATACGCTTGTTGAGAACCAACCTGCATGAATGTAGATTGCATCAAAACATCAAGCGGAGAACGTTCATAATTATCCCTATCTACTGTTTGAATATGCGCTCTTATAATTGCATTTTTATCTGGCGCAAATGTCAAATTAGCTTTATCAAAATCTTTTGCTTCAAACGGGATTTCAAAAGCATTTAATAACCAAATTGCATCAAGAGTATTATCCGCCAAATTATTCATCTTGATTGACTTTTGAACCGCCATATTTGGCGAACTCAAACCTTCTGCAAATCGTGCAAATTCTGCAGGATGTTTATCTGCTAAATTGTATTCAATACTTGATGCAACACAAGTTCCGGAATGTTCAACATTAATATCTTCAGGATTTCCACCTGCAACAGAGGCTGCTTGTGACTGGTATTGAGCAGGAATATTTCCAAATTGCTGAGTAATAATATGTGGATCAGAAATTGTATCTATTGTATTTTTCAAAATTGTTGCACTGTCTAAACCTTGCGCTCTTTTGTTTTTTGCAATTTTATATAGATTATCCAATGTTGTTGATTTATCATTTGAATCTGCATTTAATAAAGTTCCATTTTTCAACATTATATTAAGTTGCTTACGAGTACTTTTGTCAACCATTCCAACCAACTCGTTGTATTTAGCTTTTTCATCATTAGAAACAAGTTCTGTTCTAAACTTTGCAGAAGTCAAAGCACTATTATAAGGAACTTGCGTCATTTGCGGATGATTAGCCTTAAATGCAGGAGCAGATTTTGCCACAATCGGATTTGTAACATTTGCTACACGCACAGACTTAACTGTGTTATAATTATTATATTGAGTATTATCAATATTTAATGAGTACACAATTCCACTCCACTACTACAATTATATAAAAAAGAAAAACAAAAATAAATTGCTATATTTGCAAAAATTATATTAACAAACGTTACAATCAGGGATATAAATTTGAAAATCAAACAACTTACAAAAGAACAATTAACAATCTCAATAGACAGACTAACAAGATTTAAAGAAACCGAAACCAAATACCTAAGAGTATTTAAGGATATTATTACAAATAATCTGATTGAACCAAAAATTAAAAAGCATGAACTAGATGAAATGGATTATGAAAACCTAAAAAACATAGCCGAAAACATTATTAATTCATCAGTTCCCAATGAACCAAACGATTTACAAATAAACCAAAATTTATATGAATATGAAAATTCTGTTTTTAATCTCAACGAAAACTGCCAAAAACTTGTAAAAAATAAAATTAATTACAAAGCTATAATCAAAATTCTACCTGAGAATATTCCTAACAACTTAAAGTGGTTAAAAAATTATTACGCAGATAAAAATTCTAAAAACAATTTAGGTTATCCTGTTCACAAGATAATTCTTTGTGAGGGAATTACAGAAGAAATTCTTCTTCCTGTTTTTTCAAAACTTTGCAATTTTGATTTTAATGAGCATGGAATACAAGTTATCTCTGCCGGAGGGAAAAATCAGGTTGTAAAATATTTTTATAACTTTGCTGAATGCTTAAAAATTCCAATATTTGTTCTTTTGGATAATGATGCAAAAATCAATCTTGAAGAAATCAAACCAAGACTTCGCAATATAGATAAAATTCATCTTTTAAAAAGCGGAGAATTTGAGGATATGCTTCCAAATTCCTTAATTGCACGCACTTTAAATTACGCAACTCAAAACATATCACTTGCAACTATTGAGGGGTTAGAGGAAAGTACTTCAAAAGTGGAATTTTTGGAAGAATTTTTTAAACACAGAGGCTTGCATGAATTTAAAAAAGCAGAATTTGCAACACTCGTAAAAGCTAATGTCAAAGACAAAAATGATATTTCCGTAGAAATTAAGGAAATCATAAGCGAAATAAAAGGGACATATAGTCCCTTGAAAAATGGAGTTTAAAATATGTTTATAAGTTTAGTTACCAACTAATCTCAAAGCCTCTTGCAACAATTCTTTTTGAGATGAAATCAATTTGTTTGAAACATCCATTTGAACTTTTGCCATTTGATAATACGAAATATTTGCTTTGAAATCTGCGTTTGACATTTCCAATAAACCTGAACGAATTTCACCAACACCAATTAACGGCTTACCGGATTCTTCTGTTTCCAAAAACTGTCCTTCTTTAAACTCATACAAAGCCGCAGAGTTATTGAAATTCCTTGTTGTAATTCTATACAATGGAACTGAACGTTTACCATTATCGGCTTTTCCGTATATTGTTCCATCATTTTTTATTTCATAATCATCATATTTACCTAAATATTTTCCATTATTAGGATCAATCCACATTTTAATATTTGTTGTTGGAATATCTAAAGCTCCGCCTTTCATTGCTGTTTCTTGATAAAGATCTGAAGTTATAGATTTTGTACCTTGCATAATTTCACCTTTATCATTCAATATATACCCTTGAACAGTATTACCGCTTCTATCTCGATAAACACCTTCTTTATCAAATGTAAATTCGCCCAATCTCGTATAAATACTTTTTCCTTCAGAATTTTTTACTAAGAAAAAGCCTTTACCTTCCAAGAACACGTTTTCTTTAGAAGTACCCGGAGTTGATTTACCTTGATCCATTTTTTTATTATAATCGTCGGAGATAGCACCTCCAAGAAACGTTTTAAAATTAACCTGTTGTTCTCTAAAACCCGGAGTATAAACGTTTGTCATGTTGTGAGCAATAACGTCCATCCAGTTCGTAGTAGACTTTTGCGTATTTAATGCCGTTACAAATGAATCATTCATTACTGTTTCTCCTTATTTTGGCGTTTTTGCTGCTGTTGCTGACGCGAATTACTATAACTTAATTGAGTATATGACAAATCTTGTTCATCAAATCTTTGTCTTAAAGATGCAATATTATTTCTCAAATATTGTTCAACCGCCTTATCTCCAGGAATAAAGTTTGCAGCCAAACTACCGTCTTTATTTACCTTTATAATGACAGAAACATCTTTGTCAAAATCTATTCTGAAAGGTTGATTTGTTTTCATAGATTCTGCTAATTTATCCATCAACACTGATGAAACTTGGACATTTTTCTGAATATTTTGCGCACCTTCTGCCATTTGATCACTAATATTAGCTGCTATACTTTGCATTGACATATCTGTGTTTTGAACAAGATTTGCAAAGAAATTAGCATCTGAATCAGACATATTTATGACATCATAATCAACTGTCGTTGCAGAATTTACAGTATTCATTAAATCTTTCGTATTCAACAAATCCTGAATATTTTGAGATAACAGAGATTGCCCTTCATTATGATATTTAAAATCAGTGAAATTTACTCCACCAGAATAAACATCAGAAGGGACAATATCATCAGGCTCTTTCATTTCTTGAGATAATTTATTTGCCTCTTTTGTTGCATCTTTTTCAGTTTTTTTATCGTTAGAAATTTTTTTATCATCTTTCGACGAATTTTTTGTTTCTTCCGTTTTTGAGGCAGTTTTCATTTCATCTTCAAAAGATTTATCCGACTTTGAACTACTGCTTGTCTTTGATTGAGTTTGTGTTGAACTTACATCTGACGTGCTTGCTGTAGCCGTTGCGGAAGATGTACTTACATTCATTTTTAACTACCTCCATCTATTTGTTCTAACTGTTTTAAAATTGCGGCTTCTTCTGCCTTTTCTTGGCTTTGTCTAAAATACCTTGTTACGCCTAGTTCCGAATATTGTTTTAATTCTGCGGCTTTTTCTTCTGCAATATAGGCTTCACGGTTCTTCTCCTTGTGTTTTTCCAGAACCTTTACACCTTGTTCCAGTTTTACAAGTTTAACTTTTTCTTCGTCAAGTTTGTTTTGCAGCTCTACACGAATTGCTTCTAATTGTTCTGCCTTATCCCACAAATGTAATAAGTAATTATCATACGTTTCGTACATCATAGGGTTAGCAATTCGCATATTTTGTTTTGTTGTTTGAATTTCTTGCTCGTTTCTTCGAATATTTTCTTCGGCTTGATAAACTGCTTGTTGAGCTTTTTGCACTACCGTAAGTTGTTCTTCTTTTTTGCGAACTCTGAAATCCAGAACTTTCTGCAATCTGTACCTAAAAGGCATTTTATACCACTCTTTTAGATTATTATGACCGATTTTTTTGCCTTAATAATCATCTATATGAATGATTTAATTATTTTATGCAAAAAGTCAATCTAAAATCGTAACCCCTGTACCAGTTCCACGATTTCTATTCGAATAATAATATCCCCTATTAGTCTGCACACCAACTTCTTCGCCATTGCCTGCCATAGCACGTTCTGCTTCAAAATAATCCATATAAGCAGGATCCATAGCAGGAGTAATTCCTGTAGGCATACCGGCAAATTGATTTTTAAAATTACCTAACAATGTATTTCGCCATCCGCCACCACTCATGCCTGTAAAAACCGGAGGTCTGTAATTACTTTGGCTAGAATAATTTTGAACATTCGGATTAAAAGTTTTATAATTCCTTGCGGCGAGTTTTAAAGTTTCAAATCGTTGAGCTAACTCTCCTTCTTGAGATGCTCCAAACAATCTCTGTTCCAATCTTTCTATTCTGTTTTTTGCATTATCATATTCATAAGTTTGCAACAAAAGTTGATTTTCTAATTTTTCTATACCTGAAAACTGGCTTGCAACCAATTTTTCATTATTACCAATTGAACTTTTTCTATTCACCTTAGTTCTATAAATAACCGGTTGCCCGTAGTATCCGCCATAAGGTTGTATATATTGAACATTCGGCTGATTGTTATAATAACTCCTGCCATAAGGGTTGTAAGAATTGTTATAGAACGGTCGCTGGTAATAATTGTAGTAATACGGCCTTGAATGGTAACAATTTCCACTCATGTATCTAACATTTGGAGGATAATAATAACCGTTATTATAGTTATTATAACCACCAAAAACATTAGACAAAATTCCTGCTTGTGCAAAGTTCGCAGTAAATATCAATACTCCTGTCAACAATATAAGTTTTTTCATTTCAAACCTCACCTCTTTTATGATAAGGATAAATAAAAATATAAAAAACTTCATTCCCGAAAAAGGTAATTTGTCGAGGTAATATATTAATAAGTCATTTGCCAATTATCATTTAAGATTTTACCAAAACAACCATTCCAGCTATTTGCATTGTCACTAGTGCAAGATGTAGTAAATACTGTTTCTCTTTGTGCAGTGGTTAATGGTGGAGGGTCTCCGCTAAAATCATCTACAGAACCATCCTTATAAAGAAACAAAGCCCATAAATCTCGCCCAGCAATATTTGGTCCTTTGGTTCCATTTGTATCAACATAAAGTTCCAATAAACAATCACTTGAAAGAGGGTTATATCCCACCCCTAGCGTTGCACCACTTGCCAGAACGTAATTTGTTCTGTTTGAGTTCCAACCAATATTTTGTGAGTTTGCAATTTTACGATAAGTGTTAGCAAAACAGGGAGTTTTATTTGTGCCACAATTTTGAACAATTTTAAAATTGCTTTCAATAAATTCTTCTGCAGCTGCTTGAGAGGTTAATCCTGCTTCTTTTAAATCAACTGCATTTTTGTCATTTTGATATTGAACTGCTGCTTGAGTTAATTCATTATAAACTTTATGTAATTGAGTAACATAACTCTGACGTTGATAATTTTGCATTAATGTAGGAACAGTCATCGCTGAAACTACACCGATTATGCCGAGAGTTACCAAGACCTCCGCCAATGTAAAGGCTGCAGATTTGAGTGAAAAATGAGACGTGAAACGTGAAAAGACCGTATCGGTATGAATATTACCCTCTCTCTTTGTGAGAGGGAGCAGTTGTTCGTGAGCATCTGCGAACGTTACAAATGCGGGAGAGGGTTCTTGTTTACCAACACTCAAATCAGCATTGATAGACCCTGAATCAAGCTCAGGGTGACAATTTTTACTGGATTGCTTCGCATTCGCTCGCAATGACGATTTATCGTAACAACCTCTACCTCTATACATCTTTGCATTTAGGTATCGCATCAAAATAGTATCAAAACTATTGATATGAGAGGCTAAGCGATTGCCCCCCCCCGTTGCAACTTAAAAATTTCTTTTCCATAATAAATTCCTCTCTGTTTATTCTATCAACATATTTATTATAACAAATTTGTTAACCCTTTGCAATATAAAAAGAAATATGTTACAAATAGTTATTATGAAAAAAACTGTGATAGCGTATTTACACACCCACTGGGATAGGGAATGGTATAGAGAATTTGAAGTTTTTAGACTTCGTTTGTTGAGAGTTTTTGACAATGTATTAAATTTACTTGAAACAAATAAAATTCCGTCATTTTATTTTGACGGGCAAGTTAGTGCATTATTGGATTATCTCGAAATAAGACCAGAAAAAGAAAAAATTGTCAGAAAATTTATAAAAGAAAAAAGACTTTTCATAGGTCCTTGTTATACTCTTGTTGATGAATTTTTAACCAACAAAACCACTTTTGAAAAAAACTTAGAAATCGGTTTAAAAATATCAACAGATTTCGGTTGTACGGACTTTATCGGTTATCTTGCAGATACATTCGGTCACAGTCAAAACATTCCAAAGATATTTCAAAAATTCGGAATTGACAAATGCGTTGTCTGGAGAGGTTGCGGAGATATTCCATCAGAATTTAAGTTTAACGGAATTGATACAGTTAACTTAATTCGGGGCTATTTTATGGACATATTTTCTGCACAAATGACTATTGAGCAAAAAGCGGAATGGCTAAAAGACAACTTAGACAAAATTGCAGAAAAATCCGGAGATTATCTTCTGCTTCCAATAGGAGCAGATCATTTGGGAGTTGAACCAGATATTGCAGAACAAATTGAACAAGTTAACACATTATTAAATGATTATGAGATAAAATTATCAAATCCATTTGAATATTTTAAACTTGTAAAAAACAATTTTTCTCAATATGAATGGAACAATGAATTACGAGATAATAGCAAGACCTTCATCCTTCAAGGCTCATATTCTGCAAGAACAAAACTGAAACAATACAATACAAAATGCACCTATTTATTAGAACAAGCTAACAAATTACAGCAAAAATACGGAAGTGAATATAATTCTGTAATTGAATACGCTTACAAATTATTATTAAAAAACCAAGCCCACGACGGAATTTGTGGATGTTCTACCGATTTAGTACATAGAGAAAATATTACTCGCTATGAAAAAATTATCCAAATAACAAATACTATTATTGAAGAATTGAGGTTGAAACATAAGTTTAAAACTCCAATTATGCAAAGCAAGGAACTAATTCCTGAATACAAAATAATCTCGAAACATTTTGGGGTTGAAAATTCATTATTGTATAACACGCAAAAAATACCCGTAACAGAAGATTTTACAGACATTTACACTCTTAAATATTTTCCAGCAACAAAAACAGACTTAAAATTGGAAGTCAGAAACGGACAAATTTTCTTATCAAATGATAACGGCAAACGAATTCAGATCGAATTTGTAAGGTTTAAAGACGAAGGCGATACATATAATTTTGGAGCAGTTGAAAATGATTTTGGAGAAACTGCCGAGATTTATTCTTTCAAAAATAATATTATAAAAACAAGCTTCTTTGACGTACAAGTTGAATTTGGCAAGACAATCAACTTTAAAATTGAATGGGATAACAAACTAAAAAATCATTTATGGCAAGTTAAATTCAATATGAAAAGCCCTATTACAGAAACATATTCAGAAGATATGAATACTGTTATTAAAAGGGAGTTTAATCCTGATTATGATATGCGCAAAAATCTACCTAAAGAAAGAGGTATTGAAGTTAAGACCAATTTTGCTCCAATGCAAAGATATGTTGGAACGCAAGGATTTGGAGTTGTTACACAAGGTTTAACTGAATATGAGATAAAAGGGAAATCATTATTGGTTACACTTTTGCGCAGCGTTGGAGTGATTTCTAATCCGAATAATCCATCCCGTTCAACTCCGGCAGGTCCACCGATTGAAGTACCGGAAGCACAACAACTGGGATATAATTGTGCAGAATTTTCAGTTGCTTTTTTTGAAGAAGAAAATTATCAGGAATATATTGAAACTATTTTTCCTGAAATGGGTTAAATAATTCTTTCTTATTCAATTTCCGACTTAAATACATGAAACCAATTTTGCAATTTAATTTCTTTGTAAAAAATTATTAATAAATCATGTTTTTTCTCATTGGATATACTACAATCTATCCATATAATATATATTTGTGAAAGGAGCATTCTATGCAAGTTGATAAAATTGGTTCAAATCAAGCTTTTGGAGCTAAATTAAAGCTATATGGTGTTAATAGAAAACACTGGAATTTGAGTACAGAAGAAATAAAAAAACTTGCAACAAAAGCAGAAGAAATTGGAACTCCAAAAGATAAAGTATTATTTAAAATTGGGAATTTTGGAACATTTGATAATAGAGAAACAATGCTTGCAGATAACCGAAATAATATAGAAGGTCCTCTTTATGGTTCATATCGTAATATCAAAAGTACTTTTACAATAGGCAACCATTCTCAAGAAATACAATTAACAAATTACGTAGAGGGAAATTCTGATAAATTAAAACATCCATTCAAAATAATGAAAAAATGGCTAAATACTTTATCGGAACATTTTCCTAATGAAATTCGAACCAAACATAAAGTTCAAGAAACAGATAAATTAAGGAAGTTTATTGATACATATGATGATAATGCGCAAAAAGTAAGTAACTATTTATTTGCAAACGAAGATACAACCAAAATAGCAAAACACATAGATGACTTGAAACATTTGAAATCTGCCACAGCTGACAATATGATTGATTTTAAGGCATTAGACAAGAACTATCGCAAAAAATCCGAAGATATTCTTTATGATGGTCACATTCTAACTTCCGCTTACGTAAAAAACTTAATTTCACGCGCTCATTTTCTTTCAGCTGAAAAATATTTAGAAATTCTAAGAACTCCCGCTGAACATACAAAATTAAAAGCTAAAGAAGAAACACTATTATCAATGTTTCAAGAATAATTAGAATATTTGACTAAAAAATAAAAAAGGAACGAGTATTGCCGCAAAGGGGGAAGCCGACTTCGTCGGCAAAAAAAAACCCTATCTGAAAGATAGAGTTTGGAATTCTGTTAGTAATTCCTCGTGTGTGTAGAAGGTTAGTGTGTAGTAGGTAGTGT
>ERZ869991.826-NODE-826-length-10528-cov-8.839728_pt1 | contig 10528 bp, 11 predicted proteins | sample MGYA00520862_ERZ869991 | MGnify/ENA primary metagenome ERZ869991 (study PRJEB32232, sample SAMN07284978) | human gut metagenome | biome: human-associated habitat; material: feces | host: Homo sapiens | place: Tanzania | collected 2014-08-11 ...
CATGTATACCCCTATTTCCTATAATTTTACCATGAATATGACATATAATTATTTTTTATTCTAATATATTAATCATTATAAAATGTTATGTATAATTTTTGTTCTTATTTGTGCTAAAATAAGGACATTAGAATGGATTCAGGTCGTTGAAATTTTTAGAATTATGATAATGTTGCTTGGGTAAAAATTTCTAGCTACTGAGAATGACTTGATAGGTAAGGATATGGATATTTTAATTTTAGGTAATGGGTTTGATTTAGCACACGATTTAAAGACTAAATATAGTGATTTCTTAAAATATTGCCAAGAAAAATACAGTACTACAAGAACTGTGGGTGTGGATAATAGTAGTAACTTTTTATTAGACAATGTTTGGACTAAACATTTTTTAAATAAAACATTAGCTGGTGATAATTGGATAGATCTTGAAAAAGAGATATATAATGTACTTGTAAAACTGAGTGAATTATCCTTTTTTGAAAACAAAACTTCTTATGAAAGATACAAGGGCACTGTCTTTTTTATTTCAAAATACTACAGGGATTTTAATTTCGATGAATCCAGAAAATATTTTAAAGGATCTGAAACTTTTATTACAAATGAGTGTCATTGTGTACCCATTAAAGATTTTATTGGTTTTTTGTATAATCAACTTCGCGATTTTGTAAAAGAGTTTGAAAAATATTTGATTGAAGAAATTCAAAATCTACCAAACGTACCTAAATATAATTTACGTCTCAATAGTGATTGTGTAAGTTTATTAAATTTTAATTATACAGATACTTGCGAACAACTTTATAAAATAAATTTCAATCATAATAATTATGGAATAAAAACTAAAGCAGTTTATGTGCATGGAAAAATAAATAATGAGAATGGCTGCAATATGGTTTTAGGAACTCATAGCTTTGATAATGAGCAAATCCCTGTCGAATTTAATATATTCAAAAAGCATCATCAAAGACATAAATATGGAACAATAGAACCGTATCAAGAACTGTTAAATGAACTAAAATATCCCAAGAAAATATATGTTCCGAAATTCCATATAATTGGACATTCACTTGATAAAACTGACCACAATATTTTAAAGCATATACTTTCAGCGAGTGAAAAATCTGTTATAAATATTTATTATCACGATGAAGAAGCATTGGCACGAATGCAGAGTAATATTGATTTAATAATTGGCGAAGAAGAAGTTATGACAAAAGTCAGATTTATTAAACAGGATGACTCTGAAAGAGGCATTTTAGTTCAACAAAAAGAAGTTCAATTGAGCAACATATAAAAGCCATAAGTCTTTATTTATGCTAAAATAAAGGTATTCGGAGGTATTCATGGCAAATGAAGTTTCTAAAATTTATAACGATATAGCAGAGCTACTTAATATTGCTCGCTCCAGGGCTTATCATTCTGTTAATTCCATTATGGTTGAAACTTATTGGAAAATCGGGCAACGTATCGTTGAAGAAGAACAAGGCGGAAATTCAAGAGCTGAATATGGCATAAAGCTTATTGAAAATTTGTCTAAATACCTTACGGATACTTTTGGCAAAGGCTTTTCAGAAGCGAATTTGAAGAATATGCGCCAATTCTATATCACTTATCCTGAATTCGACAGACAGTGTCTAGCGAATTTGAGTTGGTCTAACATTGCCAGAATTTTACGCATAGATAATTCTAGCGAGCGTGATTATTATTTAAAAGAAGCCTCATCACAGAATTGGTCTTATCGCCAATTAGAAAGAAACATAAAAAGTGGTTATTATCATAGACTTTTATCAACGCAGTCGCAGAATAATGCTGAAAAATGCTTACCAATGATAATTGATACAAATGAATTTATAAAAGATCCTTATGTTTTAGAGTTTCTTGACTTACCTGAAAATATTGAAGGTAAAGAGAGTATTCTGGAAACAGCTTTAATCAACAATTTGCAAAAATTTTTGCTTGAACTTGGCAAAGGATTCAGTTTTGTTGCTCGTCAATTCAGAATTAGCACTGAAACAGACCATTTCTATGCGGATTTGGTTTTCTATAATTACATTCTAAAATGTTTTGTTGTAATTGATTTAAAAACCACAAAACTAACTCATGCTGATATCGGACAAATGGATATGTATGTCAGAATGTTTGATGAATTAAAGCGTGGAGCTGATGACAACCCAACTTTAGGGATAATTTTATGCACAGACAAGTCTGAAACAATGGTTAAATATTCTGTGTTAAAAGAAAGCCAACAGATCTTTGCAAGCAAATATAAAACCGTTCTTCCAACAGAAGAAGAACTTGCTGATATGATTTCAAAAGAAAACATAAAATTATTGACAACAGAAGAATAATTTTTTGTGTCCGAATGTAACTTCTTTCTTATCTTCACTAGCTTTCCTCTATCCTTGTCGGTAATGTGTTGTGTGTTAAAAAAGGAGGATAGATTATGAAAGAAGTTAGTGGTTTTAATATTACGGACAAAGAATTTAAGCAATTAAGTAGGAAAGCTGAAGCAGTTTATAACATCGCTGTTGTGGTAGATTATTTTTGTGTAACACAACAGGAAATAGAAGAGTTATACAATTTGACACCAATTATTAAAAATTTAAGAGCGGAAGCTGATTTTTTGAATGCATTTTTTATTCAAGCAGAAGGAAATAAAGATTCTTTAGTTTAAACCTTAATTAAACCCTGTTCAAAAAGTGTTCAAAAGGTCAAACAAGAGGGGTAAATTATATTTTATGTATAAAACCTCATTTGAATAGATTTAAAACCTTTAAAAAACGATTTTGGAAAACTATTCATCATAAGTTATACCTAAAATCTTTTCTTCAATTTCTCGGATAATATCAGGTGATAAACCTTCCGATTTTTGAACCTCTGGTGAAAATTGTTCGTTTTTAACCTTATCCTCATAAGTTTTTACATTTTTGAGCATATTCATAATTTTAGTTACTGTATATAGTCTTGATGGTTCTACCTTTTCACCGTTTTTCATATCTGTCATTATTGAATCTAAAAGGCTTTTGCCAAAACTATACAAATCCTCATGAAATGTTGTTTTTGATTGAATATAGTTAAATCTTTTTTCTTCCCAATTACCTTCTGTTTTCCAACGTTGAAGCGTTCTTTTACTCACATTTAATTGTTTTGCAATAGTTTCTAGTGTCATAAATTTTTCAATATATAGGTTTGAAGCAGATTCTGCTAATATTTGCTTTTTCATAATTACTCCTTATTTCTTCAAAATCTTATCAAGCGGATTATAGTAATCTTCTTCCTGTTGCTCAATTAAATTTCGATATACCTTAACAAAATTGGTTATCCCATAGTACCCAAGTGATTTTTGAATATAAGTAAGCGGAATATTTTGTTTTATACACAGATTAACAAAATTATGCTGAACATCACTCGGATTTAATTTTGAAACACCAATTTCTTTTGCCAATGGCAACAAAACATCTTCTTCAATATACTGTTGAGCCGGTTTATTACTCTCAAATCTAAAAACAAAATCATTAGGCTCAGGATCTGATATATGGTATTTGTATTCAAGATCCTCGCAAATATTCCAATCAATTGTTAATCGCCGCATTGTAGAATTACATTTAGTCATAACGAGTTTATCGCCATAAAGAAAATATTTCAGAAATATTATTTGATTTCTAAAATCAACTCTATCCCAAGTTAATCCCAATAATTCAGGGATACTGGCTCCTGTTGATAGTGAAATATACAAAATGGGATATGCCTCAGGATATTTTTTATAACAAATATTTAGTAATTTTAAAATTTGTTCTTCGGTTAATAAATTCATATCCATAGCATAAGCATTTTCTTTAAGGCTTTTGCTTCTTGATGTAAGATAATTTGTTTTAGGACAAACAGCATTAATAATGTTTTTTAATGTTTTTATATAAATATTTACTGAAACAAGTTGATATCCACTATCAAACTGTTTTTGTTTAAACTTTGCCACAACTTTATTTGTTATTTCTCTTATTTGCAAATTTCCAAAATATTCTTTTAAATGATTTTTATAATCCGTTTTTTGATGCATTAATCTTTCAAGTTTATTGTCGGTTTTTAACCTATTAAAATAAATATTCGCAGCATCTTTAAATAGCATATCCAAAGGCTCTTGAATTTTATTTTCAAACTTTATTTTTATTTTTTGTGGTTTTATATTATTTCTAAAATATTCAATTTGTTGCTTACTAAATTCTAATTTTAAATTTCTCAAAAACGCAGCAGAAGCATAGGCATAAGGTTGTTCCATTTTTTGTTCCGCTTGTAATTGTTGTTGAGCTCTATAAATAGCCTCGTTTGCCGATAATTTTTCATTCGTTAAATAATATTTTTTAAAATAATTAAACAATTCATCGGGAATGGCACTTTCAACATTATTGGCACTATATGACGGCAAAATACCTTTAAAACCATACCTTTTATAATTTGTTCGTATCCTGTTTAATGTACAAAGTGAAATACTTTTATATTCAGATGTTTGATTAAATAATTCAACCAGTTGCTTTGAATTCTTACCACCTGCCTGATTTACAAAATTGAGTAAATTAATATAACTCCTTATCCGTTCTTGTGTTTTTTTGCTTAGTGTAAGAAAATAATCATAACCTTTTTCTTTCTCAATTATGATTGACTTGACTTCATCAATTCCGTTATTATTTACACCTTTGATATTAAAATAATAGGTATTACCATTCTTTACAACAATTTTTTCATTTAATAATTCCGATAAAATATTTGTAACTTCTTGTTCATCAATTTCTGAAACTAAGATTATATCATCAAGAGTGAATTTATCTAATCTTCTTGCTGATTTTATAATTAAATCTCTATTTTTCAATGGTTAATCCTTTCACTTGTTTTACATCAATTTTGTTTAATTCGTTTGTTTTTGCTAAATTTTCTAGGGTTGCAATTCCTTTAATTGCTTGACGAAAACGATTTGATTTTTCAAAAAATATTTCTTTGGCTTCATCTGTTATTTTTATTTCGGATAATTCTTCGACAATAACTTCCATATCGTCTTTTGAGAATGTTTTAAATTCTACAATTTCAGAAATTCTGTCGTATAAATGTCGAAATTTTCCGAGTTTTGTTTTTGCTTCTTGCATTCCAATTAATACAACTGGGGCTCCTGTTAAATCGTGTAAATCTCTCAAGGTTTCAATGGTTTTTGAACGACCTATAAGATAGTCAACTTCGTCAATAATGATAACTTGCGAATTAAGCCTTAAATGCGCAATACATTGTTTCATTAAATCCGTAGATTTTTTAGACGGTGCTTCGCCCAGTTCTTCAACAATTTTTTCTAATATTCCATGGCTTGTCATATTGTTTTGAGCTCTTACATAAACAGCATCATTTCTATTTGCCCACCAAACTGCGACTCTGGTCTTACCTAATCCTGGATCACCATATACTAAGCCCATTTTGGGAACTTCATTAGATTTATCAATAAGATTATTCATTAATTCTACGAAGTTTTTGACGTTATGGGTTTTTACAAATAATTTACGCATTAAATACCTCCTTATTATCTTCTTCGCCATATATTTGTTCGTATTCATCCGTTAATCTATATTCTGCAATCCAGTCTTGCTCACTTTTAGTAAGATTATCTTTCTTAATCAGATGTTCATATTTTTCAAATCTTGTCCTAAAACAACCGTTGAAATTTTCTGCTTGAAAATCTGTTTTTACTTCAAGACTGAATTGTTTAATCTCATCCTCTTTTTGTTTCTCAGCTAAATCCATTGTTAATAGCGGAGTATAAACCTGATTTCGTTTTAGATGATTTATATATTCTTGTTCCGTTCTTTTTTCTAACTGTTTCTTTAATTTTGTTTTTTGTTTTAAATCTTCTATATCTTTTGCTTCGCCCAAATAATTTGCTAACGGGTGAACAGATTCAACTCTTTTTGCTGTACATATAAATTCCCCGTTTAATTTGTAAACTTTGATAGAACTCAAATCGAACAGGCTGTATTTAATAATTACTTTCTTTTTATAACCAAATAATGCTTCGTCATAATAATTGTTTTTGAGGAATAAGATGCCGTTTCTATAAATATTCTTAATTTCACGAGCCATCATAAGGTCATCTAATGTATCAATGTTGACACCTTCACCTTTACCACTTGCAAGAACTTCACCAATTGTTTTATCCTCAACATGTGGACAAGGTTGTTCATAATGATATTTTTGCATCCAAATTTCAAGAACTTGTGTAACCTGTTCTATTGTTGGCACATTAAATTTGAATATAGATTTATGAAGTTTTTCATTTCTTTTTAATTGAGCAGGCTTTTTAACAATACTTGTACCAGTATAAGATGGAAGCATTACCTCAAAGCTGTTTTGTAATTCTATAAATAACCTTTCAATAGGTTTTGCCTTCGCATTGTAAGGCTTTGCATAAATTGGCTGAATACCTAGATTAGTAAATAAACCTGAAATTCCGTTTTCGATAAAATATTTTGCCTTAAAAGCCTTGCCGTTATCTTGATACACAAATTTTGGAACTTTGCCCAAATTTATTATTGAATTTCTCAAAGCACTTGCAATACATTGTGTATTTTCTTCAAGCATAATTTCAAATCCGACAAAACCACCAGATTTCCAATCTTGATAAGCAACCAATGTTGGTCTTACAGGATTTCCAGTATATGGATTTTTAACAAAAAATGATAATCTGTGCCCGTCGCCTACAATTACATCTCCTACTTCAAGTTTAGAAACGTCTCTTGTAATGTATGGTAAAACTTTATCATGTAGAGCTTTGTTTCCTTCCCTTGCTTCAATCCAAATGTTATAATGTTCGTTTTTGTAATTGTTAGCAAATCTTCTATATGTTAAATCACAGCACAAACTTTTAAACCCATGTTGTGTTAATGCCATTTTCGTATATTTAATTGCTTTTCCTATGTTTAACTGACTTGGATGTAGCAAATTTTTCAACAGTTCAGATTTTTCTTCTTCTGATAGAATAGATTTTTTAGTTTTTTCACCGAATGTATAGTTGTTAATCAAACAATGCCAATCATCATTATAGGTACGAAGCTTTTTATGCCATTCATAAATTGTTCCGATAGCAACCTTGCCGACAGTATCAAATAAATCGTTACAAATACAGCCATTATTATATGCCTCAAGAAAATCTTTTCCTGCTACCGTTTTATTTTTCTTATTTAATCTAAATTCGTCCCACTTTTTAATTAAATCATATTTTGCAAGAGCCAATTTCTTTTGACCATCTGGAACAACATAAGTTATTGGTTGTAGTTGGACAGATTTTTCTTTAATTGATGTTACTTTTTTCTAACATTTTCTTCTAAAGATGTTACTAAAATCTCATAAGATTTAGAGCATTTTCTGATAACATATTTATTTTTGCTTATTGCCTTACGGACTGCTCTTTCGGATATACCTTTAATTTGAGCAAGTTCTTTAGTTGTAATCCAGTAATCATTTGAGTTTTGCATAAATATCTCCTCCCACACATTAACTCTGCTTGCGAGATTTGTGTAGTCAATGTATCCATATCGAAACATATCAACAACTGCCACTTCAAGTCTATAAAATCATTGTTTTTCTGATATTGAAAAAGCAAAATGTTTATTGTATTTTAAGCAACTTTTACAAACGGAACTAAACGGAACCTGATTTAGTTCCATTTGTACTATAATGAGAAAAAGGGGTAAATGTAACTCTGTCGGATGCAAAGCTACATACCGAAAATAAAGGGGTAATATGATTAGACGCCAAAAACCTGAAGAACCAGCATGGGCAAAATATATAACAGAAGATAATTTGCCAACCGAAGATTTACAATATCTATGTTCAATCATTGGATTAGAGGCAACAAAGAAATTAATGTTTAATGCCGCAGGAGACAAGTTTTCAATCCATGCTCACTGTAATCAACCATATAAAAAGCAGTATATTATAGATAACTACACTGCGACAAGAAGAAATATAATCGAGCTAGTTAAAGCTTGTGATACAACTCAACGGTACGTTTATAAGGTAATAAAAGAACATGTTGAGGGGAAAAGGAATAAATAAACATATTTTTGTAGTAAAATATACACAGGTATATAATTCTATTAATTTTTCATTGAGTTTATCGCAATGATTTTTTAAAGGTTACATATAAGTCAAGTTGGCAATGTGCAATATCAATGCAGCACGCCAAAGGAAATGAATTATATACCGTTTTTATATATATGTAGAAATATGAATGATGAGTTAAAGCAAAAATTCTTAAATATTAAGACATTATCTGATTTAGCAGAGGTTTTAGATGTAAAAACTGGGCACTTATACTATTGGCTGAATATTCAAAAAGACAATGAGAAGTATACTAAATTTGATATACCCAAGAAAAATGGTAAATATCGTACAATATTTGCACCCAAAAAATCATTAAAATTATTACAGAAAAAATTAAATAACATACTGATGCAGTTTTATGATGTTAAAGAACCTGTTCATGGTTTTGTAAAAAATAAAAGTATAATTACAAATGCAAATTACCATTTAAATAAAAGACTTGTTTTAAATTTAGATTTAGAAAACTTTTTTCCAACTATCAACAAAGGAAGAGTTTTTGGAATATTTCGAAATAAACCTTTTGAGTTTTCTATTTTGGTATCTAAAATACTAAGCAATATATGTTGCTTACAAAATATAACCCCACAAGGAGCACCAACATCCCCAATAATATCAAATTTTGTTTGTAGAAAATTAGATAATGACCTGACTCAATTGGCAAAAGCATTCCATTGTAGTTATTCACGATATGCTGATGATATAACTTTCTCAACAAATCAAAAAGAATTTCCGAAAGAAATTGCAGAAATAATATATGATGAGGATACTAAAGAAATAAAACATATTATCGGAAATGTTTTAAAGCGATATATTATCATGAATGGATTTAGCATAAATGATAAAAAAACTCGTATTCAGTATAAAAATAATCGACAAAGTGTAACAGGTATAATAATCAATGAGAAACCAAATATTCCAAGACAATATATTAGAAATACAAAATCTATGCTCTATAATTGGGAAATTAATAAAAAGAAAAATCCTCAACTATCCTCAGATGAAATAATGGATATAGCTTTAAAGTATCACCTTGCAAAAAATAAGGATAAACTATTTATTGATAGTAAAAAAAATAATTTTAAAAACACTTTAAGAGGAAGAATTAATTTTATAAAGGATGTAAGAGGTGCAAATGATTTTGTATATGCCAAATTAATGAATAAATTTAATAAACTAGACGGAAATGGGGCTAGACATATACCAGAAAATTATCAAGAAGTAATAAAAGATAACCTATGGATAATTGAAAGTGACTCAAAACAGGGTACTGCCTTTTTACTAAAAAATGTAGGTTTTATTACGTGTTATCATTGCGTATATGACAATAATGATAAATTAATGAATAATCTGAAAGTTTTTCAAAATGCAACGAATACTTATGAAATAGAAGTATTAAAGTCTAATAAACATATTGATATTGTAGTTTTTAGACTAAAGAATAAGAATATAGATTTTTCAAGTAAAGGTTTCTCTATGGGAAATAGCCAAAATATCGTAGTTGGTTCTATACTTAAATTAGCTGGTTTTCCAGAACGTGGTGGAGAGTATGAACCGGATATAAGAGATATGAAAGTAACGAGAACAAAACTAATAAGTCTTGTTGAACATATATGCGTTGATACTCCAATTATCACAGGTCATAGTGGTGGTCCAATATTTAATAAAAGAAACGAAGTTGTAGGGATTGCAACTAGAGGTAGTAGTTACAAAGATAGTGATAAAACTACAAATAATGCCTTTATAAAAATCAATATGATTGAGAAGTATATGTAGGTTCCGTTTAAGTTCCGCAAAAAGTTCCGTCAAGGTTCCGTTTTGTAACAGAAAAATAATTCTTTCCGGAACCTGTGTTACTATTTTATACAAAAAGTCCGAAGTTTGTCATTGGCTATTGTCATACGGAAATAAGACTTTACGGCATATTAATATGAAAAATTTGACTTTTACCGGACTTAATTTAGACGGAAATCGGACATCTCGGACTTTTCTGTAACCCTAAATTACCATAAAGAACCTCTATGTTTAGGGGCTTTGAGCCTAGTTCCCCTTTTCTGTATTGTCCTGTTTCTTTGTAACCCCAACCTATAGCGAAAATGTTATTATCAATACAATATTTTCTATCGTTTTCTTCTTTGTGCTCCCCTTCATTTAGAGCAAATAATTTAATTCTGTATATGGCCATAAAATCTTAATTTCCCTTTTAATGCGTTTTGTTAAATTATATTTGAATAAAAAAAAGATTTTTGCAACTTTTTTGCAACTTTTGCTCATTTTAGCATAAAAAAAGACTTTCAGAAATTTCTAAAAGCCTTTATTTTAATTGGTTGCGGGAGCTGGATTTGAACCAACGACCTTCGGGTTATGAGCCCGACGAGCTACCAGACTGCTCCATCCC
>ERZ869991.832-NODE-832-length-10473-cov-4.807618_pt1 | contig 10473 bp, 11 predicted proteins | sample MGYA00520862_ERZ869991 | MGnify/ENA primary metagenome ERZ869991 (study PRJEB32232, sample SAMN07284978) | human gut metagenome | biome: human-associated habitat; material: feces | host: Homo sapiens | place: Tanzania | collected 2014-08-11 ...
CAATTAAAACATATGAAAGTTGTACAGACTGTTATATTCTTTTACTGTACCTTAATTTGGCTTGTATTTTATCTATTAGCAAAGCTCTGTTTTTTATGCAATCCCCAGCAGTTCAATCTCGAAGATGAGCGTGGAGCCGCCCGGTATGCCCGGTTGTGAAAACTTGCCGTAGCCCTTCTCTGCCGGGATATACACCTCCCATTTGTCGCCAATGCACATCTGCTGCATGGCGATAATCCAGCCGTCGATGAGGTCGCAGAGGCGCACGGCGAGCGGTGCGCCGCCGAGCGAAGAGTCAAACTTCTTGCCGTTTATCGTCCTGCCCGTATAGTGGGCGGTAACGATGCTGCGGCGCGAGGGGTGGCGCCCGTCGGCGAGTCCTTCCTTCAATACCTTATAATATATACCGCCGGGAATTTCCTTCACTCCCTCCTCCTTGGCTTTCTCCATGAGCCATTCCTTGTTAACTCTTGCGTATTCCTGTTTCTTCATTTCTTTGTGTATTTTGTTGTTTTCTTAGGTGGGATAATGAATATTGTATCCTTTCAGCAAATGTACATAATATTGTTAACATATCAAAGTGTTTCACACTTTTATGATACACTTTTGTGTTCTTGTTAAAGAATATAATCCATGTTTCGGATTTAAGAAATTATCATTGCCGTAGAGAGAAGTCACAAACGTCAGGAGCGTTTAGGCGAAACGCCGGGAGTGTTTAGGCGAAACGCCGGGAGCGTTTAGGCGAAACAGTATTTTTCCTATTCCTTTGATGAATTTAGAGAAAGGGAATGTGGGGGCGGGGAAGAGCTAAAAAAAAGTGACTGTGCGATAGTGCACAGTCACTTATATATAATAATGTATAAAGAGTTTTGCTATTTCTCCTCTTCGAAGTCCACGTATTCCCCTTCCTCTTGAGTGAAAATCTTGCGGTTAATCTCGTCCTCCGTGCGGCGGTCTTCAATCACCTCGCCAGTGGAAGTTGTAGTAGACTGTCGTGAATACTGACTGCCGCTGTCGTTGCCGGCTTGCGAGGCATTGCCGTAGCTTCCGCCAGTAGCGTTGCCGTATGAGCCGTATCCGCTTGCGTTCTGACTCGAACTGAAATCGCGGAACTGCTTGGTTACTTTGTGCAGCTTGCGGTAGATGGTATAGAACTTCCATGCCACTTTTGCCACGGAATATAAGAAGAGGAAAAGCAGGAGATACAGTAGAATTGCCATAATTTTATTCAGTTTACTTGGTTAAACACTTTATTTCTCTGCCACGACAACGGCAAATATGGTGCCATGAAGCGTTCAATGGTCAGAGTTATGCCTGCGTGTCATCCTTAATCGCCTTCTGTTTGGCAGAGAGGTTTACATAAACCGACAGTATGACATACCATGCTATTATTATGGCGAAAGCCGAGAGACGGAATATTAGCAGCAACGGGATGCAGGTGATGAGGAAAATGTATTTCACTTCATTTCCTTTCCACCCCCAATGCTTGAATTTCAGGGCAAACATCGGCAGTTCAGCCACCTGGATGTAACTGCTCAGCAGAACCATCGCCATAACGACAAAGACATTATAGGGTGATGCTACGATAATTTCTTCTGCCCCCACGATGAGCGACCCCCAGAAAAGGGCGTTGGCTGGAGTTGGCAATCCGATAAACGATGTAGCCTGCCTTGTGTCGAGATTGAACTTTGCCAGTCTCAGGGCTGCAAACGCCGCCATTATATAGGCGAAGAAGGGCAGGATATTCCTTGCCGGTTCGAGGAATGCCGGGTATTCCATATAGCTGAGCAGCGAGAATACCATAGTGGCGGGAGCCACACCGAACGTTACGTCGTCGGCAAGCGAGTCCAGTTCCTTGCCGATAGGTGATGAAACACCGAGCAACCGTGCGCTCATGCCGTCGAAGAAGTCGAATGTTGCTCCGATGACAATCCAGAGCAGAGCAAGCTCCGGTCTGTTGACCAAAGCAAACGATGTCGCAATGCAGCCGGATATCAGGTTGCAACACGTAATGGAGTTAGGAATATTCTTAGTGATGAAATTTGCCATTTTTGTTATCCTTATAATAAATGAAACATAAAAAGTGAAAGCCCCGAAAACATCCTCTATGGAGAATGCGTCCGGGGCGTTTCGATTATTTAAGTTTTGCTATGACTGTCTTGTCTCCGGTGGTGTTCTGTCCCATCTTCACGCATATCTCCGTGCCGAGTGGCAGATAGACGTCAACTCTGGATCCGAATTTTATAAATCCCAGATGCTCGTCGATGTAGCAGTCTTCTTCCGGCTTGGCGTAGGTAACGATGCGCCTTGCCACGGCTCCGGCAATCTGCCGGCACAGAATCTCCGTGCCGCTGTCGGTAACGAGCATCACGTCGGCATGCTCGTTTTCCTCGCTTGCCTTAGGCAGCCATGCCTTGTGGAAATTGCCGTTCTGATGATGAACGAACTTCACCTTGCCGTCAACGGGGAACCAGTTGGCGTGTACATTGAAAAGGCTCATGAAGATACTAACCATAATCCTCTTGTCGTGGAAGTATGTGTTTTCTTCAACCTCTTCGATTACAACCACCTTGCCGTCGGCTGGAGCGACAACGATATTTTCCGTGTCTCCGTCGAAGAATCTCTTCGGACAGCGGAAGAAATTGACTATTATAGTATATACGATGCCAAAAACGAGGAGAAAGCTCCAAAACGCAATCTTGTTGTCGAACGACATCCACAATATTGCTGCTACGGCAGCGATGAATACGATGCCGTAGAGCAGAGTGTCGGTGCCCTCTCTATGTATTCTGACATTTTTAAGTTTCTTTATTCTTTTACCCATAGTATCAATACTTGTGAAAACCGCTTTAATATAAAGCGTCTGCAAAGGTACTTCTTTTATCTCATTTCTACAAATTTTACTCTTATTCTTTTGTCGTTTCAGCTATAAGCTGTAACTTTGAGCCTTGTTTTGGCGAAGTTTCGCCTGTTTTCAAGAAAAAATCATAATAAATGCAAGATTTCATACATCTCCACGTTCATACGTACTACAGTATTCTCGACGGACAGTCGAGCATTCCGAAGCTCGTTGACAAAGCGATTGCCAACGGCATGAAGGGAATGGCAATAACCGACCACGGCGACATGTTCGGCGTGAAGGAATTGTTCAACTACTGCAACAAGGTCAACGGAAAGCTCCGCGATGAAGGGAAACCTGAATTTAAACCAATCTTCGGCTGCGAGATGTATGTGGCGCACCGCAGCAAGAGCGACCGTTCCGACCCGAAGATAGACAAGAGCGGATACCACCTGATAGTGCTCGCCAAAAACTACAACGGATACAAGAACCTCATAAAACTCGTGTCGAGGGCATGGGTCGACGGATTCTATATGCGACCGCGAACCGACCGCGCCGACCTGGAGAAATACCACGAAGACCTTATCGTCTGTTCGGCATGTATCGCCGGCGAAGTACCGGCAAAAATCCTGAAGGATGATATCGCCGGAGCACGCGAAGCAATAGAGTGGTATCACCGCGTGTTTGGCGACGACTACTATCTGGAGCTGCAGCGCCATGAAGTGAAAGACCCCAACCAGAGGGCAAACCGCGAGACCTTTCCCCTGCAGCAGAAGGCAAACCGCGTGATAATGCAGCTTGCCAAGGAGTATGGTATAAAGCTCGTATGCACCAATGATGCCCACTTCGTAGACCAGGACAATGCCGAGGCCCACGACCACCTGCTCTGTCTTGCAACGGGTAAGGATCTGGACGACCCAAACCGTATGCTCTACTCAAAGCAGGAGTGGTTCAAGACCCGCGAGGAGATGAACGAAGTGTTTGCCGATGTGCCTGAAGCCCTGTCGAACACACTCGAGATTCTCGACAAGGTAGAGACTTACAGCATCGACCACGCCCCGATTATGCCGTTCTTCCCTATTCCTGCAGAATTCGGAACAGAGGAAGATACCCGTCGCAACTATACGCCGGAACAGCTCTACCGCGAGTTCACCACCGACGAGAACGGCGAGAACCCGTTGCCGAAGGATGAGGCTGACAAAAAAATAAAGAAACTCGGGGGTATTGACAAGATATACCGAATAAAGTTTGAGGCTGACTATCTCGCCAAACTTGCCTACGACGGAGCAAAGGTGCGCTACGGCGACCCTCTGCCCGACGATGTGGCAGAGCGAGTGAAGTTTGAGCTGCATATCATGAAGACCATGGGATTCCCGGGCTACTTCTTGATTGTGCAGGACTTTATCAACTCGGCTCGCGACGAACTCGGAGTGATGGTAGGTCCGGGACGTGGTTCTGCCGCCGGTTCCGTGGTGGCATACTGCTTGGGTATTACCAAGATTGATCCGATGAAATACGATCTGCTGTTTGAGCGTTTCCTTAACCCGGACCGTATCTCATTGCCTGATATCGATACCGACTTCGATGATGACGGACGTGGTAAGGTGCTCGAATGGGTGGAAGACAAATACGGACACGACAAGGTGGCACATATTATCACCTACGGTACGATGGCAACGAAGAATGCCCTGAAGGATGTTGCCCGTGTAGAGAAGGTGCCGCTGTCTGTAATCAACCACCTGTGCAAGCAGATTCCCGACAAGTTGCCCGATGGGTTGAAGATGAACCTCACTAATGCCATAAAGTGCGTGCCGGAGCTGCGCAAGGCTGAGGCTTCGCCCGACGAGAGACTGCGCAACACTATATCATATGCAAAGATGCTCGAGGGCACCGTGCGCGGCACGGGTATCCATGCCTGCGGAACTATTATATGCCGCGATGCTATCAGCGACTGGGTGCCGGTGTCTACCGCCGAAGACAAGGCAGACCCGGGACACAAACTGCTCTGTACGCAGTATGACGGACACGTGATTGAGGAGACCGGACTTATCAAGATGGACTTCCTCGGACTGAAGACTCTCTCCATCCTGAAGGAGGCTGTGGAGAATATACGTATGCATACGGGAAAAGAGATTGACCTCGACACAATTCCTATCGACGACCCCGATACATATAAGTTGTATAGCGAGGGACGCACCATCGGAACCTTCCAGTTTGAGTCTGCCGGCATGCAGAAATATCTGCGCGAGCTGCATCCTACTACCTTTGAGGACATCATCGCCATGAACGCCCTCTACCGTCCGGGACCAATGGACTACATCCCGTCGTTCATCGCCCGAAAGAACGGTAAGGAGGAGATAAAATATGATATCCCCTGCATGGAGAAATATCTTAAGGATACCTACGGAATCACCGTATACCAGGAGCAGGTGATGCTCCTCTCACGACAGCTTGCCGACTTCACCCGTGGTCAGAGCGATGCCCTCCGAAAGGCGATGGGTAAGAAGAAGAAAGCCATCGTAGACCAGATGAAGCCTATGTTCATCGAGGGAGGAAAGAAGAACGGTCATGACCCTAAAGTACTCGAGAAGATATGGGCAGACTGGGAGAAATTCGCCAGCTACGCCTTCAACAAGAGTCATGCCACATGCTATTCGTGGGTGGCATACCAGACGGCATACCTAAAGGCGCATTACCCGGCAGAGTATATGGCTGCCAACATGAGCCGAAACCTTGCCAACATAACGGAAATCACGAAACTCATGGACGAGTGTCGCGCTATGGGCATTCAGACTCTCGGACCGGATGTTAACGAGAGTCGCAATAAGTTCAGTGTTAACAGTCATGGAGCGATACGCTTCGGACTCGCGGCAATAAAGGGAATGGGAACGGCAGCTGCCGAAGCCCTGATTAGCGAGAGGGAGAAAAACGGACCGTATAAGGATATCTTCGATGTTGTGCAGCGCGTAAACCTCAGTGCCTGCAACCGCAAATGTTTCGAGAGTATGACGCTCAGCGGTGGCTTCGACAGTTTCGGCATTCCACGCGAACAACTGATGGGAGTTAACGAGCGCGGCGACAGCTTCTTCGATACGCTGATTCGTTTCGGACAGTCGTATCAGTCGGCGAAACGGGAGGCGCAGAACTCACTCTTCGGAGCCTTCGATGCTGTAGAGGTAACGCCACCGAAGTTGCCGGAAAACTTTGATAAATGGAGCGATATCGATCGTCTTAACCGTGAGCGCGAACTCGTGGGTATCTATCTCTCGGCGCATCCGCTCGACGAGTTTGCCGTGGTGCTCAACAGTCTGTGTAACACTAAATGCACCGAGATTGGCGACAAGGAGGAACTTGCAAAGAAAGGCGAAGTAACATTCGGAGGAATTGTTACCGGTATTCGCGAGGGATTTACAAAAAAAGGATCGCCGTTCGGCATTGTGACGATAGAGGATTTCACCGGCTCCGGCGAACTTGCTCTCTTCGGTGAGCCATGGGGCAGATGGAAGGGTATGTTCTCTGAGAATTGCTCCGTGTATGTCAAGATGACCATTTCGCAGAAGTATGCCACATCGAAATTCTATGAGGTAAACATCAATGATGTTCAGTATCTGAACACGGTGAAAGACAAGTATATCGAGAAGATAACAATTAATATCGATCCGCAGAAGGTTACGCAGGTCATGGTGTCAGACCTCTTCGAGATGGTGAGTGAGACACCGGGCAAGACGCAGGTGTTCATGCAGATTAACAGTGTGGAAGACCGTCGTGGAGTGTTGATGCGCTCCAAACTACCTGGTGTAGACGTTACGCGCAATCTGCTGCTCTTCATAGACAGTTGTGAGGCTATGAATTATCATATAAACTGATATATATTAGAATATCTACAGTCGGTCGTTCACCGTTTCATTTATGAATAAAATTGGCAGATAGACGGTTTCTATTGTCACAACAGGAAATATGGCATACTGTTTGCCGTATAAATAAAGTAAACAGAATTATTAACAACAAAATAGAAAAAAAGAAAAATGGAAGTAACAATTACAACTGAGAACTTTGAGAGTTTGAAGAATGGCGACAAGCCTTTAGTAGTAGATTTCTGGGCTACATGGTGTGGTCCTTGCCGTGCCATTGCTCCTTATATCGAGGAATTGGCAAAGGAGTATGATGGCAAAATCGTTGTAGGTAAGTGTGACGTTGAGGAAAACGACGATATCGTTATGGAATTCGGAATCCGCAACATCCCTACAATCCTCTTCTTCAAGGGAGGCGAAGTTGTAGACCGTCTTGTTGGCGGACAGTCGAAGTCGGCTATTCAGAAGAAGTTTGATGCTCTGCTGTAATTCTGCAGACTGACTTCTATAGATAAAGGAAACCTATAAATAAAGGAAACCTATAGATAAAGGGAAAACTTATATATAAAGGAAAACTCCGTGTTTGGCATTGTTGTTCTCAAAAGAGAACATGTCAAGCACGGAGTTTTCTTCTGTAATTTGCCCCATACGCCTATAATTTATTAATGTTCTGATTTTCTTTCATCTCCTCTGTTTAAAGAAGTCTTGCATCAGCGAGCGACATTCGTCTTCAAGCACACCGCCCACGACTGTCGCCTTAGGGTGAAACACATTAGGGGCAAACTTGCGGTATCCCCGTTTCTCGTCGGGTGCTCCGTATACGATACGCGGAATCTGTGCCCATCCGATAGCCCCGGCACACATTGGACACGGTTCAACTGTAACGTAAAGAGTGCACCCCGTAAGGTATTTTCCGCCGAGAGCATTGGCAGCTGCCGTAATAGCCTGCATTTCTGCATGTGCGGTAACGTCAGTGAGTGTCTCCGTCAGATTATGGGCACGCGATATTATTTTCCCCTGGCAAACGACGATGGCGCCTACAGGGATTTCTCCTTCGTCAAAGGCTGTCTGTGCCTCGACGAGAGCTTTATGCATGAATTGTTCGTCTTGAGTCATCAGAAACATACTGTTCTTGTGCCGTCCTCATTCTCCTTAATGTCTACGCGAATAGCGTCTTCGGGCAATAAGTCTTCAATCAGTTCAGGCCATTCAATAAAGCAGACTCCGCCACCATAGAAATAATCCTCATATCCCATGTCGTACACCTCCTCAAGTTTTTTGATGCGGTAGAAGTCGAAATGGTAGATCGGGTAGTCCACCTTATTGGAAGAATATTCGTTAACGATGGCGAAAGTTGGCGAAGTGACGGTATCGTCGACACCGAGACATTCGCAGATTGCTTTAATGAAAGTTGTTTTTCCGGCTCCCATCTTGCCGTAGAAGGCAAAGACTTTACCTTTGCCCATGTTCTTTACAAATTCTTTGGCAGCATCGTTGATGCTGTCGAGACTGGTTATTGTTATTTTATTGTTCATTCTTTTGTTTTATTTTTTTTTGTTTAGGCATAATAGGCATAATAGGCATATTGGGCATATTAGGCATAATAGGCATATTAGGCATAATAGGCATATTAGGCTTATTAATCATATTTTATTATTCTCTTCTTTTCCTTTTCATCGTTACCAGCGGGATAAGCATTTCTTCCATAGAGATGCCACCGTGCTGGAAAGTATCTTTATAGTAAGATACATAATAGTTGTAGTTGTTGGGATATGCAAAGAAGGCATCGCCGGTGGCAAAAACATATGATGTACTTAGATTCGGTGAAGGCAACTGTGCCTTGCCGGGATCCTTTATGGTGAATACCTCTTTTGCATTATAGTTGAGGTTCTTGCCCAACTTATAGCGCAGGTTGGTATTCGTATTGCGGTCGCCAACAATCTTTATCGGACGGGAGGCACGGATGCTGCCATGGTCGGTAGTAAGCACAATGGTATAGTCGCTGTCGGCAAGACGACGGAAGAGGTCTGACAATACCGTATGGCGGAACCAGCTCAAGGTGATACTTCTGTAAGCCGACTCGTTGTTGGCAAGTTCTCTAACCATTTTTGATTCCGTTCGTGCATGGCTCAGCATGTCGATAAAGTTAATCACCACCACATTGAGATCGTTGTCGCCCAAGCTGTTGAATTGCTGTAGCATCTTGTCGGCACCGTTAGAGTCGTTCACCTTATGGTATGAGAATTTCATGTTACTTCTGCGGTATCTGTCGAGCTGTGTCTGTATCAGCGGAGCCTCGTTAAGGTTTTTCCCTTCTTCCTCATCCTCGTCGACCCACAGTTCCGGGAACATCTTAGCAATCTGGTTAGGCATCAGTCCACTGAATATTGCATTTCTTGCATATTGCGTTGCCGTTGGCAGAATGCTCATATACAGACTCTCGTCGATATCGAACATATCACCGATTTCCTTGGCGAGCATCCGCCATTGGTCGTAGCGGAAATTGTCGACAACGATAAGAAAGACTTTTTCGCCTTTGTCGATAAGCGGGAATATCTTTTTGCTGAAGATGTTGTTGCTCATTATCGGACGGTCAGGGTTGTTCATTCCCTTTGGGTCAACCCAATCGAGATAATTGTTGCGTATAAACTTTGCAAATCCGTTGTTAGCCTCACTTTTCTGCATCATCAGCATGTCCGTCATGTTGCTGTCGGTGCTGCTCAGTTCCAGTTCCCAGTGTACGAGCAGTCGGTATACCTCCATCCAGTCGTCGGCATTTCTGCAGCTGTCGATTCTCGAAGATATATCCATAAAGCTCTGTTGGTAACCAGTCTGTGTAACCTCCGTAACGATTTCCTTGCGATGTATATTCTTCTTGAGTGTAAGTAATATCTGGTTAGGGTTAACTGGCTTGATAAGATAGTCGGCAATTTTGGAGCCGATAGCCTGGTCCATGATATCTTCCTCCTCACTCTTGGTAACCATTACCACAGGTGTTGCAGGGAGAATGTCCTTAATCTTCTGTAGCGTTTCCAGTCCGCTGATTCCAGGCATCATCTCGTCGAGCAGGACGAGGTCGAAGTTGTGTTTCCGACATTCGTCAATGGCGTCAGTGCCGTTACTAACGGTAATGACTTCATATCCTTTTTTTTCTAAAAATATTATGTGGGCATGAAGGAGTTCAATCTCATCATCAACCCATAATAATAATCCGTTGCTCATAGTTCTTCTTTTTATAGGACAAATATGACAAATAGGAGTAATAAAGCTTCAAACTCCTAACGTCTAACTCCTAACGTCTAATTTCACATTATTAAAATCCGTCCAACTCATAATAGTCGTCTTCAAGATTGATGTCCTGCTGACTGTTTTTATTGCTGTCGTCAGAAGGTTGGATATTGTAGCTGTTGCTGTCAACGTCATCGTTGAAGTGGATACCGGTGTCTTGAGATTGTTGGGAGGACTGGGAGTTCTGGGAGGACTGGGAGTTCTGAGGACTCTGGGAGTTCTGAGGACTCTGGGAGAACTGAGAGTTCTGTGAGGACTTTGTGTTCTCAGACTTTTTAGAAGTCTCAGGTTTCTTTGATGGCTCCTTAGATTTGCTCGTATAGTCGTCAACAGGTATCGTTATGCTGTTGTCTTCTGACTTAGAGACTTTGTCGTCAACCGGTATCGTTATTGTCGTGTTGTCGTCAACAGGTACAGTCGTGTTGTTATCAACAGGTACTGTAGTCGTGTTGTTATCAACAGGTACTGTAGTAGTGTTGTCGTCAACAGGCACTG
>ERZ869991.835-NODE-835-length-10464-cov-8.250987_pt1 | contig 10464 bp, 4 predicted proteins | sample MGYA00520862_ERZ869991 | MGnify/ENA primary metagenome ERZ869991 (study PRJEB32232, sample SAMN07284978) | human gut metagenome | biome: human-associated habitat; material: feces | host: Homo sapiens | place: Tanzania | collected 2014-08-11 ...
GGGAACTGGGTGCTGGCGATATCGATGATGCGCTGGCGGGCACGGGTAGGTATCTGATGAACGAAGCCTACGAGGTCCTGGTTGGAATCGCGAAAGCCCATGCCTCTGCCGATGCCGCTCTCGAAAAAGCTTGCCGAACGCGACATGCAGAAGGTAATCATGCACTGATACTGGTTCCAGATGTTCACCATGCGGTCTAACTTGTCGTTGCCGCTCTTCACGGTGAAGATGTTCAGCAGGTTATCCCAGTATTGGTTGAGTTCTGCAAAGGCTGCATCCACCTTTTCGGTGGTATCAAACTGGGCGATAAGCTCGTGCGCCTTCTCCTTGTTGATCACCTTCTTGGCGCTGAACTTCTTGTCCTGCTCGTTCTCCACATAGCCAAGCAGGAAGATGAGGTCGCGGCTCTCGCCTGGCTGCAGGGTTACTTCGATGTAGTGCGATGCGATAGGGCTCCATCCGTGGGCAAAACTGTTGCGTGGCTTGCCTTCCATCACGGCTTCCGGCTCGGCAAACTCGTTGTAGAGTCCGATGAAGCTTTCGCGGTCGGTATCGTAGCCCTGAATCTCGGTATTTACGGTGTAGAAAGCATAGTGATTTCGGCGCTCACGGTATTCGGTTTTGTGATAGAGGGTAGAGCCTTCTATCTCTACTTCGCCCGTAGAGAAGTTGCGCTGGAAGTTCTCCATGTCGGTGGCTGCGTTCCAGAGGCACCATTCGGCAAAGGAGAACACCTTCAGGGTCTTCACCTCCTTGGTCTGGTTCTTCAGCGTCATCTTCTGCACCTCAGTCCAGGTGTGCAGCGGCACGAAGAAGAGCACACTCGCCTCCACGCCGTTCTTGCTGCCCGTGATGCGGGTATAGTTCATGCCGTGGCGGCACTCGTAGCTGTCGAGTGGTGTCTTGCAAGGTTTCCACCCTGGGTTCCATACGGTATCGCCATCCTTGATGTAGAAATAGCGACCGCCGTTATCCATCGGCACACCGTTGTAGCGGTAACGGGTGATGCGACGGAACTTTGCATCCTTGTAGAAGGAATAACCACCTGCTGTGTTTGAGATGAGCGAGAAGAAATCCTCGTTACCCAAATAGTTGATCCAAGGCCATGGAGTCTTTGGATCTGTAATCACGTACTCGCGATTGGCGTCATCAAAATGACCGTACTTTTTCTCTACCATTGTTTTTTTAATGTTTATTTTTAGGTAATTTATATTATTTTGGTGCAAAGATAGCAAAAAGTTTCAGTTTAAAGGTTAGAAAACAGATATTTTTTGTATTTTTGCATTGAAAAGTTAGATGTTTAACAATTAGCGATTAACATAATATACAGTTGGCTTATGAAAAGAAACATTATAACACTCCTCATAACCGTGTTTGCCATGCTGCAAGCAACGGCTCAAACCTACGACAACTTGTGGAAGCAAGCTGATATCATCGCTCAGAAGGATCAGCCCAAGAGCGAGATTGGGGTGATGAAGAAGATCATCTCCAAGGCTACGGCGGCGAAAGACTACGGCCAGCTGCTGGCGGCTGAGATGAGGCAGATGATTCTCTGGAAAGAGATTTCGGCTGACTCACTGACGCCGAACGTGAAGCGGATGAAGGCGGAAGCTCTGAATGCGAAAGACCCCGTGCTGAAGGCTGTGAGATATGCCGTGCTCGGCAAGGTGTATCGGGATCATCCTTACGGCATTGAGGTGGAGGATGCTTCCTCTTATCAGAATCGGCTGGAGGTGAACGGGAAGAAGAGCGAGGAGTTCTTCAAGAAAGCCCTGGAGCAACCTGAGCTTCTTGCCAGGAATGCTTCTACCGGGTATGTGCCGCTGACGCTGAAGGGGGTGGACGGCAGTTCGTTCAACAACGATCTGCTGCATCTCATCGGTTTCGAGGCTGACAGCAAGGAGGCGTATCTGCTGATGTACACCTATTATAATAAGGTGGAAAATCGGGGCGCAGCTTGTCTCTGTGCCTACAAACTCATTGAGAAATACCGCCAGGATGACGTAAGAGAGGTCAGGAAGTCGAAGTATCTGAATACCATAGACTCGCTCATCCACGTCTATCAGGATATTCCGGAGGCAGGCGAACTTGCCGTGGAGCACTTCCGATTCATGGAGGAGGCTACGGATACCAAACCGCTGGATAAGCTCAACTATATCAACTATGCGCTGAACCGCTGGGGTGGATGGTCGAGAATGAATGTGCTGAGAAATGCGCAGAAGCGACTCACCGAACCGATGTTCCAGGTGCAGGATATGCCATTGGTGCTCCGCCCTGCAGAAAAGAAGTGGGTGCATCTGAATGTGCGCAATCTCCAGAATCTGAAGGTGATCATTTCCCGTCTCAATATCACGGCGGATAATGAATATGATGTCCAGAATGAGGCTACCTATAAGATGCTCCTGAAGAAGACCACGAAGCTGCACCAGAAGGATTTCAGCAAAAGCTATTATGGTCGTCCGAATTACGAAGAGGTGAAGGATTCCATCGAAATCGGTGGCAATCTGCCATTGGGCGCCTATCTGATGGAGGTGACTTCGGACAATACGGGCATCGCTCCGCAGCGTCTGCTCTTCTATGTCAGTGATCTGTCGGTGATGATCCAGCAGTTGCCTGATGACAGGCATCGCTATGTGGTGGTGAATGCTACCGACGGTCAACCTGTTCCGGGTGCGAAGATTGTGCTCTATGACAGAAGCTATGACGACAAGACGGGCAAGTTCAAGAGACTCATTCATGCCCGAATGACGACAGATGCCCAGGGCGAGGCTTACTTCAAGAATGTGGATGGGAAGGTATTGATCTACACATCTACAGATAAGTTTGCGCCTGCCAAGGATATCTACCTCTCCCGTGCCCGCTATTACGAGAAGAAAGATGATGAGGTGAAATATCAGTTGTTTACCGACCGTGCCATCTATCGTCCGGGACAGAAGGTGCATGCCACTGCCGTTTCCTACATCGTGAAGAAAGGTCTGGATGCCAGTGTGCCTGGAAAGAGCATGGAACTGAAGTTTATCCTGAGGGATGTCAACTGGAAGCAGGTGGCTGAGCAGAAGGCTACAACCGATGAATACGGTACGGCATCCGTGGATTTCGAATTGCCGAAGGAGGGACAGACAGGACAGTATTCCATCTCCGTGAACGGTACGGCAACAGAATATGTCAGAGTAGAGGAGTATAAGCGTCCAACCTTCGAGATTACCTTCCCGAAGGTGAACGAGAAATATACCTGGGGCGATACCGTGGTGGTGAAGGCGAATGCCAAGACCTACGCCGGTGTGCCTGTGCAGGGTGCCAAGGTAGAGTACAAGGTGACCCGTAGAAACCAGATGTGGTGGTGGGGTGCCCGCTCTGCAGATGTATTGGTAAAGAGTGATACTACCGTGACCCGAGAGGATGGAACCTTTGAGGTAGAAATCCCGTTGGAGGCATCTCAGTCAGAAAGCAAGGCGGATATGAATGATTTCATGCGCATCGCCCGCTTCTTCAATTTCGATGTTTCTGCCGTGGTTACGGATATCAGTGGCGAGAGTCATGCTGGCGAGATGAGTCTGCCTCTGGGCACCAAGCCTACTGCTTTCTCGGTGGATATGCCGAAGCGCATCGAGGCTGATAGCCTGAAGACGGTGTCCTTCAATTATTGCAATGCCAGCGGTATGGAGATAGCCAGCCACCTGAAGTACCGCATCGACAAGGGCGAATGGAAGGATGCCGAAGCGAATGCACCGGTTCCTATGGCAGTCTTGCCATCAGGTGTGCATAAGCTGGAGGCAATCTGCGGAACGGATACCCTTCAGCAGAAGTTCACCCTCTTCAGCATCAAGGATACCCATCCGATGGAGCCAACCACCGAATGGTATTATCAGACGGCTAAAACCTTCCCTCGTGATGGAAAGCCGGTATATGTGCAGGTGGGTTCTTCTGAAAACGGAGCGCACATCGTTTATTCCATCATCGCTGGCAACAAACTGCTGGAGAAGGGTGCCTGGGAGTTGGGCGACAGCATCGTTACCCTGCCATTCACCTACAAGCCGGAATATGCTTCGGGTGTGGTGATTAATTATAGTTTCGTGAAGAATGGCGAATGCTATACCAGAAAAATCAGCATCGCCCGTCCTTTGCCGGAGAAGAAGTTGAACATCACCTGGAAGACTTTCCGCGACCGTCTCACTCCGGGACAGAAGGAGAAGTGGACCTTGCATATTACGACTCCCGACGGCAAGCCAGCCAAGGCACAGCTGATGAGTGTACTTTATGATAAGTCGCTCGACCAGTTGGCTGAACATACCTGGGAAATGTCGCTGGGATTCAGCCAGTGGTTGCCAGACTGCTATTGGAAGAGCAATCTGAAGTACTATAAGTTGGGATTGTCTGGTACTTATCCTACCAAATATTATGATGAAAAGGAGTTGGATGTGGATCAGTTTGATGGCAAATACTTTAGCTATTATGGTTATATGCAAGCTGTGGAACTGAGCAAGTTGGAACGTTCTTCTGGCGAAACCGTTGAGGCTGTTCTTATAGATAAGCATTCTTTGGTAAAAGACGAGCTGGTTCGAGAGGAAGCGAAAGTCATGAGGTCTCGTGGAAATCAGATGGTTCGTGTAGGAGCTGCAGCTCCATCTGCCAACAAGGTTTTTGATGCAGTAGAGGAGATGCCGCAGTTTGCTGGTGGTTCAGGCTCAGACGCAGAACAGTTTCTCGACAAGGTTCAGGTGCGTGAAAACCTGAACGAGACCGCCTTCTTCTATCCTGCCTTGGAGAGCGACAATCAGGGCAATGTGGCTATCAATTTCACCCTGCCGGAAAGCGTGACTACCTGGAAGTTCATGGGATTGGCTCATGACAAGGAGATGAGAAACGGCTGTCTGGTAGATGAGGCTGTGGCTCAGAAAACCGTGATGGTGCAGCCTAACATGCCTCGATTCCTGCGTGAGGGCGATAAGAGTACCATCGTGGTGAAACTCTTCAATACTTCCGATAAGAAGGTGAGCGGCAATGCCCGTATGCAGATTCTGGATGCCGAAACCCAGAAGGTGGTTTGGCAGAAGACTCAGGGCTATCGCATTGATGCCGAGGGCTCTGCTACCATCTCCTTCGATGTCCAAGGTCTGAAAGAAGGCGTATATATTAATAAGGTGGTGGCTGCCGGCAATGGCTACAGCGATGGCGAACAGCACTATCTGCCTGTCTTGAGCAATCGTGAACTCGTGGTGAATACCCTGCCTATCACCCTGCATCAGCCGGGCGAACAGAACTTCAACCTGAGTAAGCTCTTCCTGAACAAGGAGGGCAAGCAGGCGAAGGGCGCTGAAGATGCCAAGGTAACCATCGAGTACACCAACAATCCTAGTTGGCTGATGGTGAAGGCGCTGCCTGCTATCAGCAATCCGGATGAGGAGGATGCCATCTCGCTGATGTCTGCCATCTACGCCAATACCATCACCACCCATATCCAGAAGCATCTCTCGCTGGAAAAACAGCCAGAGCAGAATCTCTCTCAGGAGACCATCCGCTTGCAGAATCAGGTGGAGAAACTGAAGAAGTTGCAGAATGCTGACGGTTCCTTCTCCTGGTGGAAGGGAATGAAGGGCAGCCGATATATGACAACGTCGGTAGCCGAAATGATGGTTCGTCTGAATGCTGTTGCCGGCGTTCAGAAATCAACCGCCAAGATGCTGACTTCCGCCATTGATTATCTCTCCTGGCAGACAGCTCAGGAAGTAAGAGAAATGAAGAAGCAGGAGGAGAAAAAGCAGAAGGTGAATCCTAGCGAACAGGCGCTGCATTATCTCTACATCCTTTCGATGGATGGCAGAAAGATGAAGCAGAATCTGGAGCAGGATAAGGCTTATCTCCTGGACAAGATGTCGAAGATGACCGGTGATTTCACCATCTATGGCAAGGCACGTGCTGCCGTGGTGCTCGCCAAGAACTGCCAGCAGAATGCCGATTACCGCGAAAAGGCAGGCGAATATCTGCAGAGCGTGAACGAATATGCCGTTTATCGCGAGGAGATGGGTCGTTACTACGATACCCGCAAGGCATTGTACAGCTGGAGAAACTATAAGATACCAACCCAGGTATCCGTGATAGAGGCGATGCAGATGCTGAAGCCGAACGACAAGCAGACCATCGAGGAACTGCAGCGCTGGCTCCTGATGTCGAAACGTACCCAGGTTTGGGATACGCCAGTGAACACCGTGGATGCCGTCTATGCCTTTATGAAGGGCAATGAGAGCAACTGGAGCAGGAAGGCTGAGAATGCCGTGCTGAAACTGGATGGCAAGCTGTTGCCAATGCCGCAGGATTCTACTACGCTGGGTTATGTCAGGACTGAAAAGGCGGGTAAGGCATCTACCCTGAGCATCAGCAAGAAGAGCGATTATACCAGTTGGGGTGCCGTGTATGCAGAGTTCAAGCAGCCGCTTAGCGAAATCGCTTCTCTGGAATCGGGCATCAAGGTTAGCCGTAAGGTTGAAAACCAGAAGAAGGCGAAGGTGGGTGATAAGATCAAGGTCATCATCACCATTACAGCCGACCGTGACTACGATTTCGTGAAAATTGTGGACAAGCGGGCTGCCTGTCTGGAGCCTGTCAATCAGCTGAGCGGTTACCAGTGGGGTATGGATTGCTATGTTTCTCCTAAGGATAATACAACAAATTTCTATTTTGATCGTTTATCTAAAGGTAAGCATTTCGTAGAAATGGAATATTATGTTGACCGTAAGGGCGATTACCAGTCGGACTCCTGCACGGCAGAATGTACCTACAGTCCGGAATTTGGAGGTCGCACGGAGACATATAAGATGACAGTTAATAATTAAAATAAGGATTGATAATTACGAATAGAATAGTATGAAACGAATGAATATATTGATGCTTTCATCGCTGTTGGCGGTGTCTGCGTCGGCACAGAAAATAAGTACTCAGCACGAGATCGTGGATTGTGGACAGGTAGTATTCCGCAAGCCGGTGACAGCTGAGTTCCTGATGAAAAATGAGGGCAGCAAACCGCTGATCATCCATCAGGTGTATAAGAGTTGCGGATGTACAGAGGTGGTGTATCCGAAGAACAGTGTGGCTCCTGGCGACAGCTTCGTGGTCAAGACGGTGTATGATGCCAAGCAGATGGGTACCTTCCACAAGCAGATATGCCTCTACAGCAATGCATCGGAGGAACCTTTTATCCTCTCCATGCGCGGTAGGGTAGTGAGCAATGTGGTAGATTTCGCTGGTCCGTATAATGAACTGCTTGGCGAACTCAAGTCGGATGCCCAGGAGGTGGAGTTTGATGACGTGAACCGTGGCGACCGTCCGGTACAGCGCATCCATATCTTCAATCCTACAGAGGAGATGATGGAGCCTGTGGTAATGCATCTTCCTAACTATCTCCAGGCTTCTGTTTCGCCATCCAAGCTGGCACCTCACCGTTCTGCAGAGATTACCTTCGTGCTGGATTCCAAGAAGCTGCGTGACTTCGGCTTGAATCAGACTTCTGTTTATCTGGGTGAGCGTCCTGGCGACAAGATTGCTCCAGAGAAGGAAATCGTGGTTTCTGCCGTTCTCCTGCCAAGTTTCGACAAGTTGACTGCTGAGCAGAAGGAGCAGGCTCCGAAGGTTGAACTCTCTACCACCGATCTGAATCTGGGTAACTTCAACGGCAAGAAGCTGAAGGGTGAAATCCTGGTTAGCAACCAGGGTAAGTCGGTTTTGGATATCCGAAGCATGCAGATGTTTACCATGGGCTTGCAGGTACAGTTGAAGAAGAGTAAGATTCAGCCGGGAGAGACCGTGAAGATGAAGGTGACAGCTGTGGCTGCTGATCTGAAGAAGTCGCGTGCCAAGCATCCACGTATTCTCATGATTACCAATGATCCGGAGAATGCCAAAGTAGTAATTAGAATAAATGTAAAGTAATGCAGATAGAAATAGATAATGGTAGTGGTTTCTGCTTCGGCGTAACCACTGCCATCAAGAAAGCTGAAGAAGAGTTGGAAAAGGGCAGTACACTCTACTGCCTGGGTGATATCGTGCATAATGGCATGGAGGTGGAGCGCCTGCATGAGGCGGGACTCATCACCATCGACCATGAGGAGATGAAGGAGCTTCACGGTGTGAAGGTGCTGCTTCGTGCCCATGGTGAACCGCCTGAGACTTATGCGTTGGCAGAGCAGAACAATATCGAGATTATTGATGCTACCTGTCCGGTAGTTCTCCAGTTGCAGCGCCGCATCAAGAAGCAGTATGTGAGCAATCCGGAGGCGCAGATAGTCATCTTCGGAAAGAAGGGTCATGCCGAGGTGCTGGGTCTGGTAGGACAGACCGAGAGCCATGCCCTCGTGGTAGAGAAGTTGGAGGATGTGGAGCATCTGAAGAAAGTAGGTAAGTTGGATTTCAACCGTGATATCTATCTCTATTCCCAGACCACCAAGAGTCTGGATGAGTTCCATCGCATCATTGAGTATTGCCAGGCGCATATCGTAGAGGGGGCAACCTTCAAGAGCTTTGATACCATCTGCCGCCAGGTGGCTAACAGAATGCCAAACATCGCATCCTTCGCCAGCAAGCACGATGTCATCCTCTTTGTCAGTGGCAGAAAGAGCAGCAATGGAAAGGTGCTCTTCAAGGAGTGCAAGAGCGTGAATGCCAACAGCTATCAGATAGAGAGTGCCGAAGAAATCAATATGGATTGGCTGAAGGGGGTGAATACCGTAGGCATCTGTGGTGCTACCAGTACTCCTAAATGGCTGATGGAAGAATGCAAGGAGAAAATCATCAAGGATACCTTATCATAAATATAAAACAGGTTATCTGATGATTCATCTCATCAAATAAAAACAGGTGATAAATCTTCTCACGAGGACTTATCACCTTCAAAAAACAGTAATTAACTCAAAATTTATAATCTATATCATTACTACCTTGTCATTATGTCTGCAAAGATAAATAAAACGACGTTTTTTTGCAAAGCCAATTCTTTAAAATGGCAGTATTTTTATATAAAACTGAAATTTTAATATATTTTTGCAGTCTTCTGCAGGCTTTCTACGACAAAGTAGCTTTTTGTTACTTTTCTGTGGCTTTTTGATACTGTTTCATCAACCATTCCTTCTGTTCCGGAATTGTCATCTCACTGTTGTCGAGTGTGATGGCATCATCAGCCTTGCGCAAAGGAGAGGTCTCACGGTGGGTATCAATATAGTCACGTTCCTCTACGTTCTTCAGAATAGCCTCGAAGTCGGCAGGCATTCCTTTCTCCTTGAGTTCATCGAAACGGCGCTGTGCTCTTACCTGAGAGCTTGCCGTAACGAAGATCTTCAGTTCTGCGTTAGGGAAAACGGTGGTACCGATGTCACGGCCATCCATCACGATGCCCTTGTCTTCGCCCATCTTCTGCTGTTGGGCTACCAATGCCTCTCTTACGAATGGGATGGCTGCCACTGGACTTACGTGATTGGAAACCTCCAGCGAGCGGATCTCCTTTTCTACCAACTCACCGTTGAGGTAGCAGTCTGGGCGACCGGTTTCGGCGTTGAACTTGAAAGAGATGTGGATGTTGGACATCTCAGCCTCTAACTCTGCTACCTTTACCTTGCCATCCTCATCGAAGAGCTGGTGGCGCAGGGCATAGAGCGTAACTGATCGATACATGGCACCTGTATCTACATACACATATCCGATTTCCTTGGCAAGATCCTTTGCCATGGTACTCTTTCCACAAGAAGAGTAACCATCAATTGCTATTGTAATCTTCTTCATATCTTTAAATCTGAAAAGTTTATCTGTTCTATAAATCTGTATTCTATAATCAGTATTCTATAATCTGTAGTCGATATTCAGCAGCAGACTATTGCTGCTGACATGGTATTTGCCGTAGGCGATGTTGAGATGGAAGCGCTCCAGATTGATACCGCCACCCAACGACCATCCGGCTCCATGACTGCTGGTCTCATCTTCTCCGTTTACGATTTTCATTTCATCGTGGCGTCGGAAGTTATAGCCGGCTCCCACCCAGAGGCTTTCGCCCAAAAGCAGATCGGCACCTAATACCGCATGGTTTCTGAGTCCCTTATCCCAATGGTTCAGGTTCACCAAGGTGGCTGAAACGCGGAAGGGAGTATTGATGAAGTGCTTGCTGACACCCACCTGTAGGTCTATCGGCATCTTCTCGTATTCTTCATCATAAGCCTTGAGCTGTCCACCCAGGTTTCTGGCTACTGCGGAAACCGACCACTCTTCTTCCGAATCGTAGTAGTTGAGTCCCAGATCCACTCCCATGGCGATGGAGTTGTAATCACCGATATACGAGGTGATGAATTTGGCAGTGATGCCACCCACGAGGCGTTCGCTGAGCAGGTAGGAGAATGTACCCGCCAGGCAGATATCCTTAGCCGAGAATTCCCCCATCTGGATGTTGTTCTCATCGGTCTGCTTCATCTTGCCAAGATCGGAAGAGCA
>ERZ869991.839-NODE-839-length-10427-cov-5.169565_pt1 | contig 10427 bp, 4 predicted proteins | sample MGYA00520862_ERZ869991 | MGnify/ENA primary metagenome ERZ869991 (study PRJEB32232, sample SAMN07284978) | human gut metagenome | biome: human-associated habitat; material: feces | host: Homo sapiens | place: Tanzania | collected 2014-08-11 ...
AAATTATATAGGAATAAATCATATAGAAATGAATAATAAGAACTCAAAAGAGGCTTCAAAGCATACTACTCCCCTCTCCTCCCGGGGAGGGGGAAGCCGACTGTCAGTCGGCGCGGGGGAGGGGCTTTACATCTGCCTCAAGGAACTGAAGAACGTGTTGAAGGATCAGGGCGTACTGATGTTCCTTATCATCGTTCCTCTCGCCTACCCTCTTTTGTATTCGTGGATATACAACAACGAGGTGACGAGAGAGGTGCCGGTGGCTGTTGTCGACCGCTCACACAGTCAGATGAGCCGCGAGTTCACCCGCATGCTCGATGCTTCGCCTGATACTAAGGTTGCCGTAAAGTGCAGCAGTCTGGAAGAGGCGAAAGACCGCGTTGGCAAGGGTGAGGCATACGGCGTGGTGTATTTCCCCGAGGATTTCCAGACCAAGCTGAATCGCATGGAGCAGACGCATGTCGGAGTGTATTGCGACATGAGTCTTATGCTTGCATATAAAGCCATTTTCCAAACATGCACGGCAATTCAGGGCAACTTGAACTCGAAGATACAGATTGAGCTATCGGGCAACTACACTAATCGCGAGAACGAGATAATGACAAAGCCGCTCGACTTCGAGGAGGTGCCGATATTCAACAACACTGCTGGCTACGGCAATTTTATTATCCCCGGTGTGCTGATTCTCATAATCCAGCAGACGCTGTTGCTCGGTGTGGGCATGGCGGCAGGAACGGCGAGGGAGCGCAACAACTATGGGTTCCTCGTTCCGATAGACCGTCATTACCGTGGTGTGATGCGCATCGTATGGGGCAAGGCAATGGCGTATTTCATGATTTATACCATTATGGCGGCATATCTGCTGTGCGCCGTACCGCGGATATTCAACTTCATCAGTCTTATCAACGGCAGGGAACTTATCCTCTTCTGCCTGCCGTTCCTCTTGGCTTGCATCTTCTTCAGTATGACGCTGTCGGCACTGATGCGATACAGGGAGAATGTGATGCTACTCGTGGTATTCTCTTCTGTTCCGCTACTGTTCATGTCGGGCGTGTCGTGGCCACAGAGCAATATACCGTCGTTCTGGCAGGGCGTGTCATGGCTGTTCCCGAGCACCTTCGGCATCCGCGGCTTCGTCAGGATGAACTCTATGGGAGCAACACTCACGGACGTGGCAACGGAATATCGTGCCCTGTGGATTCAGGTGGTGGTATATTTCGTTCTTGCCCACGAGGTGTACCGTTTTCAGATTGGCAAGGCAAGACAGATGATTAAAGAGAAGCTCAAGGATATAAAAAACAAATAAACAGGAAATATAACCTATATACTTCATAGGATGATATAATGTGTATCACACTATGAAGTAAGCAATATAGAAACAAGCGCAATCGCCCTTGATATGCAGATTTAAATACCGATTTGCATGTCAAGGGTATTTTGTATGGGGGGAAATTGTGGAATTAATGGGGGAATATCATACAACCTTAAATAATAAAGACACAAAACCTAAGCGGGATAAAATAATCCTAATACCTTTGCCGTCGTTGAAAAAATCAAATTATTAACTTATAAACAAAATGAAGAAAAATTTTCTTAGTATGCTCCTTCTGTGGGTATGCTTGATCATGGGGGCAATCCCGGCTGAGGCATGGAAGGACATCAAGATTGACCTCACGAACGGCAATCTGCTGACCTCCGATGAAAAGACATCGGGACAGATTTTCAAGTTCGGCGTTACCATTGGAGATGATGGAACAGCCACCAGAGTAGATGCCGACGACGCTACGGCAAACATCGTATTAAGCGGAAAATTCCACAGCAATGAACATGGTTGGGGAAACTTCTCTGCAAAAGTAAATGTTGACGGTCCTGTAAAGATAAGCATGGGAACATGTGCTTGGGGTGGAGATGTTAAAGTTGTAAACTCTAAAGCAGAAGCAATAACGACGTTTAATACCAATACAGGTAAATGCTATCACCAAGACAAAACGAACAACATCGTCAGCGAGTATTATAAAGGAACTGAAGCTACAACACTTACAATCAGCGGCGGTAACTATACTCCATATATAGCAGTGGAGCAAGTAAACGAAGCTGACCTAAAGACTGATTACACCATAACTTATTCTCTTGGCAGCGTCACTGCCGAAGGTGTAGTTCCTGCAAGCGAAAAGGTTGAAGCCGGTACCTCATATACTATCCCTACAAACCACACATTATACGTAAATGGCAAGACTCTCACGGCATGGACTGACGGAACAAACACATATAAAGTTGGTGAAGCAATAACACCTTCTGCAAACATGATTCTTACTCCTGTATTTACAGATAACACGAAATCTCTTGCAGACCGCACATCCGAAACAACATTACTTTGGGATTTCCAAAGGAAGAATGGTGCACCGACAATGTCATACCAAAACAAAGCCGGCATATACGTTACTCAGGCTAATGTCGCAGGGGAAGTCATCGACGTGAAGCTCGACTTTACGACGAATAATGGAGGAAAAATCAATAATGCCAACTGGAGTGACTGGGCACAGATAAATAAAGGTACTACATTCACTATTCCTTCATGCAAAGGAGCTGTAGTTTCAATGGAAGCTATGGGAAAAATTGGAGTTCTTGACGGCAGCAAAAATACATTAACAACAATCGACGGACAGAGCGACTATGAAACTGGCAACACTATCAACTATACTATTGCCTCATCAGCTGAAACTGTAAACATTATTATTGGAGACGACGGTACATATTATAGATACATCAAAACCATTCTCCCTGTAATTGAAACAGGCGGAAAGAAGTATTCCGACGAAGCAACAAGCATCGTCTTCCCGTTTAACGGAACTATCGACGAGCCACAGACAACACCTGAGGGCGTGATTTCAAACACTTCGGTTTCTGTTGGAAGTAATTTGCAAAGCGTAAATTCACAAGCTGATGCCGGTATAACTTTCACACGTTTTCAGCCAAGCAATAAAGGTAGTTACAACAATGCAGAGAATGCAGTAGAATTCAAGCTCATACCTGCAAAGAACCTTACATTCAAGCCTACTAAGGTAAGTGCGAATATCCGTCGTTTCGGTACTGACGGTGGTAAGATGGCTGTAAGAGTAAGAAACGACGAAGGAAAAGAAATCACTCTTGCACAAGACATTAAGCCAAGAAGAAACGGAAAGACAGGAGATACAGAAAGCTTTGAGTATGAGGTACCTGAAGAATTGGCAACCTCTACTGGTTTCTCTTTGCTCATAAACATCTACGACAACACAGGCAAGCAGTACGGTCTGAACAACGTGAAGATTGAGGGAACCGTGAGCGGAACGAAAGCCGAACTTGCCAAACATACTATCACAGCAACCGCTTCTCCTGCCGAGGCTGGAAACATTACGATTTATCCTAACGGCAATGAGTTTGAGGAAGGAACTTCTCTGAAACTCACCGCAACAAAGAACTTTGGCTATAAGTTTATCAACTGGACTGATGCCGAGAACAATGTTGTTGCTACCGAGAACGTGGCAAACATCACTCTCAACAAAGACATGGTGCTGACGGCAAACTTTGAAAAGCTGAATACTTATGAAGTTAATGCCACCGTGGTTGAACCGGGAAGAAGCTACATGGTGCAATACTCCCCTGCCCCAACTGTTGTTGACAACAAGAACATGTATGAGGAAGGAACTGAGGTTACACTTACTGCCATAGAGAACGACGTTATCAAATTCACTAGCTGGAGCACTGGCGAGACAACAAGCGAACTGAAACTCACCGTAGACAAGAACGTCAACGTTACAGCAAACTTCGCTGCCGGCGACTTCCTTGCCGGATGGGATTTCTATACCAAGGGCAACAACAGTCGTAAGGCTGACTTCGCGAATGAGGACAACGAGAGCGCAACGCTCATCATGCGCGACGAGGCTGGCAACATAAAAGGATGGCTCGACAAGAGCGTGATGGCAAACAACGGCGCAACCCCAGGTGCTGCAACAAACTGGCAGAGCGACGGACTGGGCAAATACTATTGGCAGACTACCGTTAATGCTGCTGCATTCTCCGACATAAAGGTGAAGAGCAGCATGCAGTTCTCATACAATGCTTACCAGAAATACAACCTTGAATATTCTTTGGACGGAACAACATGGGAGACAGCGGGAGTTATCGACATGGGTAAACAAGGTAAAGTATGGAAAACTACAGAATTCCAACTCCCGGAAAATGCTAACAACAAGGACTTTGTATACATCCGCTGGAAAGCCGACAAGACTTCTGATATTAATGGTGCGGACTCAAAGAACGACGGTGTAACAATAGCCAACATCTACATCACCGGTACTCCAAAGATTGTAGACGACGGAACGGCTCCTAAGCTCTTATCAACTATCCCTGCACAAAACGCAACTAACGTTTCGGCTGCGGGCAAGATAGTATTCAACTTCGACAAGAAGATTAAGATTGAAGGACTTTCTACAATAAACCTTAACGGCAAGAATATAGAACCTGTAGCATCTGGCAAGTCTATTATAATAAACTACGGCAACCTGGACTACAACACAAGCTATACCATTGCACTGCCGGCAAACACAGTCAGCGACCTCTGCGGCAACAAGATTTCCGAGGACGTTAGCCTGTCGTTCACCACAATGAACCGTCCATCTGTAGAGAAGGCGACGTACGACTTCGTTGTACCTACCGACGGAACCCTGCAAGAGGCATTCAAGGCTGCCGAGAGCCGCAAGGACACAAGCAAGCGCTTCCGCATCTTCGTGAAAAACGGCAACTATGTTATCCCAGCAAGTACAACGGCAACCAAGACAAGTGGCAACGGCAAGACTTATCCAGACCCTACAACATACCTCACCACACCAAACATCTCTATCATCGGCGAGAGCCGCGATGGAGTTGTCATCACCAACACCGTGCCAAACGAAGAATACGACAACGGCTTCGGAATGGCAAACGTATTGGAAGGTATCGGCACAGGCGATGTGCTCTGTCTGAAGAGCGGTGCTACAAACACCTATATGCAAGGACTGACGATGAAGAGCGCTATGGGCGACAAGAAGGGTCGCGACATCGTGTTGAACGACCAGTCGAACAAGACTATCTGCAAGGATGTATGCCTATGGGCTTACCAAGACACTTACGTGTCGAACAATGAGCGCTCACGCTTCTACTTCGAAGGCGGCCTCTTGCGAGGCAACACCGACTTCCTCTGCGGAAAGGGCGACGTATATTATAATAATGTAGACCTGCAGATGTGTGGCAACGGCTATATGGCTGTTCCGTCGCTGCCTACAAAATACGGATACATCTTCAACGACTGTACGATAAAGGCTGAGACAGACGGCATAGACGGCAACTACTCCCTCGGTCGTCCGTGGGGCAAGGGCACTCCTATCGCCCTCTTTATCAACACCAAGATGGAGGCGATGCCAAGTGGCGAAGGCTGGAGCGAAATGACAGACGGCTATCCTGCACGCTTTGCCGAATACAACTCTGTAAATGCCAAAGGCAACCCTATCGACATGAGCAACAGAAAGAAGCTCTATGCAAGCACTCACGAGAACAATCCTGTGCTGACAGCAGATGAAGCTGCCCTGTATACAATTGCAACAGTTATGGGCGGCAATGACAACTGGAACCCTACTCTATATACCGAGCAGGCAAATGCACCGAAGAATGTTGCCTTCAACGGAAAGCAACTTACATGGGACGACAACGACTATGCTCTCTGCTGGGCTGTTTGCCACAACGGTTCTGTTGAGAAGTTCACCACAACAAACTCTTACGACCTTACTGAAGAGGAATTCAACGACGGCACATGGAGCGTTCGCGCTGCCAACGAGATGGGCGGACTTGGCGAGGCTGCCGAGGCTGTGGCTATAACTGCCACGCTCTCTGCCGGAGGCATGGGAACATTCTGTTCGGCAACAAGCTGCAAGGCTCCTGAGGGACTGAATGTCTACACGGCATCGGTTAGCGATAACACCGTAACTCTGAATAAAGTGAAGGATGGCATCATCCCTGCCGGCGAGGGCGTAGTGCTCGGCGGCAAGGCAAACACGACTTACTATATGACTCCTTGCGAGGCTCAGGAAAAGCTCGACGGCAACAGCCTGAAGGGAACCCTGGAGCGCACGCTGATTGAAAACAGCTACTCGTTCGTGCTCGTTTACGACAAGACGGAAGATGTGTCATACTTCAAGAACTTCCAGAACGGAGCTTACATTCCTGCCGGCAAGGCTTACCTCGAGATACCTACCGCAGTGCAGGGCGCACAACTGAAGGTGGTTATCAACAACGGCGGCACCAGCGGCATTAACAGCTTTAATGCCGACGGCAACGACAATGGCGCTTACTTCACCATCAGCGGACAGAAAACTATGAAACCTCAGCGTGGACTCTATATCCACAACGGAAAGAAGATTATAATAAAATAATAAGGAACAGACAGATGAAAAAGAAATATATCACTCCCGCGATTACAACTATGGGAATGGATGAACAACCACTGATGGCTGGTTCGAATAAGTTCAAAGGCGAACCAGAAGTTAACAAGAAAAACCCAGCTGGCGAGTTTGACGTTACATCCAAACGACACAGTCTTTGGGACGAAACCTGGGATGATGACGAGGAAAATGACTAAGTGAGAAATCCTCTATGGGATAAAAATAATCCAAATTAGGGGAATATCCTCCAAACCTCTTATAATAAAGGGCGTACGCTACAGGCGTTACGCCCTTTTTCGTTACCTTTGCATCAGTTTAGCAACGGCTTTTGAAAAGTAAAGATTGAGGAAGCAAACTACAAGGCAACGAAAATTCAAAACCTAACCAAATAAACAAAATGAAAAAACAAGTATTACGTAGCATGCTCATCATGCTCTGCATCATCTGCGGTCTGCCGGCAATAGCCCAGACTTTCAACAATGATGCTGCAAGCGTGACGTTCCCGCTCAACGGAAACATCACCGATGATGCCGTGGTTGCTCCCGACGGGGCTTTCACCACAACATCCGTAGCAACTGGTGCAAACATCCCTTATGATGCTTCGAAAAAAGACGGCAGCATTACTTATGCCGCCTTCAAACCGAGCGACAAGGGCAGTGCGACAAACGACGAGAACGCCGTGGAGTTCAAGGTCGTGCCGTCGAAGGGCGTTACGTTCACCGCCACTAAGGTGAGCGCAAACATCATCCGCTTCGGTACCGACGGCGGACAGATGGCTGTGAGAGTGAGAAATGCCGAGGGCGAAGAGGTTACCCTCGCCACTGGTATCAAACCGAGAAGAAACGGCAAGACGGGCGACGTGTCGGAATTTGAATATGAAGTGCCGGCAAGTCTCGCCACACAGAAAGGTTTCTCGCTGCTCATTAATATCTACGACAACAGCGGAAAGCAGTACGGACTGAACAACGTGGTAATCACAGGAACCGTGAACGGCTCTAAGCAAGAGGTGGCTCGCTATACGTTTGCCGCTACATGCAATCCTGCCGAAGGCGGAACGATTTCCCAGAACCCTGCCGGCACGGAGTTTGATGCCGACACGGAGATAAAGCTGTCAGCTAAGAAGAACTTCGGCTACAGCTTCGTTAGCTGGACCGACGACAAGGGCAACGTGCTGGGCACGGAGAACGACCTCAACGTTGTGCTGACAAAGAACATGGAGGTAGAGGCTAACTTCCAGGAGCTGAACACATATTCACTCGACGTTACAGTAAACGCTCCGGGCAAGGACTATATGGTCAGTGCCACTCCTGCCGCTACGGTGGTTGACGGCAAGAATATGTATGAGGAGGGAACAAAGGTTACTCTTACTGCCTCTTCTAACAAAATCGTTACTTTCAACTCATGGAGCAACGGCGAGACAAGTGCCGAACTGCAGTTTGACATGACAGAAGACAAGGCTATTGAAGCTAACTACTCTGCCGTGGACTTCATCGCCGGCTGGGACTTCGTGCAGAAGGGCAACAACGGCAGAAAGGCTGACTTTGCTGCCGAGGACAACGATGCCGACGCTCTCGTGCTTCGCGATGCCGACGGCAACACTATAGGATGGCTCGACAAGAGTCAGAGCTCTGGAGGATATGAAGGCAAATGGGCTGCCGTGAACTGGAACACTGAGGGACTGGGCAAATACTACTGGCAGACGATGGTGAACGCTTCGGCTTTCACCGACGTGAAGGTGTCTTCGGCTATGGTATTCAACTATAATGCCTATACTAAATACGACGTGGAATACTCACTCAACGGCGAGGCTTGGAATAAACTCGGAACCTTCGTTCTTGAGGGCGCAAAGAACTGGAAGACGGAGGAGTTCGCTCTTCCTGCTGACGCAAACAACCAGCCGGCTGTGTATATCCGCTGGATTGCCGACAAGACTTCCGACATTCAGGGTGCAACCTCTAACAACGACGGTATCGGTATCTCTGAAATCTTTATCACCGGAACGGCTAAGATTGTAGACGACGGCAAGGCTCCTGTTCTTGTAGAGTCTGTTCCGGCAAACAATGCCGAGAATGTATCGGCTAACGGCAGCATCATCCTTACTTTCGACGAGAAGGTAAAACTTGCCAACGACAACGTTAAGGCTTCACTCGACGGCAAGGAACTTGCTCCTGCAGTATCGGGCAAGACGGTTTCGTTCCAATATAAGGCTCTTGAATATGACAAGGAATACACATTCTCTCTGCCGGCCAACAGCATCAGCGACCTGACCGACAACAAACTGACAGAGGCTGTAAAGATAACATTCAAGACTAAGGCGCGCCCGGTTATCGCCAAGCAGATGTACGACTTCATCGTGCCTACCGACGGCTCCCTTCAGGAGGCTTTCGCTGCTGCAGCAAAGCGCAGCGACAACACAAAGCGCTACCGCATCTTCATAAAGAACGGCAAATATGTTCTGCCAGCAAGCACAACGGCAACGAAACACAGCGACAACGGCAAGGATTATCCTGATCCTACCACTTATCTGAACACTCCTAACATCTCTATCATCGGCGAGAGCCGCGACGGAGTGGTTATCACCAACACCGTGCCTAACGAGGAGTGGGACAACGGCTACGGTATGGCTAACGTGCTTGAGGGTATCGGCAGAGGCGACGTGCTGTCGCTCCAGAAGAATGCCACGGGCACTTACTTCCAGGACCTCACGATGAAGAGCGCCATGGGCGATGCCAAGGGTCGCGACATCGTGTTGAACGACCAGTCGAACAAGACGGTTTGCAAGAACGTATGTCTTTGGGGATACCAGGACACCTATGTGTCAAACAGCAACAAGAGTCGTTTCTACTTCGAGGGCGGCGTGCTGCGCGGCAACACCGACTTCCTATGCGGTAAGGGCGACGTGTATTATAATAAGGTGGACCTGCAGATTTGCAACAACGGATACATCGCCGTTCCTTCCGTGCCTACTAAATATGGATATATCTTTAAGGACTGTACTATCAAAGCTGAAAAGAATGGTATCGACGGCAACTTCACCCTGGGTCGTCCTTGGGGCTCGGGCACTCCTATCGCCCTCTTCATCGACACAAAGATGGAGGCTCAGCCTTCGGCTATAGGATGGAACGAGATGAGCGGCGGTTGGCCGGCTCGCTTTGCTGAATACAACTCGCAGACGGCTAAGGGCAGCGTTATCGACCTGAGCGGCAGAAAGAAGACCTTCGGCGACGGTCATACTAACAACCCTATTCTCTCTAAGGAGGAAGCAGACTTCTACACCATCGCCAACGTGATGGGCAATGGCGACGACTGGGACCCGACGACTCTTACAGAGCAGGCTTCAGCTCCACAAAACGTTTTGCTGAGCGAGGGCAAGCTCACCTGGGACGACAGTCAGTATGTACTCCTCTGGGCTGTTTGCAAAGACGGCAACGTGGTTTGCTTCAGCACTGAAAACCACTACGACAATGCTGACTCTACCGGCAAGTGGAGCGTTCGCGCTGCCAACGAGATGGGCGGATTGTCGGAGGCTACCGAGGCTGGAAATCCATCAGCAGTGAAAGAGATAAACAACGGAAAGGCAGTAGCTGCCGTTGCTTACTACAGTATGGACGGTACTCGCGTCAGCGCATCTTACCGCGGACAGGTCATCAAGGTTACTACCATGACCGACGGTACTGTAGAGACAATAAAGATTATAAATTAGTTTTTAATAGATTAGTAACTGTCCGTGTGGTGTCGTGAGACACTGCACGGAATTTTTTTAACCGCCATGGACTACACGGAATTAGTTAAGTTATTTGATAATAGCAGAGAATCCCCGGACTACAGCTGACATTTGTCGGTAAAGTCTGGGGATTTGATGTAATAATATATATTATCAGAAGTTCCTTCTTTGGTGTTTTTTAGACAAAAACCGACAAAACCCCCGATGCCGTTTTGCAAGCCTTCGGCTTATTGTATAATGCAAGATATGTC
>ERZ869991.840-NODE-840-length-10416-cov-5.117903_pt1 | contig 10416 bp, 9 predicted proteins | sample MGYA00520862_ERZ869991 | MGnify/ENA primary metagenome ERZ869991 (study PRJEB32232, sample SAMN07284978) | human gut metagenome | biome: human-associated habitat; material: feces | host: Homo sapiens | place: Tanzania | collected 2014-08-11 ...
CCCTGTGGTTATCGACGAGAAAACGGGACTGCCTGTAGACGGAACTTTCTATGTTCTCACCCCACGAACCAACGGCTTCCTTACACTCGATGCCAAGTTCAAGGCAAACAACGAGATTGTACTCACCGATGCCAAGGGTAAGGAAAAACAGAGTATCATAACCACAACTGATACAAAGAAGGAATTGCGGTTCCGCTATCCTATTTATGCCGGAACAGTATATTATATGTACAACAGCGGTGATGCCACTTCATACGAACCGCTAAAGGTTCACGGCATCAGCTTCGAACCGGCATTCATAAACCAGCGCAACGACATGAACGCTATCGTACAGGCTACGGCTTATGCCAACGGCTTCGCCGGAGCGCTCCCGGCACTGACATCTGCCAGCAAGAATGTTGACAAGTACGTGGTTTACGGCATTGCCGGCGAACCTACAGACAAGAACACTTTCTCGCTCAACGATTTCGCCAAGATAAACAAGGAGAACGGAATGGTTACCACATTGACAAAGGGTACCGTGGGAATGTTCAAGGAAGGAACAAAGAAAATCAGCAATTATTCAGACATGGAGCTGAAAGCTGAACACATGAAGGTTTATGCCGAAGTTACATCGGCATACAAGAACGGAGGCAAAAACGTAAAGATGGTGCCTGCATACAACCTCTACATTGGCGACATCCCTACATACGTTATGAAGAACGGATATACGCCAAACGTGCTTGAACGCATCTCTACGACGAACTATCCTACCCATATCCGCGCTTTCTTCGGCGGATGGGAGAACGCTGAAGACCGCCCTTACATCAAGAACAACAAAATTAATGAGACAGATCCCGACAAGATTGAAATTCTTGTAGACAGCTGGAAGACCTCAAAGATGGACTCTGTGGGCAGCAACGACCGAGTTATTGACAACTTCGCATTTGCATCGTTCGGTACACAGAACGCTTCATCAGAGACTGTAAATGCTAAGTTTGAATATAAAGCAGACAACGAAGACCAGACTTACAACGTGCCGTGTCGTGGAACATATGTTCAGTTTGAGCCTAACGAGAGCGGAACTATTGCCGTATATATCATCCAGAACGGAATGGTGGCTTACGACGGCGACCCCGACAACGCATCAAAGAGCGGAATGAACAAACTGAAGCTCAATCCTGTGTTCATAACCGACGAGACGGGTACTCCTGTTGAACTCGCAAAATGGACTCACTCACAGGAGGGTAATGAAACAGACAAATACACAGAGGCTGTGGTAAGATGTAGCTATGCCGATATTCTTAAAGACTGCAGCGGACTTGATGCAAATTCAGATGCCACAGCAAAAGAATTGCTTACAAAGGTAGGATATATTACCGAGAATGGCGAAAACCCGAAAATCAAGAAAGGTCAGCAACAGACCGTCCTCGACATTGCAGTCGAGCTTGACCCGAATGCGATACCAGGTTCTAAAGGATATGCTGTTATCACTAAGGCATACACACGCTACTCATTCCGCGTGAAGGCAGGCAAGAGCTACTTCCTCTTCATGAATGGTTCTAAACTCGGTAACGATGGATTTGCATTCATGCCTACCGACTGGAAGGCAGGACGCGAGGAACCTGAACTTCAGACCGTAACTCTCGACGAGAAGGGTACTGGCGAGGGCAGCAAGGACGAGTTCCTCGGCAAGGAAGATACATTCGACAAGTATGACAAGACGGTGAACGTTAAGCTCTACCACTCATTCAAGGCTAACCAGTGGACAGCTCTCTCTCTGCCGTTCAGCGTAAACGACTCGCAGATCCGCAAGGTATTCGGCGATGACACTTGGGTTATCAGTCTCGATCAGATTGCTGACAAGGCTACGGTGAACAACGTGGAATATCAGAACGTGGCACAGTTCCTGCAGCACAACTACCACTGGATTGTTGCCGGTAGACCATACTTCATACGTCCGGGCAAGGAATTCAAGCAGTTACTTGATGAAAACAGCAGACAGTATGTTATGCTCGACAGCGTTACATTTGAGCGTAACACATATACAGATGCCAACAAATACGACACCGGTTCCGGCTACATCCAGGCAAAGACGCTGACGCAGAACAAAAAGGAAGTATTCAACTTCAAGGCTATCTATGCGCCTACTACTATCGCTGCCGGCGACTACTTCGTCGGAAGCACAACAGACGGCGAGGCTAAGCTATACCGCGCTACAAAGGACACGAAACTCAGCGGCTACCGTGCTTATATAGACAATAAGGGCAAAGCAAACGGTGCCCGCATCGGTTCATTCGGCTTCGGCGACTTCGATGAAGACGGCAATAAGGGAACGACAGGTATCGATGAGGTCTATGAGTTCTACGACAACGGCATGGGCAAGAAGCTCTCTGGAAAGAAGGGTGTATTCTCTGTAGATGGCGTGAAGATGGCTGACAGTGCTGCCGACATCGACAAGCTGCCTGCCGGAGTATATATCGTGAACGGACAGACTGTTGTTAAATAATTAAGGAACAAAAGAAAAAATGAAAAAAAGCTATATAAAACCAGTTATCGGAATCCAAGTCATCGAGACTTGCGAGTTAATGACAGGAAGCGGTTCTACACCTTCAAATGTATTAGTCGGTGATATGGGTGGAACACAGAATCCAGAACAAGGAATTCTGGAAGGTGGCGGCGATGCCACCGATGATGTAACACCAACGTCAAAGAACCATTCCTTGTGGGATAACGATGATTGGGACTAAGCTATAAACAGAAATAAAGGCTGAATGTAAATAAGACGAAGCCGGGTGTATCTGAGGATTTTCCTCTTGATACACCCGGTTTTTTTAGAACCACCAACCTACAGCCCCTACAAGCTACAGCCCCCTCCGGCTCAAGCCCCCTCCAGCTCCCCCAAGGGGGAGGGAAAGGATACCTAAGAACTAACTATTAAGAGTTATCATGTGGTCAGCACTCTCCCCCTTGGGGGGAGTTGGAGGGGGCTGGAGCTGGAGGGGAGCTGAGGCTGGAGACTATTTCTCCATTTCCTTCAACGCCCTTGCCAACTGGTCAGGACAGCTGGTGTTCTTAAAGCCGCAGGTAACGCCCTGCAAGCGCTCAATAACCTTGTCGGCAGGCATACCCTCAACGAGTTTGCCGATGCCCTTCAGATTGCCGTTGCAGCCACCGATAAACGATACGCTGCTGATGGTGTTGTCGTCGTTCAGCTCGATATGGATAGAACGACTGCATGTACCCTGTGTAGTGTAGTCAAATGTCTTCATAATGCTTTGTTTTTATCCTTTTCGTAATATTCAATCACATTTTCTCCATAAACCTTCCGGCTTACAAGTTTCACGTTGTCAGGCAGAACAGGAGCCTTCGTACCACCGTCCACTGTAGTAGAAGACGTCTCGATGCGAATCTCGTCCCACAGTCCGGCATCGATAAAGCTCTGCAGCGTCTTGGCACCGCCCTCAACGATAAGCGACTGTTTGCCTTCCCTATAAAGCCAGTCGGCAATCTGCCGCGGAACATCAGCGTTGAAGTCCAAGCCCTCGAAACACGGATTGTTTCTGTCGATAACAATGCGCTGGGGGTCTCTCCCCACCCAATGGCGCACGTTGAGCTGCGGCTTGTCCCTTTCGTCCGTCACCCTCCCCACGAGGATAGCGTCGTATTCAGAGCGAAGCTTATGGGCAAGCATCTGTGTGAATGGCGTGGAGATAAGCGTAGGCTTGAAGTTATCGTCGAGAAAGCCATTAGCCGTCTTGCACCATTTCAATAGAATGTATGGGCGATGGTGGCTGTGGAAGGTAAAGAAACGCTTGTTCAGTTCCTTACAAGCCTCTACAATCCCCGATGCCGCCTGCGATTTGCCGAACGCAGAATTCTCTTCAAACACATCCACTTCAATTCCCGCCTCGCGCAGTTTTCTTATTCCATTGCCATGAACCTTGGCAAAGGGGTCGATGCTGCCCACCACGCAGCGTTTCACCCCTTTGCGGATGATAAGGTCGGCACAAGGCGGCGTCTTGCCGTAATGTGAACACGGTTCAAGACTAACGTAAATCGTAGCCTCCTTCAGTAGCGGCTCATCCTGCGGCTTCACCGATGCAAAGGCATTAACCTCGGCATGACCTTCGCCGCAGCGCACATGGTAGCCCTCACCGATAATCCTGCCTTGGGCAACGATTACGGCACCCACCATCGGATTAGGTTTGGCATTCTGCATACCGCCACGAGCAAGCTGCAGGCAGCGGCGCATGTATTTCTCGTCTGTTGTCATTGTTTCTTTATAAAAAAAGGACAGGCGCCTGTTCCTTTCCGCCAGTCACCTGTCCCAAATTCAGTTATTCATAGAGGTCTAATCAATAAAACATGGCGGACATTCCGCCTCTTGAAGAGCGGTCGTCGTCATCGTTGTAGATGTTGTCGAGCTCAAACTCTTCCTCATTGTAACACTTACGAGTACGCTTCATAGTTATTCCTCCATAATGCCGCCTGTCTCATCCGGCAGCGGTTTTGTTACACATTATACGGCGCTGAGACGAACACCTTTCTTTTAATTAGGAAAGAGGAATTAGGAATGAAAACAATCTAATTAATTATTTAGATTTTCATTTCACATTTCTAAATCCTAATTTCTAATTCTTAGCAGACCGAGCTTCCCGGCTTCACTTCGCGGTCGATGCGTGTAACGCTCAAGCTACCGTCGAAGTTTTCAGCACTGAGAATCATTCCCTGGCTCTCTATGCCCATCAGCTTGCGCGGAGCGAAGTTGGCGATAAAGCAAACCTGCTTGCCTATCAGCTCCTCCGGCTTATAGAACTTGGCTATACCGCTCACGATGGTGCGGTCGGTGCCAGAGCCGTCGTCGATAGTAAACTTCAGGAGCTTGTTAGCCTTCTTCACCTTCTCACAGTTCTTTATAGTACCCACGCGGATGTCGAGCTTCTCGAAATCCTCGAAGCTAACCGTCGGCTTGATGTCCTTAGGCTTGTAAGCGGCAGCGGCATTCTCCTTCTTTATATTCTCCAGTTTGTCGAGCTGATGCTGAATCACGTCGTCCTCAATCTTCTCGAAGAGCAGTTCCGGTTCAGCGAGCTGATGACCCGCTTTGAGCAAGTCGGTAGCTCCCAGCTGTTCCCACTCAAAGCTGTCGATGTTGAGCATCTTGCGCAGTTTAGCACTACTGAACGGCAAGAACGGTTCGAAGGCGATGGCGAGGTTTGCCACGAGCTGCAGGGAGATATATAGGATAGTCTCCACACGCTTCGGATCAGTCTTCCAAACCTTCCATGGCTCGCAGTCGGCTATATATTTGTTGCCGATGCGTGCAAGGTTCATTGCCTCCTTCTGGGCATCGCGGAACTTAAACACGTTGAGCAGCTGCTCCACCTTAGCCTTCACGTCCTTAAACTCCTCAAGTGTCTGACGGTCGTAGTCGGTAAGTTCGCCACATTCAGGCACCACACCGTTCCAGTATTTCTTTGTCAACTGCAATGCGCGGTTCACGAAGTTTCCGTAGACACCCACCAGTTCGCTGTTGTTACGCTCCTGGAAGTCCTTCCATGTAAAGTTGTTGTCCTTAGTCTCCGGAGCATTAGCCGTCAACACATAGCGCAATACATCCTGTTTTCCAGGGAAGTCCACGAGATATTCGTGCAGCCAGATAGCCCAGTTGCGCGAAGTTGAAATCTTGTCGTTCTCAAGGTTGAGGAACTCGTTAGCCGGCACGTTGTCAGGCAGGATATAGTCGCCGTGCGCCTTCAGCATCGTAGGGAACACGATGCAGTGGAACACGATATTGTCCTTACCGATAAAGTGGATAAGGCGTGACGACGGGTCTTGCCACCACTTCTGCCACGTGCCCCATTTCTCGGGCTGCGCCTCGCAAAGCTCCTTAGTATTAGATATATATCCGATAGGAGCATCAAACCATACGTAGAGCACCTTCCCCTCGGCACCCTCCACAGGAACCGGTATACCCCAGTCGAGGTCGCGTGTCATTGCTCGCGGCTGCAAATCCATGTCGAGCCACGACTTGCACTGTCCGTATACATTCGGGCGCCATTCCTTGTGGTCCTCTAAGATCCACTTCTTCAGCCAGTCCTGCCATTTGTTGAGCGGCAGATACCAGTTCTTTGTCGCCTTCTTGATGAGTCCGTGTCCCGGGTTGTTCTTGTTCGTCGGATTTATAAGCTCGTCAGGCGACAGTGTGGCGCCGCACTTTTCGCATTGGTCGCCATAAGCGCCCTCGGCTCCGCATCGCGGACAGGTACCAACGATATTGCGGTCGGTAAGGAATTCTCCCGTAACCTCATCGCAGAACTGCTCCTCGGTCTTCTCTATCAACTCGCCCTTGTCGTAGAGCGTGCGGAAGAAGTCGGAAGCGAACTTGTGGTGAATCTTCGAAGTTGTGCGGCTGTAGATATCAAAAGATATACCGAAGTCCTCGAAAGATTTCTTGATCATGTTATGGTAGCGGTCAACCACCTCCTGCACGGTGATGCCCTCCTTGCGTGCACGGATAGTAACGGGCACGCCGTGCTCATCGCTACCGCCAATAAACATCACCTCCTGTTTCTTCAGTCTCAAGTAGCGCACGTAGATATCGGCAGGCACATACACACCGGCAAGATGCCCGATGTGCACACCACCGTTGGCATACGGCAGGGCAGCCGTAACCGTAGTGCGTTTGAAATGCTTTTCTTCCATATATATAGTTGTATTTTATATTTTAAAATGTATAAAACTCTATTCAACTGCAAAGTTAATATTTTTTTCGCATTCATTATTAAAATATCTGCGATTATGTTTGTAAGTCATTATACAATGAGATAAATTTGCAAAACAAAATCATTTCACTACCAGATGACTTACAATGAAATATGCCACCGGCTTGCCGGCATTTACGACGAGCATGAGGCAAAGGCAATGTCGCGTGCTCTCATAGAAGACATGTTCGGCTTTACTCTTGCCGACATACTTTGCGGAGAACTCGACCGCCTCACGGCAGAGGACAATCAGCGGCTTTCTGTTGCCGTGGAGAGATTGGAACAGATGGAACCGCTACAGTATGTTACGGGCAAGGCTCCGTTTGCCGACAGGACATTCCATGTAGAACCGGGAGTTCTCATTCCCCGTCCGGAAACGGAACAGCTATGCTCCCTCGTTGCCGGCGACATCAATACCCCGGCAAACAGTGGAACGGCGGCAGGCAGCGGTGCCGACATCCTCGACATCGGAACAGGCAGCGGCTGTATTGCCGTTACCCTCGCCCTCGACATCCGTCAGTCGAGAGTAACGGCATGGGACATATCAAGCGATGCTCTTGCCATAGCCAAAGGAAACGCCAAACGCCTCGGAGCTGAGGTTGAATTTAAGCTTCAGGATGCGCTCACTCCCCCGGCAGACATGGAGCTTTGGGATGCCATAGTAAGCAATCCTCCTTACATCTGCGACAGCGAGCGAAACGACATGTCGGAGAATGTGCTTGCCCATGAACCTCATCAGGCTCTCTTCGTGCCAGACGGCGACCCACTTCTTTTCTACCGCAGCATTGCCCTATACGGAAAGAAGGCTCTAAAGCATGGCGGCAAACTTTATTTCGAGATAAACGAACACTATGCCCGTGAAACAGAAGATATGCTCCGCAAAATGGGATACGACGAGGTTCATACAATAAAGGATATCTTCGGAAAAGACAGAAATACTGTGGCAAAAAGAATTTAAATTTTAATAGCTGTGAGTTTTCGGAGTACCATAACCCCCAGACCTCCCATAACTCCCAAAACTCCCATACCTCCCAAAACTCCCAGAAAAAAATGCAGAAAAAGGAAATTACAGAACAGGAAGCGCAGCGAAAGCTGGAAGCGCTATGCTCAAGAGCAGAACACTGCTCCTTTGAGATGATTACAAAGATGGAACGATGGGGTATCGGCGAAGATGCCCGGAAACGCATCGTTGCAGCCCTCATAAAAGGCAGATATGTCGACGACGAACGCTATGCCCGCGCTTTTGCGAGCGACAAGATACGCTATAACAAATGGGGAAAGCGAAAAGTAGACCAGGCTCTATACATGAAACATATCAGTGAAGACGTGCGCCGCCGCGTTCTCGAGGATTTCGACGACTCGGAACTGAAGGAGTCGCTCCGCCCGCTGCTCCTCGCCAAGATGAAATCGACTAAGGCTAAGAGCGACTACGAGCTTTCATGCAAACTGATACGCTTTGCCTTGGGAAGAGGATTCGGCATCGAGGAAACAAGAGAATGCCTTGAAGACATCATCAAGAACCCCGATGCCGAAGATGATTACGAATTTTAAGGTTCGCCAAGAATACCAACGATAAATCTCACCTCCTCAGGAGTAAAGAAACGCGTCCTCGACGGTTTGCCGTTCTTTATAAAGCGTTGCGACAGCTCCGGCGAAAGCCGTATCCATCGCATCAGCTTGTAGTAAGCCGCCTGCGCCGTAATGTTAGGACTGTACATCTGCGCCAATTCCGTGCGTCCGTAAACACGAACCTTAAAAAAATCACAATTCTTGTCTTTCATGATAATTAAATTTTTAAAAACGATGCAAAGTTAAGTCAAATCTCACAACTTTGCAATAGCCACAAGCCACATTTATAATAATATCATTCATATTAACTGTTCGCCCCTTCCTTTAAGAAATGAAGATTCAAAAATGAACAAATGCAGCACATTGCTACATTAAAAACGCCTCAAAGCAAAGGAAAAGAAGAAAGGAAAAAGAGAAAACAGCAAAAATATCAGTCAAAAATAAGATATTCATTTAAAAATTCATACATTTGCATGGCTGTTCACACGAAAACCACCTTCACGGTGAATACGACTGGAACAAGCCTTAACCCTAAATATTAAAAACAAAAACATATCATTATGGCTTACACACGCATGACAGCGGCAGAAGCAGCCGCTCTTATCAAGAATGGTGACACTTTGGGACTCAGCGGTTTCACACCTGCCGGTACGGCAAAGGCTGTAACCCGTGAACTGGCGAAAATCGCCACAGCAGAACACGATGCCGGAAGAGAATTCCAGGTAAGCATCTTTACCGGAGCATCTACCGGACAAAGCACCGACGGAGTGCTCGCCGAAGCCCACGCCATAAAATACCGCGCACCTTACACCACTAACCCTTCGTTTCGCAAAAGCGTGAACTTAGGAGAGATTGCATACAACGACATCCATCTGAGCCACATGGCACAGGAGTTGCGCTATGGCTTCTATGGCGACATCGACTGGGCTATCCTTGAGGTTTGCGACATAGAGGAGAACGGCGACACCTGTAAGGCTTATCTTACCGCTGCCGGCGGCATCAGTCCTACGGTGGCACGTCTTGCCAAGCATGTAATTCTTGAGCTCAACGCCTTCCACAGCAAAGACGCCAAATTCATACAAGATGTATACGAACCTCTCGACCCGCCAATGCGCCAGCCTATACCTATCGTAAACGTGGGCGACCGCATCGGTAAGCCTTATGTGGAAATCGACGCCAAGAAGATTGTGGGTGTTGTAGAGTGCAACCTGCCCGACGAGGCTCGCGCCTTTAAAGACAGCGACCCTATCACCGACCAGATAGGCCACAACGTGGCAGAATTCCTTATCAACGACATGAAGCGCGGTATCATCCCTTCATCGTTCCTGCCGTTGCAGAGCGGTGTGGGCAGTACGGCGAATGCCATTCTCGGAGCACTGGGCAAGGAAAAGAGCGTGCCAGACTTCAATGTATACACCGAGGTGATGCAAGACAGCGTTGTGGCTATGATGCTCGAAGGCAGAGTGAAGGACGCATCGGCTTGCTCGCTGACGGTTTCAAACGAGTGCTTGAAGCAGGTATACGACAATATGAACTATTTCAAAGACCATATCACTCTGCGTCAGAGCGAAATCTCCAACTCTCCAGAAGTAATACGCCGACTGGGAGTAATAGCCATCAACACGGCTATCGAGGTAGACATCTACGGCAATGCCAACTCTACGCATATCAGCGGTACGAAGATGATGAACGGTATCGGCGGAAGCGGCGACTTCGAGCGCAACGCATATATCAGCATCTTCACCTGTCCGTCTACGGCTAAGGGCGGTCTCATCAGCAGTATCGTACCTATGGTGAGCCATCAGGACCACTCGGAACACGACGTGAACGTTATCGTAACGGAACAGGGCGTTGCCGACTTGCGAGGAAAGAGTCCTATCGAGCGAGCACACCTAATCATCGAAAACTGTGCTCACCCAGACTACCGTCCTATCCTCCGCGCCTATCTGGAGCATGCCAAAATGGGACAGACTCGCCACAACCTTGGCAAGGCCTTCGCCATGCACATCGCACTGGCTGAGAAGGGCGACATGCATCTTACGGAGATGTAATAAAAATACAGCCTCTCCCCCGCGCCGCCGTCGGGCGGCTTTCCCCCCTC
>ERZ869991.841-NODE-841-length-10410-cov-16.796381_pt1 | contig 10410 bp, 8 predicted proteins | sample MGYA00520862_ERZ869991 | MGnify/ENA primary metagenome ERZ869991 (study PRJEB32232, sample SAMN07284978) | human gut metagenome | biome: human-associated habitat; material: feces | host: Homo sapiens | place: Tanzania | collected 2014-08-11 ...
TTCACTACCGACCTTCACTCTATGGGTCAGTGGATTCAGGAGGGCGAGCGCTCTATCTTCGAGACTGTTATCAGCGTTGAGACTCCTAACGAAAAGTTGCTCTTCCCACACGATGACGAGAACCTCGATGGTTTGAACTTCCTTGAGGGCAAGCGTGTTGACGAGGTGAACAAGATGGCAGAGCTCGGTACCCGTTTGGCTCACGTTGATGGTGGTGTTCCTAACATCTTGGTTAACGTACCTGAGTTGAACGCTTACTACCTTGGTCAGTTGATCTACTTCTTTGAGAAGGCTTGCGGTATCAGCGGTCTCTTGGAAGAGGTAAACCCATTCAACCAGCCAGGTGTTGAGGCTTACAAGAAGAACATGTTCGCATTGCTCAACAAGCCAGGTTATGAGGCAGAGAGCAAGGCTATTCAGGAGCGTTTGGCTAACGAAAAATAATAGATGAAAGATATTATTTCAAAATACTTAAAAGACCACGGCTTTGGGGAATTCAACCCTAAAGCCGTTCTTTTTGATATGGATGGCGTATTATATAATAGTATGCCTAATCATGCCGTAGCTTGGCAGGAATCGATGAAGCAGTTTGATATCCACATGACTGCAGCCGATGCCTACGCCACCGAGGGAGCCCGAGGCATCGACACCATCCAGATGATGGTGAAGAAGCAGAAGGGTATCGATATCTCTCTGGATGAAGCACAGAAAATGTATGATGTGAAGACCGATATCTTCCACTCAATGCCTACCGCCGAGATATTCCCTGGCGTGAAGAAAATCATGCAGAAAATCAAGAATGCCGGTATGCAGGTGGGAGTTGTAACGGGCAGCGGTCAGCGTCCGCTCATCATGCGATTACTCAACGACTTCGGCGACTTTCTGGATGAAGCACATATCGTTACCGCCTACGACGTGAAGCGTGGCAAGCCAAATCCTGATCCATACCTGATGGGATTACAGAAGGCAGGCAACCTGAAGCCTTGGGAAGGCATCGTGGTAGAGAATGCACCCCTGGGCGTACGTGCCGGAGTAGCCGCCAACATCTTTACGGTTGCCATCAATTCCGGTCCGCTTCCAGACAACGAGTTATCAGATAAGGGCAGCAACCTGCTCTATCACCAGATGACAGAGTTCTGCGATGACTTTGAAACCCTAATAGCTGCAGCCAGAAGCATCAGTCACAGCTGCGACTCGAAATAAAGGAATAATCCCAGCTGCAACTCGAAATAAAACAGCTGCAACTGCGACACCAAATAAAGAAAAAGAAATATAAAAAAGTATAAAGGTCGCCATCTACGGATACCGCACCAAGTTGCGTAGCATAGGAAAACTATTCGGATAAGTCCCTAAATAAAGAAGTCCCCATACTAAACAAGAAAAAGCTGTGCTCATCAACGAATCAACACAGCTTTTTTTTCTTCTTATCTACTCTTCTTCAGCGTCCGCATGGCATTCAATACAGCCAGCACCGTAACGCCCACATCAGCAAATACCGCCATCCACATGGTACCTAAACCGATGGTGGCAAGAACCAAGACTGCCATCTTTACAGCGATAGCAAAAATCACATTCTCGTGAGCCACGTGGATAGTATGGCGAGCAATCTTCATCGCCAGCGCAATCTTTCTCGGATCATCGTCCATCAATACTACATCGGCAGCATCGATGGCAGCATCACTACCCAGAGCACCCATCGCTATACCCACATCGGCACGCTTCAATACAGGGGCATCGTTGATGCCATCACCCACGTATGCCAAGGTCTTGCCGGCAGGCTTCGTCTTCAACAATTTTTCCAGATGAGTTACCTTATCAGCAGGCAGAAGTTCGGCATAATATTCATCAACGCCCACTTGTCCAGCCACCTTCTTTCCAATCTCCTCATGGTCGCCCGTCAGCATCACAGTCTTCTTCACGCCAAGTGTCTTCAGGCATCTTACAGCCTCAGCACTTCCCTCCTTGATGCCATCGTTCACCACCACAGGAGCACCTTCGTCAGCCTGTACAAGCACCTCGCCATGCGTCAAGGTTCCTGTCTTGTCGAACACAACGGTTCCAATCTTGGCAAGTGCATCCATATAATTACTTCCCTTAATCAGAATACCATTTCTTGATGCACCGCCAATGCCACCGAAGAAGGTGAGAGGCACACTGATAACCAGGGCACAAGGACAGGATACCACCAGGAAGATCAAGGCACGGTTCAGCCACAGAGGGAAGTTTTCGCCAAAGGTTCCCCCACCCATCAGGCTGGTGGCGATGCCCATCGCTCCCAACATAGGAGGAATAATCGCCAAAGCCAATGCGGCGAATACCACGATAGGCGTATAGATTCGGGCGAAACGGGTGATGAACGCCTCACTCTTCGACTTGTTCCTATCAGCACTCTCCACCAGGGCGATAATCTTAGATGCCGTACTCTCGCCGAAAGTCTTGGTGGTACGCACCTTGAGTTCGCCTTTCAGGTTGATGCAGCCCGAATAGATTTCATCTCCATCCTTGATAGCACGAGGCACGCTTTCGCCCGTCAATGCCACCGTATCCAGCAAGGCAGAACCCTCTACGACGATACCGTCCAGCGGAATCTTCTCACCCCGTTTAATCAGGATAGCCTCTCCGATCTTCACCGTATCAGGAGCCACCGATTCCACCTCGCCATTCCTGATTACATTCGCCACATCCGGGCGGATATCCATCAGATGCGAGATGCTATCGCGGCTCTTTCCCTCGGCATATCCCTCGAAGAGTTCTCCCACCTGGAAGAAGAGCATCACGAAGACAGCTTCTGGGAATTCCGTTTCAGAACCCGGAAAGAAGCCGATGCAAAGGGCACCGATGGTAGCTATCGCCATCAGGAAATGCTCGTTAAACATATCGCCCTTGGCGATGCCCACTACCGCCTCGCCCAAGGTCTCATGTCCTATTAATAAATAAGGTATCAGATAGACCAGGAGCAACTGCCAGGTGGCAAGGTCATAATGCTTCTCGATAAACACGGCGACAATCAGGAGGATGATGGTTACACCGATAAGATAGAGTTTCGACTTCAGGCTCCCTTCTTCGTGGTGATGATGATGGCAGCCACATCGATGATGCTCATGGTGCTCATGATGTTCATGTTCATCCATGGAACAATCACAATGATGATGTTTCATTTCTTCCATAATTTTATAATACTTTTAATTCCATATCATTCGAAACATAGCGTTCCGTTCTTGATTTCGGTTGCAAAATTACCAAAAGGCTTCTGCAACCCGGTTGCAAAAGTCCACTCTTGATGAGATAAAATCGCACTTTTATGAACTTTTGTGAGAAAAGCCCCAAAATCTTTGGCGAAATTTCCAAATTAACCACCCTTTTCTTTGCTTATATCAAATATTAATGCTAACTTTGCGCACGCAATAAAGCAGCTTAACGAGAAGAAAGTGACAAAAGGATTGTAATATGGAAAAGATTCTAATAGTTGAAGACGATATCGCGTTTGGAACCATGATTCAAACATGGCTCAAAAAGAAAGGATTCGAAGTAGAAAAAGCTACTTCGGTAAAAGCGGCCATACAGATTTACGAGAAGACTGAAAGCGGATTTGATTTGGTTTTGTCCGATCTTCGTCTTCCCGACCACGATGGCATCTTCCTGTTACAATGGATGAGAAAGCACGGCATGCTGGTTCCATTCATTGTAATGACCAGCTATGCCGAAATCCAGAATGTGGTGCTCGCCATGAAGTCGGGCGCCACCGATTATGTGGCAAAACCTTTTCATCCCGATATTCTCCTGGATAAGATCAAGGAAGCCATCAAAAATCAGAAGAATTCAGCCTCAGCTGCATCTTCTGAGGCACATGCTACTGCTGTAAAATCTCAGCAAGCTGATTCTGCATCAGTTAATCAGACTCAAAATACAAGCACCTCAGCAGATAAAAATGCCAAAGTTGCATCACCTGCTGGCGATGTTCCTAAATATCTGGAAGGCGAAAGTGAGGCTTCCCGTAAGCTCTATAGTTTCGTTTCCCTAGTAGCCCCTACCCCTATGTCGGTTCTCATTCTTGGAGCCAGCGGAACGGGAAAGGAGTATGTGGCACGCAGAATACACGAATTAAGTCAGCGGGCAGGAAAACCTTTCTTCGCACTCGACTGTGGTGCCATCCCAAAGGATGTGGCTGCATCCGAATTCTTCGGTCATGTGAAGGGAGCCTTTACGGGAGCCGACCAGGATAAGAAGGGTGCGTTCGAGATGGCGAATGGCGGAACACTCTTCCTCGATGAGATGGGAAACCTGAACTATGAGGTGCAGGTGCAACTGCTCCGTGCCCTACAGGAACGAAAAATCCGTCCGGTGGGAAGCACCAAGGAGATAGACATCGATATCCGACTGGTATGTGCTACCAACGAGAACCTGGCGCAGCGTGTGGCAGAAGGAAACTTCCGTGAAGACCTCTACCATCGCGTCAACGAGTTCACCATCTATATGCCGGAGCTGAAAGACCGTGGTGCCGACATCTTCCTCTTCGCCGACCTCTTTATCAAGCATGCCAACAAGGAGCTTAACAGAAATGTAGAAGGACTCGACAGCAAGGCGAAGGAGCGAATTGCCGCCTACAACTGGCCAGGCAACCTGCGCGAATTGAATAATGTAATGAAGCGCGCCACCCTTCTCGCCACCGGCAGATACATCGGAGTAACCGAGCTGGAACAGAGTATGGCACACATCCAGCCACAAGCCCCAACCACCCTGCACGATGAGGAAACCGAACTGCAGCGAATAGAGGCTGCGCTGAAAGCTGCGGGTGGTAACAAGAGCAAGGCTGCACAATTGCTAGCCGTGGATAGAAAGACGCTGTATAACAAGATGAAGAAGTACGGCATCTGATGATGTGGGGAAGTGGGGAATCTGAAGCCATTCCCCAACTTTTTGGGGAATAATTCCACACCAGTTCCCCAACTTCCACAAGTTTGAAAACTGGCACAGAGAGAAGCTTTTACTGATTATCAACCACTTACAATATTTCATCATCTTTTGGCACGCAGATTGTGATATTAGATAGTGAACTCGCAAACAAGCAGCAATGCAAGTAAGGCAATTCATGAAAGAAGTAATAAACATAATATTCACAATTAAAAAAAATAAAAGATTATGAAAAAGTTAGTATTCGCAGCTATTGCTGCTATGGTAATGGTATCAGTTAGCAACGTATTCGCCAGCAACAAGATGGCAAGTGTTTCATCAGTAGCTCCAGTTGACACAGTAGCTCCAGCAGAGGCTCCAGCTGACACAACAGTAAAGGCAACAGAGGATTCTGCAGAAGAGAAGGCAGCTCCAGCAGAGACTCCAGTAGAGACTTCTGTAGCAGCAGATTCAACTGTAGCAGAGTAAATCACCTTTAAAAACAGTAATTAAAATCAAGATTACAAAGTAAAGTAAAAAACAACAATTACGCGTCGCTTTCAATCAGGCAGGAGACTAATGATGATATTCATTGGTCTCCTGACTTGTTTTTACCCCTTTCTTTTCTTGGAATCATTTTTTTGTCGTATCTTTGCAGAAGATATAAACAAGGTAATTAATTAAATAGATTTCTCATGCACAAGAATAACATTCCTATCAAGGTAGCCCTCGGATACAGCGCCATTGCCATCATCATGATCCTGGCCATCAGTCTAGTGTTTAGCAACACCAAGAGCATCATCGCCGTCAATGAGGCATCGCGCGATTATATACAGAAAAGAAGTGCTGCCGACAGTACCATGTCTTCTCTGCTCAAAGAGGAACAGAAAAACCTGAAGCAACTATCCGATGTCATGGCAGGGAAACCAACCAAAAATTATCTGCACGATAAGGTAAGGAGTCTTAATACGGGCAAGGATTCCATCCTCGTTCACTCCAAGGCGCCACAAACCCACGAGGCGAAGAAGACTACGGTAGAAGTATTGAAAACCAGAAAGGGATTCTTCCGCCGACTTGCCGATGCCTTCAAGAAAGAACACGCTGAAACCCTGAGCGTAAAGCAGGACAGCAACCGGGCTGTCATCGATTCCGTCACCACCCCAGTAAACGTGGCAGGAAACGTGGCAAACATCCTCGAACAGATAGACAGAAAGGAGAAAGTGGAAACACAAGACCACAAGCAGAACATCAACAGAGAGATGGAAGAGCTGAAAATGGTGAGCGCCAAACTCGCCCTCCGCTCTGCCAAGCACCTGAGCGACGTACACCAGCGGGAGAAAGATGCCATGCAGGAATCCATCAGCAAGGCGATGGAAGCCAGAAAGCACCTGTTGTGGCAGATGGAGTTACTCGCCATCGTAGCCTTCCTCGCCATCGTAGTCATGATCTGGCTCATCTGGCGCGATGCCAAGAAGGAGCGCATCTATCAGGAAAACCTGGAGGCTGCCAACGAGGAGATTCAACGCATCATGAACCAGCGCGAGCGCCTGCTCCTTACCATCACCCACGATATCAAGGCACCAGCAGCCTCCATCTCGGGCTTCATCGACCTGATGAAAGACTACGTCAGCAATCCTCAGGGCATCGAGTGTCTCCAGAACATCAAGAATTCTGCCGCACATCTATCTCATCTCGTTGCCTCCCTGCTCGATTATCACCAGTTGGAAAATGGCTTGATGAAAGTACAGCCTACCTCTTTCTCGCCAGCGCAACTGGTAGCAGAATCGGTAGAGGGAATGAGATTGCGGGCTGAAGAGAAAGGATTGGAGATTTCATTCGAATGCAAGATGAAGGGAATGGGAACTTCGGATTCTCCAATGAAGAAGGAATTCTTCCGTGCCGATGCCTTCCGCATCCGTCAGATATTGGATAATCTGGTAAGCAACGCCATTAAATATACCGACCAGGGCAGCGTCACCATCCAGGCACAGGTTTCGAAAGTCATGGGCAAGCCTATGCTTACCCTGAGTGTAAAGGATACGGGCAAGGGAATGACCAGCGAAGAAAAACAGAAGGTGTTCCATGCTTTCACCAGATTGAAGAGTGCCCAAGGCATTGAAGGCACCGGTTTGGGATTGTCCATCACCCAGGAACTGGTTTCGCTGCTCGGCGGAGAAATCATTCTCCACTCTACCCAGGGAAAAGGGTCCACCTTCATCATCACCATCCCTGTAGAGCCTGTGCCAAAGGAAGAGACACAGGATAAAACCCAGACTGGAATTGGCGATGACAAGGCACTAGATTCCAATCCGGAAGAGAAAGAAAATGATTCAGCAAGCCCTCAGGTTTCTGAAGAAAAGAAGAAACCGGAATTTGCCAACCACAAGATTCTGATTCTGGATGATGACAAGCTGCAGCTCCAGCTTCTCCAGGAAATGCTGCGCCGCATCGTAGGCGACACCTGGCAGGTATTCGCTTGCAACCATGTGATGGATGCCCTCACCACGCTGCATAACGAGCAGCCAGCCCTGATGCTGATGGATATCGAAATGCCCGAGATGAACGGCATGGATATGATTACCCACATCAACCATACCCAGATGATGGTGGTAGCGATGACGGCTCACGATACAAGCATCCTGGAACAGCTCCAGAAAGCAGGCTTCGACGATTGCCTGTTCAAGCCATTCAGCATGGAGAAACTGTCTGATATCCTGGGAATAGAGTCCCAGCCTCAACTGGATGCCCAGTCTGAAACTCCATCCCAGCCAGATTTATCATCCCAGCAGAAATCCAAGCCTCAGCTTGATTCTCTCCTGGCTTTTGCCGGAGGCGATGAAGAGGCGGCAAAGGAGATTCTCGATACCGTGAAGCAGGAACTTGCCGCACACCTTGAGAACCTGAAAGAGGCAGTAGAAGAGGATTCCTTATCTACCGACCGCATAGGAAAGGCGGCACATAAGCTCCTCCCTATCGCCACCATGATGCAGATGGGATGTCTCGAAGAACTCAAGGCTCTCTCCCCAGAACACATCGGCGAGATTGAAGAAGCTGAAATCAGAGCAAAACTGCAGGTTGTGATTACGACCTTATCTGCTGCGGTGTCAGACCTGTATGCTTCTTGAAATATCGGCAGAAAAAACTGACGTCGGCAAAATGAAACTCCCAAGCCATCTCCTTGATGCTTTGCGTGCTTCGCTTAAGATGCAGCTTGAGCTGCAGAATCACGTATTGATCGATGATGGTCTTGGGAGTATGCCCCGTCACCTGGTTCACGATGTTGGTGAGATATTTCGAAGAGATATTCATCTTTTCGGCATAATAGTTCACATCTCTTGAAATCTTGTAATCCTTCTCCAGAAGCATCATAAACCGATTGAACAGTTCTCTTACGCGATACGATTTTACTTCATCTGGTCGGTATTGCGGATTGCGCTGAAGATACTCATGAAAACCGATGAAAAACGCCTTCAACTGGCATAATACCAACTGCGAGATGCAGGTACATTCCGACTGGTCGAAATATACCTTCAATAAACCAAACATCCCATTGATGATGTTTGTCACCACAGGGGTATCCTGCCTGCAGCGGTCTTCCCGCAAGGAAGAATACACCGTCTGCTCCAGCTGCAAACTGGCTTCACGAAGCAAGGAAGGATTATATTTCAGGATTTCGACTTCAAAATCCCCTTCAACCTTCAGTTCCACCACATCATTCGGAAACAGCGTAATCACCGCCCCCTCATAAAGTTCCCAATCCTTATAATTCACATTCAGCATCGCCTTACCTTTTCGGCAAATCAATATTGCTCCGTAAGTCAATACTTGCGGACCCTCCTGCCATTCCTCCAAACCAGAGCGGAAAAGGCTTGCTTCCTGATAACTGCTTAATTCTGATAATTCCATCTACACCTTATTATATATAGAGTTATTATGTCTCTTTATTCCTATTTCGGTTGCAAAATTACACAAAATATGTGAGATAAAAGAACTGTTATTCCCAAATCGTCCATCCGCTGCGAAAAATTTAAAGCGATTGTTCGCTCAAAACTCCGTACCTTTGCACCCGAAATTCAAAAAGTAATAATCAATGATTAAGAACATCTTATTTGTAGGCCTTCTGCTTGCAGGAGGAACCCATTGGGCTTCGGCTCAATCACAAACCACCGTAGGGGCGGCTGCTTCCTTGCCTGCCAGCAAGAAAGAAAACATGACCATCAGCCAACTCTTCCAGAAGGTGGAGGATAACAGCAAGAGCCTTCGCACTTCATTATCAGGAGTAGAAGCTGCCCATCTCGGCATCGAATCGGCTAAAAGCAAGAAACTGCCCGACCTTGATGCTTCCCTCTCATTCAGCTACATCGGCAATGCGCTGATTACCGACCGCGACTTCAGCAACGTTCACGGCTTGAAATCTCCACATTTCGGCAACAACTTCGCCTTCCAGGCACAGCAGGTGGTTTATGCCGGTGGAGCCATCAACGCAGGCATCAAGCTCGCCGAACTCGGAAAGCAGCAGGCAGAGGTAGGCGTGAAACTCACCCGTCAGCAGATTCGCTTTATCGCCCTGGGGCAATATCTCGACCTCTATAAGATAGACAACCGCATCAAGGTGTATGAAAAGAACATCGAGTTAACCCGCCAGCTCATCGACGACATCAAGGAGAAACAGACGCACGGCATGGCGCTGAAGAATGACATCACCCGATACGAACTCCAGATGGAAAGTCTCAAACTCGGTCTTACGGCGCTCCGAAACAACCGGAGCATCCTGAACCATCAGCTTTGCAATACCCTAGGAATGAACCAGGGAAACCTGAAGGAAGAAGGAAGCCAGATGAACCAGACAAGCCAGGAGATTCAGATTATCCCCGATGCCACCATTGCCGATAAGACCTACGGCAAGGAAGGCGAGGCTTACTGGCAGACAGCAGGCACCCTGAACTCCCCACTCCTGGAGCAGAGCAGTAACGCCATCCGCATCGCCGAACAGAAAGAGAAGATTGCCAAGAGCGATCTTCTGCCAAAGGTAGCTTTCGTTGCCGCAGATAACTTCGATGGACCTATCCTCTTCGAATTGCCACCTGTTGACAAGAACCTCAACGTCTGGTATGTGGGCGTAGGCGTGAAATACAGCCTCAGCTCTCTCTTCAAGAGCAACAAGCGCATCAAGCAGGCTGCCGTAGAGACCCGACAGGCAAAAGAGGCACATGCCGTTCAGGCAGAGCAGCTCAACAATAATGTGCAGGCTGCCTACGTGCAGTATCAGCAAACCTACGTGGAACTGGAAACGCAGCGAAAGAGTGTGGAGCTGGCTCAGCAGAACTACGACGTGATGAATGCCCGCTATCTCAGCCAGCTCGCTCTGGTTACAGACATGGTGGATGCCTCCAACCTCAAGCTCAATGCCGAGCTCAGCGAGGTGGATGCCCGCATCAACATTGTCTATGCCTACTATCGCATGAAGTACGTGGCAGGAGAAATTTAGAAACAATAAAATAAATAAAGCAATGAACAAGA